>Ga0214168_1000083_pt1 | contig 36253 bp, 54 predicted proteins | sample LakMenepilimnion_FD_153002 | JGI IMG/M metagenome (GOLD analysis project Ga0214168, IMG submission 153002) | Freshwater microbial communities from Lake Mendota, WI - Practice 29OCT2010 epilimnion v4 | ecosystem: Environmental > Aquatic > Freshwater > Lake > Epilimnion/Euphotic zone | place: Lake...
TGTGGACCTTAAGCCAAACAGGTATTGACTACTTATACTTACCAGAATATAATAAATTAATTACTGTAAAAGTAAAACAACAAAAATGAAAATCTTTGTAAACGGCACTTTTGACGTCTTACATCCAGGCCACCTAGACTTGCTTAATTATGCAAAAAGTCTAGGTGACTTTTTACTGGTTGCAATTGATTCGGATAGCCGAGTCGCCAGCAAAAAGGGATTGGACAGACCTTTCAACCCACAATATCATAGACAAAAGTTACTTGAAAACCTAAAAGCGGTTGATGAAGTAGTAGTTTTTGATAGCGATATTGAACTAACACAAACAGTAAAAATATTAAGACCCGACATAATGGTTGTTGGGTCAGACTACAAAGATAAAACCGTAATTGGTTCGGAATATGCTAAACAACTTAGATTCTATACTAGATCAACACCTTTCTCAAGTACCCAAGTTTTGGAAAATTTTATTGCTAGGCGACACCTGCACAGATAAGTATGTGTATGGCACTATTGATCGCTTAAGTCCTGAAGCACCCGTGCCTGTGTTTGTACCCAAACATGAAGAAAATCGTCGCGGCATGGCAGGTAATGTAGAAGAAAACTTAAAAGCACTGGGCTGCGATGTTGACCTACTCACATTAGAAGGTGGAACGAAAACACGTTTTATAGATAGCAGATCTAATCAGCACATCATGCGACTAGATCAAGATGCTAAAGGTGGGCCAATAGAACTAGCTACGACTATTCCTGCTATTTATGACGCAGTAGTGATTTCAGATTACAACAAAGGCTGTATCAGTTACGAATTAGTAGAAGAAATACTACAACAATTTCGTGGACCAGTGTTTATTGATACAAAGAAAACAGATCTTGCCCGATTTGAAGGTGCTTTTGTAAAAATCAATAGTTTAGAAAATTCACTGGCTAAAACTCTACCATCACAAACTATAGTTACACTTGGTAAACAAGGTTGTGAATACGGCGGCCACATATATCCTGCCCCACAAGTAGAGGTTGCAGATGTATGCGGAGCAGGCGATACATTTTTAGCTGCGCTAGTCTATGCTTATTTACAGATGGATCAGATTCCAGAAGCACTTGTATTTGCTAATCGTGCTGCTGCAGTAACAGTAAAACATATGGGTGTTTATGCACCTACATTGAAAGAGATCGATGAGGCTTGAAGGCTATGTAAAAAAGGGTTGGGGTTCGGAAAACATTTGGGCTACCAACGATAAGTATTGTGGCAAATTGATGAAGTTTAATACTGGTGCTAAGTTTTCAATGCACTTTCATCAATATAAAGAAGAAACTTGGTATATCCTAGACGGATTATTTTTTGTTAAATGGATAGATACAGAAACTGCTGAAGAATATACTACGTATTTAAAACCAGGCGATGTATGGCACAATGAGCCTTGCAAACCCCATCAACTAATATGCCAAGAAGCAGGCACTATTATTGAAGTGTCAACTCCAGACTCTGTAGAGGATAACTATCGCATTGCCAAGGGCGATAGTCAAAAATGAAGTATATTGTAGATATAGATAACACTATCTGTGAAACCCAAGGCGGAGACTACGCAAATAGCAAACCACTACTGGATCGTATTGCAAAAATTAATGCATTATACGATAGTGGGCACGAAATACATTACTGGACAGCTCGCGGTAGTAATAGTGGAATTGATTGGCTATATTTTACAGTTGCTCAGCTTGATGCCTGGGGCTGTAAATATCACTCAGCTAAAACAGGTAAACCAGCATACGACATTTGGATTGACGATAAAGCAATTACAGCAGACACATATTTTAAATGAAAATTTTACTAACAGGACATAAGGGCTTTATTGGGCAAAATATGCTAAAAGCCTTACAAAGTACTGACCACGAGATCAGTACTTTTGAATGGGAAGACGGTAATATGCCCAGCGTTATGGAACAAGACTGGGTTATTCACATTGGCGCTATCAGCTCGACTACTGAGCGCGATGTTGATAAGGTTATGCGTCAAAACTATGATTTCAGCCGACAACTATTTACTGCTTGTAAGACCTATGGTGTAAACTTACAGTACTCTAGTTCAGCCAGCGTATATGGACTGGGAACAGATTTTTCGGAAACTGCACCTGTAGATCCACGTAACGCTTATGCTTGGTCAAAATACTTGTTTGAACGTTACCATCAGCAACATCAGGGCGGTAACATAGTACAAGGTTTCCGCTACTTTAATGTTTACGGCCCGCACGAAGATCATAAAGGTTCTCAAGCAAGCCCTTATCATCAGTTTGGAAAACAAGCTAATGAGTTTGGCGAAATAAAGGTATTTGAAAATAGTCACGAATATCGTAGAGATTTTGTACCAGTTGAGCAAGTAGTTGCTACTCATCTGGCTTTTTTAAACAGTCAAGAATCAGGAATATTTAACATTGGTACTGGTACTACACAAAGTTTTCTAGAAGTAGCGGAAACTTTTGGCGTTCCAATTCAAACAATACCAATGCCTGAGCAGTTAAAAGCAAGTTACCAAAAGTACACTTGTGCTGATATGACAAAAACCAATAGAATTTATGACTACACTAAAAGAGCTAACACATGAATCGCATGAGCAGGCAGAGGCTCACCCATTCACAAAATTAGTTTTATCAAAAAACATCAGTGATGTGGTATACGCAGATTATTTATACAATCAACACGCTGTATACTACACGCTAGAAAGCATAGCCACTATTCGAGGATTACTAGACAATTTACCTGGGCTACCACGAGCCGATTTAATTAAAAAAGATTTTGACGAATTAAATGTTAGTGGGTGCAAACTATACATGAGCACTCACAAATACACGCACTATGTGGCCTGTAATTTAACAGACAGTCAAATCTTAGCACACTTATACGTTAGACATATGGGCGATATGTATGGTGGGCAAATGATTAAGAAATGTGTTCCTGGTAGCGGATCTATGTATGAATTTGAAAATCGCAAAGAGTTAATTGAAACTTTGCGTAATAAACTAGATACCTCGATGGCTTCGGAAGCTAATCATTGTTTTGATTATGCTATACAACTGTTTACAGAGTTAGCCAATGAGCACAATATTCAATAAATTAAAAGCTCATGCAGCAGAGTTGGAAGCAATTCTTGCGGCACGAGCTTTTAATTTGCCTTCAGAAATCACCTCAGAATGGTACACCAAGAATTTTTCAAGTGCGTGGGTTCGCAGAGCTAATCTAGATATTATAGATGTATCGGAGACTAAAAAACTCTATATGATGCATTTGTGTATATTCCCACACGTTTATGATGCTGCGCCTATCTACGGCTTTGATATTGTAGCAGGCACTAATAAAATCACAGGTGCATTTTTAGACTTTTCACCTACAGGCGACCCTGAACATCCACTGTGTAAGTGGTTTCAAGAGTTTGTAGAGCCAACATCTTGGGCAAAACCCCGAGAGCTGCCTGAGTGGGCACGAAACATATTTTCAAATCGTATGGTTGCCGCAGGAAATATTAATACTGACTTTGAACTAGCAGTTATTCTAGAGATTTCCAAGAAGTCACTAATACATTACTTGGACAATATAGAAAAATATCGCCCTAAGTTAAAATACGAAGATATGGTAGCACAGAATAATTTTACTGACAAACAAAATTATTATTGTCAGCAACAAAAATGTAACCCACATACTCCACGAGTATTAAAAACGCTAGGATTTAATGATGATCAAGTCCATGATTACATACATAAAGAACTATTTCCTGAAGTATGAAGAAGACTGGGTGCAGTACTGGGCTCATTACGGAGGACCTAGATAATGTGGATATTACAATTTTTACCAAATTGGATCTTTTACTTAGTACTATTTGTAAGCATAGTAGCATTTTTAGTTACTTACTTTGTTAAAATATTACCACAAGCACAACTAATTAAAGTAGCAAGCGTTGCAGCAGCTTTCTTTAGCATTTATATGATAGGTGCTATTTCAAATAACGACGCTTGGTTAGCTCGTGTCAAAGACTTAGAAGTTAAAGTAGCGGAAGCGGAAGCTAAATCAGCAACTACTAATACTGAAATTGTGCAAAAAACTCTTGTAAAAACTCAAGTTGTAAAGGAACGTGGTCAAGACATAGTTCGTTACGTAGATCGTGAAGTAGTTAAGTATGATACTACCTGCGTAATACCTAAAGAGTTTGTACAAGCACACAACAAGGCAGCAGAGGCACCAAAATGAAAATTTTAGCAATTGCACTAGTTTTATTACTAAGTGCTTGTTCTACAACTGTTCCAGTTACGGCAAAGTTTCCAGAAGCGCCGGGAGTTCTGTTACAAGAGCCATGCCCTAATCTACAAAAGCTTTCAGAAGATTCAAAGCTGTCAGATGTAGCAAAAATTGTAACAGTTAATTACACGGAATACTATACGTGCGCTGTTAAACTAGACGCTTGGCAGCGTTGGTATCGCGAACAAAAAATTATTTATGAAGGACTACGTTAATGGAATTAACACTAAATCAATTAAAACAAATTGTTGATAAAAATCCTTATATTGAGTACTGGCATCGCGCACTTGTTAAGCTTTTACCAGAATACGAGATTAATACTCCACAGCGCATGGCAGCATTTTTAGCGCAGTGTGCACATGAATCAGGCGGTTTTCGAGCAATCAAAGAAAACTTAAATTATCGTGCAGTTACCCTCAGGAAGATTTTTCCTAAGTATTTCCCAACAGACGAGATGGCAGCTCAGTATGCAAATAAGCCAGAAAAGATTGCTAATTTAGTTTATGCCAATCGCATGGGTAATGGCAGTCCAGAGTCTGGAGACGGCTATCGTTACTGCGGTCGTGGTCTTATTCAATTAACTGGCAAAGATAACTACTTTTGGTTTGCTGCCTCATTACAGATTAGTCCAGAAGAAGCTTCCGAATATATGGAAACTTTTGAAGGAGCAGCCCAGTCAGCATGCTGGTTCTGGGAAACAAACAATTTAAATCAGTGGGCGGATAAAGATGATATCCTTACCCTAACTAAACGTATCAATGGCGGTACTATTGGATTAGAAGATCGTAAAAAACATTATGAACATGCCAAGCATGTATTAGGGGCGTAATATGGTTAAACAGGTTTTAGCAGCTTTATTAATAGTAACAGCAGGGAGTGCGAGTGCTCAAACCCTGATTAACCAAGGTACATACGACTCAAAGTCACTGGTAGATACCAATTCTACATCGGTATCTACCAGCACAGTTAATTCGAATTCAAATACTACTAGTAATTCGAATTCCACTAGTACATCAACAGTTAATAGTAATTCTACAAATACTAATAACAACAATAATACTAGTACATCGACTTCAGTAAATACAAATAATAACATCCAGTCAGGAACAGTTACTAATAATAACAACAACGTTCAGTCAGGAACAGTTACTTATAACAACAATAATGTTAATTCAGGAACTATGACTTACAATAATAACAATGTAAGTACTTCAGTAAATACCAATAATAACATTAATTCAGGTACAATGACATATAATAACAACAATGTCAATACCAGTACCTCAACCTCAACAAACAATAACATTAATACTGGTGATATGACTAATCGTAATATCAATACTTCAACCAGTACTTCGACTAACAATAACATTCAATCTGGTTCAATGACGAATATTAACCAGAATACCTCAACTGCGGTATCAACAAATACCAACGTTAATCAAAATACAAATGCCAACACTAATATTAATCAAAATATTAATTCAGGCGAAGTAACTAATCGTAACATTAACGATTCAACAATTACACAACGTGTAATTCAACCGCCTCCAACAGCAGTCGCGCCCACAATGATGAGTGGCGGAAATGCTGATTTGTGTTCAACAGGTAGCTCAGGCTCAATTCAAACACAAATCTTTGGCGTGTCAGGCGGTGGAACAACCCGCGATTTAAACTGCGAACGATTAAAGCTCTCAAAAACACTGTTTGATATGGGCATGAAAGTTGCCGCAGTTGCTACTATGTGTCAAGATCGTCGCGTATTTGATGCCATGTTAGCCGCTGGCACACCTTGCCCTTATGAAGGCAAAATTGGTGAACAGGCTAAGGCTGCATGGGAAGCAAACCCTGACAAGTTACCTAAATTAGAAAAAGTGGAGAGATTTGATGACACTGCTAAAAAGATTGGTATCGGTGCTTTGCTTGGCGTTCTTGTTCACAAGTTATTCTAATAGCCAAGAGTTAGTACCGGGTCAAATTTATACTACTGGAAACATTGTTATACCCACAACTACTGCAACTGGTTCAACTTGGACAGGTGCAGTATATCAAGATAGTTTAACTTGTTGGGGACAGCCAGGAGATACCGGCTACTGCGGACCTAATGCTATTGTGCGCCCAGGCAATCAACTAAACTTTAGTTATGGTTCTACTTATGTTTACCAGCAGCAACACATAAGCACACTGTTGCCAGAATCAACAGGTCTGCAAGTAAATGGCTACAACTTTGGTTTTAGGGCTAAAAATGGTAATGGTTGGGACGATGGTCGTGTAGACCAACTAACAGCACTGGTAAGATTTTGGGACAACACTGGCGGCAAAGGTGCAAATAATTTACTGTACGGCAACAGCTGGAATTTAAGTTATAATTATAACTGGACAGATTTTAACTTTTCAGATACTTTTCAAAACCCACTAGCAAAATCTAATGTAGGTTTAGTACAGTATGGGTTTATTGGCAAAGACAATAATGGTTGGGCTGGACCTTACGGACCTGAAGTTTACAATGTTAGCTTTTCGGTTAAGTACTCAGTAGATCCTTGTGCTTCAAATCCGCTTTACTCACCTACTTGCAAAGGCTACTTAGATGCTTTAGCTAAGTTAATGCCAAAAAGTACTACAAATACTCAAGTAGCCTATACACCGCCTCCTGACAGTCCAGAGCCTCCTCCGCCTCCTCCAGGGGCACCACCTCCTGCAGGTAGCCCACCGGCTCAAAACGCACAACAACCAACTCAAAGTGGTCCTACACCACCTACAGGAGCACCTCCACCACCACAACAAAGTGCACCACAAACTCAAACAGTGGCTAGTGCTCAGCAAGAAAAAACCAGCGGTGGTTCGCCTAATTTAGGATTCGCGCTATCACTAATAGCTCGCAATTCAGATCGTGAAAAAGCCATAGCGCAACAAGTAGTAGCTACCGCAGAATCTCAAGCACAAGCAGCTGGAGACAAAGCACAGCAAGTAGCTACGGCTACTGCAAGCGCAGCAGTTACGGCAAGTACAGCCAGCGCAGAGACTGGTTTTTCAGGAACGGGAATACAAGTTTCAAGTTCTTCAACTAGATCAAATACTGTTATTAATGCTAGTGTACAGCAATCAACCAGTAGCATAACACAAAATCTGCAAAGCTATAGTGCGGTATCAAACACTCAGCAATCAGCAATGTTGCAGCTATTAACACCAGCAAACATTGAACAAATACAAAGCACACAAAATTATTCAATTTTTAGTGTGCAGGAATATCGTCAGCAAGAAACAGAACAAGTTGCACAAACTGTTAACTTTTTAACTGACTTAAACAATCCACTTAGGCAAATCTTGGACGCTCAACCGTTTCAGCAACAGCAACAAGATCAACCTCAGCAAACTCGAAATCGTGACACTGCTCCCAACGAATTGGCAGTAGGTGTTAATTTAGCACAAATGGCAACACAACCGCAAGGTTATGCTACCTACTTAAACGTTGCACTCAAAGATGCACAATTTTATGAACCACGGGAAGTTTACAAAAACCAAACAGTTGTGGACAATGTCAGAGTTTTACGCGGTTTAGGGTCGGATCAAAAGCATCGAGACTTAGTAAACCTGCAATACAAATAGGAGTTAGTATGGCAGAAGATTTAAACAAAAAAGTTGATGAGCTAGAAGCAGCAGCTAAAAAATATGCTTCAAAAGACACCGTTATTAGCATTGGCGGATATGAGTTTACACCAGCTAAACTAATGGTCGCGTTTACAATTGTAAGCTCTAGCTTAGGTGGTTTGTATGGTACGTTTGAGATATACAAAGACTATACCGGCATGAAAAAGAAGATTGCCGCATATGAAGCACCTGATTTATCAGAGTTTGACAAGCGGTTAGCAGTTATTGAGGAAAATAGTGCTAAGACTTCGGACTATACGCGTGATATTAAAACAGACTTAAAGAATGACTTACGCCGCAACGAATCCGTCACAGAACAAGTTGAGCGTAGTGTTAAAGTGGCACAGCGTGAAACAGAAGCAGAAATGCGCGATATGCGTAAAGCTGTACGTGAGGATTTGGAAAAAGCTCGCAATGAAGCCAATGTTATTCGTAAAGAAATGGCCGAAGCACGTAGAGAAATTGAACGTGAAGTAGTTCAGCTGAAAAAAGAAGTTGATTCAAAAATACAGAAAGCTATTGATAACCCTTTAGCCAACAAGTAATGGCTACTATATTACTTACCTTTGTACTAGGATATACTAAACCAGAGTACGAATGTGTACGCTGGACGTGGTCTGGTGATGTATACAACAGAAAAGTAATCTGTTTAGAGTGGAGGAAGAAAAAATGATAGATCCAATGACCGCAATAGCGGGCATACAAACTGCTATTTCAATGGTTAAAAAGGCCAGCGCAGTTGCCAATGACTTAGGCTCTCTTGCTCCTATGATCGGCAAAATGTTTGATGCTAAAAGTGTTGCTACAAAAGCTCTAATGGAAGCTAAAGCGTCTAAAAAAGGCTCAAACATGGGTGCGGCTCTACAGATAGAAATGGCAATAGAACAAGCCAGGGCGTTTGAAGAAGAACTTAAAATGTTATTTATGCAGACTGGTAAAATAGATGTATGGATGAAGATTAAAGCTCGTCAGGCAGAAATGGATGCGGACGATGCTAACCAAGCAAGACTTCTTAATGCTCAAGCGCGTAAACGCAAACAAAGAGAAAAAGAATTAAATGAATTTGCTATAGTTATCGGTGTTACGGCTTTTATTGCGTTTTTATTCTTTATAGGTCTTTATGAGTTAGCAGAGTTCTGTCAAACAAGTAATAGGTGTGGCCGATGAACGAGTATCAAAAAACAGCCGATTTGTGCTTTAAAATATTTACTTACGGAGCAGTAGCTCTTTATGCTTTAGGTTTTTTAAAGTTTTTACCAAACGATTTATCAGATAAAATCGTTAACTTATTACTAGGAAAAATAGGGCTATAAATGCATAATGATTTAAAATTATTTAAATGGGCAATAGTCTTGCTATCAATACCTGTGGCTTTAGCATTTTTTGGCAAAGACAGCTTTAGGTATCCTTGCCAAGACCCTGCAAACTGGGACAAAGACTTTTGTAAAATGCCTGTATGTGATGTAACAAGAACTTGCCCAGAACATATTTTTAAAGGCCAGCGTGATCCAAGACTAGGACCTCCAAAAGATGGACAAACTCAAACAACTAATCAGTCATTTGCACCAACGAATGCGTGCACACCTCAACAAACACAAGGAGCTAACTGTGGAAAGTAACTCAATTATCTATACTGAAGATCAGCTAATGGCGCGCCTAAAATTCTTTATTGGCATTTGCCTGGCGCTTACACTAACTGGCATTGTGTTTGTGGTTTTATACTCAATTATTTTTATTACTCAGCCATTAAACGCTATCAGCCCTATTGATCAGAAATTTTTTGAGATGATTATTCCAATTGCTACCTTCTTAACAGGTACTTTATCAGGGATTATGTTAGCTGGCGGTAGCAAAGAAGAAATGGAAATGAAACGGGACATGATTAAGCAAGCACAAGAAAATTCAAATACTTATGCTAAAGCGAATCCTGTTAAAATTGAACCATCATTTAATCCAGGTTTGTCAACAACTCAAGGATTTAACGGTACTAGTGCAGCGCCTACAGGTATTACCTATATTAACGGTAAGCCCGCTCCTATGCAGGCACCACATCCGGAGATTTAAATGAATAGCTTAAAGACCATGCTATCGCAAGACCCAGCTATTAGCAGCAAGCGAGTAATTACTTTTTTAGCATTTTTACTATGTACTGCAGCTTTTATAGCAATGATACTTGGTCACCAAATAGATACAAAACTATTTGATTCTATGATGTATATAGTTATTGCGGGATTAGGATTTACAGCAAGCGAAAAGTTTGCATCAACTAAGGAAACTAAATGAAAAAATTATTTTGGGCAGTATGTGTAGTTGCGGGTTTTGCATTTCCAGCGTGGAACAATTTAGCATACGCTGAAGCACAAACCAAAAAAGTCTGTAAAGAAAAAACAGACAAAGCAGGCAAACCTATTTTAGATAAAGCAGGCAAGCCGCAAGAAGAGTGCAAAACTATTAAAATTCACGAAAAACTTGAAGGCACTAAAGTCGACGACGCCAAGAAGAAGTAAATTTATATTTGACAAGCATACCTAGGTCTGCTATAATATAAATTGGCAGACCGATTTTATCAACCTTACAAGGAAGTTTATGGCAAGTGGTAAAAGAGCAAGACGCGACAATGTAATTCAATTGGAACGTAACCCGGTGGAGTATGGTTTTGCAGATGTAAAACCTTTAAACTTTATACAAGGCGAGTACCTAAGAGCAATTCAATCTAATCAAATCGTATTTGGTGTAGGAAGTGCTGGAACAGGTAAAACGTATGTAGCAGCAACATATGCAGCGGGAGAACTCTTTCATAGACGTATTCAGAAGATAGTTCTGACTAGACCCAACGTAGAAACAGGACGTGGGCTAGGATTTTTACCAGGTACATTAGAGGAGAAATATGCTCCCTATCTAGAGCCCTTCGATAACGTGTTTACTCGATGCCTTGGAAAAGGTTTTTATGAGTACGCATTAAAAGCAAAAACAATTGAGCCTAAACCACTGGGCTTTATGCGAGGTGCAACTTTTGATAATTGCATCGTTCTTTTAGATGAAGCACAAAATGCTACCAAAGAAGAAATGAAAATGCTGTTATCGCGGATTGGTAAAAACTGTAAAATGATTATTTCAGGAGATGTAGATCAAGCTGATATTCCTGATTCAGGATTATCAGATGCAATTCATCGTTTAGATCATATTCCAGATATTGAAGTTGTCCGATTCATGGACGACGATATTGTCAGATCTAAAATGTGTAAACAAATTATTTTAGCTTATAGAGATTAACAATGGCAAAGACATATAAACCAACATCAGGTATGGCAAGTGCAGCCAAACGTGCACTAAAATGGAAAGAAGAAGGTGAGCCAGGCGGTACACTAGTTGGTTTAGCACGAGCCAATCAACTAAAAGATCGCGAACCGCTATCAGCGTCAACTGTGCTACGAATGTATAGTTTTTTCAGTCGACACGAAGTGGATAAACAAGCTACTGGTTTTAATAGTGGCGAAGAAGGTTTTCCAAGCAAAGGTCGTGTTGCCTGGGACTTGTGGGGCGGAAATGGCGGATATTCTTGGAGTACCGCCAAGCGCAACCAAATTATGCGTGAACGAGAAAGCAAAGCCCTACATTTAGTTAAATTAACTGAAAAAGGCATTGTACCTAAAGTTGACCGTATGGTAGCCGCACAAGTAATTGAAAACTATGCAAACCAAAACATTAGTGAAGACTTAGAAGCATTTGGTCAGTTTATGTACCATGCTGAGTTATTACGAAATGATCATTTAGATGTATACTTAGTAGATTTGCACATGGTAGACCAACCTTATCGTGATATGCTAGTTAATGTATTTAGTGAGCTTGATAGCATGGATGGTGATAATACTGTCGATGACGAAGACAGCTACGAAGATACTCCAACATAAAGAAAAAGCCCCGTATAGCAATATACGGGGCTTTTTTGTTAATTACGATTTGTAATATGCCAAGTACCTTGAAAAAGTACTTGTAGTGATTCATACGGGTTTTCTAGAACAACGGTACTTGTGTTGTCTAAATCAGTAGCACTTTTAACAGTTACTTTCCTATTACCAACAGGAGCGCCTATTTGTAGTTTAATTATGTATTGTGTACCTTTAGGTGCTTCGCTGGGCAGAGTAATTGTAATAGGTTTTTCATTAGTAGTACCTATATAAAAATCCGTTAATTTAGCAGTATAATTTTCACTAACTACTATAGTATTAACCAATCCACAAACTCCTGCAGGCCCTTGAGCGCCTGTAGCACCAGTAGCACCAGTAGCACCAGTAGTTCCTTGAGCGCCTGTAGCGCCTGTAGCGCCTTTAGGGCCTATTGGCCCTGCAAGCCCTGGCTCACCTTGCGTTCCTGGCTCACCTTGCGTTCCTGGCTCGCCTTGCGTTCCTGGTTCACCTTGCGGCCCGCTTGGTCCTGGGGGTCCTATGGGTCCTGGAGGGCCTGCTGTACCTGTACCAACAATACTGTTAATAAACAAGTCATGGTCAGGAACATATGGGATTATAGGAAAAAACGGCGGCGGAGGAATCGGCATTATTGTTTGTTGAAATAACATTTTTATTCCTTATAAAAAAAGCCCCACAACTTGTGGCTGTGAGGCTTGTTAAACACATTAAATATTAGCGGATGCTAGTATTTGTGTTTGTTGGGTTAGCTGTCAATGTACCTGAACCAACATTAATTGCACCATTGGTAATGTTTTGACCTAAGCCATAGATTAACTGTGCCAAATGTGAGTATTGAGCTTGTTGCTGAGATTGTTGTTGCATCTGGTTGATGTTATTGGTATTTGTAAGAGTAATACCGCTAGTAGCTGCATCAAGAGCTGAACGACTTCTCAGTGCAATAATTTCTGCGTTTGCATCACCAAGTTGACGATTCAATGTAGCTTCGTACTGTGCAACGATCAGTGCACGAGTTCTGTCACCATCAGCCGCAATATCTTTAGCTAGCTCGTAACGGTTTTCCATTACGTTTTGGTTAACATCAGCAATACGCGTAGCTAAACTAGATGTAGTGTTGTTAAATTGGTTTGTAAGACCTAAACTTTGGTTAGCTTGTGAAGCTTCAAATGCTGCAGCATTTACTGCAACTGATTTATCTACCATACCAATAGCTTGCATTAAGCTCATATTAGCTGTTACTTGCTCAGGAGGGCTACGTAGCATTGCTCCAGCAGCGCCAGCGCCGTCACCATTACCGCCAAAAAGTCCGCCATTACCTTGGCGCAACAGACTGCCCAAGATCAATCCACCGATCAATCCACCACCGCCGCCACCGCCAAAAAGTCCGTCACCGCCACCGCCACCCATCATCATTGGGATTGTGGGAGTCATAATATCTGCCATATTTGTATCCTTTAGTTTTGTAATCTGGCTCATGACTTTTGAATAGTAGTCATTAGCCTGAGTTAATTTGTCTTGAAGCGCACCCATAGTAAATGCAATCTGTTCTTCAGTTGGATTTACCTCTGGTACGCCAATTTCATCTGCCATATAAATTCCTTTTAAAGCAGAAATGATACTGCGTATCACGCGCAGTTACCAAAACCTTGGCAACTGTAGTAATTATAGCATTATTGATATTATATTACAACCTTAGTTTTACGGCTACAGGAGCAGAAATGCATGTTACTAAGAAATTATATTCCCAAAAGAAAAAGCCCCCAAGCTATTAAACTTGGGGGCTTCTTTTTTGCTTACTCTTCTGAGATTTGCTCTTTGGGGAGCTGCTCTTGAGCCTGCTTTACTAATTTGTTAGTCAGTGGATTAGCCTTTTTAGCGGGAAGCTCTTGCAAGCCTGCTAAAAGGGTATTGGCTTCTTCAACTGTAACAGTTAATGTTATAACAGTATCTTTACTTTGTTCCATACATTACCTAATAGGACAAGCTCCAGTAGCGCAGTCTTCGCCCATAATTTCATCAAAACTATTGGCATTTTCTAGCGATACAGGGGTAAGTTGTTGAACATATGTTCGGAAAGTTTGTTCATCGACAACTTCTTGCGGCAAGTACAAGTATCCTAAATCTTTAGCTGTTTTAGTAGGGTCTGTGCGATAGATGAAACTAACGCCCACATAACAATCCCAGTTATCTAACAACCAGTCAATGATTGCGGGAACTTCGGAAGGATCATAACTAATTGTTACTGAAGTATTTTGCTGAGTCCATGAAGTCTGAATCAACTTGTATTTTTCGAGTTGTTCGACCGCTGTGTCAAGGTTGACTTCTTTTCCAGCAACTTTATGGAAAGGCACATCAGCCCACTCAACAGGGAATGTAATAAGTACACCACTATCATCAGTGGGGTGATTAACAACGTTATAATTAGCAGCGCGCAATACTTCAACAATAGGGTCAAATTTACTAAACTGAACATTATTGAAAATATACTTTCCTAGTGGCTTGTGAATTCCTTCGGTAGTGTCCATAATTTTGGACAGTGTACCACTAGGTTTAACACAAGTAATGTTTTTGGGACTAGGCAGATCAAGTTCTTGAGCCATGCCAATAGCAGCACCAGTTGCTGTACGCTTCAAATACTCATAGTCGTAACCATTCATATCGGGTCGTTTAGCAATACCTGTTAAACCTACTCCGCACAAACGCATAAAATAGTTGTTTAAGTGCCAAGATTCTTGTAGAATCCCGTCTTGTAAGTTAACGCAAGTTTGTCTGTAGTTGGCTCTAGCGGCCAAGCGAATGGCATTGTGAAGTCCAGCGGTGTCGCCTTTGAACTTGGCAATATCGGTTTCTGTAAGGTTACAGAATGACTTGTTTCCAAGCAAGATCTCAACACAGGGGTTTGCACCTTTAAACCAAGGGGCACGTCGTAAAGCTTCAACTTCATTGATAAATCCTGGTTCCGAACCACCTGCTTCTAACATCAGATCAAAAATCTTTTGCAAGTCAGCTTTTAGTGGTTTTTCTTTAAATACTAATGAATTATTAGATTGCTGACGATGACTATTATTATACAACCACCAGTCTTTCTTGGCTACAGCAAACTCTTCCCATTCTGGCTGTCCGTAGTCGAACAGAGCAATTTCCGCACTACGACGACTAGATAAAATGGTACCAAGATGATTAACAATATCGAGAATATCCATCCTAGTGAGTAAACTATCAGCACGGCCGTTGAGGATATTTGCAATAGCCACGTATGCAGTTGAAATAGCAGAGTCACCACTTGAAATCCATCCATAGCCTTTTAGCCTTTCGCCAGCAGGTCTTAATTGTGAAAAATCAAGAACCAAAGTATCAGCAGCATACTTACCCGCAAGCAGCTTGCCAATAGACTTTGCCCAAGCTTCTGCGCTGTCTCCAACCTGAATTGTCCAGGTTTTAGTCTCTTCATCGAATGTTTCAACATTGTGCTCTAATCCACCTTTAGCAGTACGAGTGCTTCGTACTACACGGATATTTTTAATTGGTTTTGAAAATCCGTTTAATGTGCCTACAATAGGTTTAAATCCTACTCCGCATCCTTGCAGTAAAAGCCATAAGCAGTCTACTACGTCATATACAGTCTCTACGTGAGTAAAGCTGCAATTAAATTGTGAAGCTTCACGAGTTTTAGCTACATCTGTACCGCCAAGCCAAAGTGTGCGACCACTCATAGCCACTTTACGATCCAGCATCAGCTGTTCAAGATCATAAAGTTCGCTGTATTCTTCGTCTGTTAGATCACGACCAGCGGCACGCTGCCACAGCCATTCTTGGTGATCAATAACTCGGGCTACTGTTTCTTGCCATGTTTCAAATTGTTTTCCGTCGTCTGAAACTGGACGATTATATGTACGACGTGTGATTACTTGGGCTCTAGTTGATACTGCCATGATTTCCTTTATGTTCCTGTTGAACCGAAGCCTCCTGTGCCTCGGGTAGAGTCGTTCCAAATATCTTTAAACTGTACTAGTTCAACCTTCTGAATAACCAACTGGGCAATTCTATCACCAGCTGTAATTTTATATGGGTCATCACCGATATTTTTTAACAAAACTTTAATTGTGTCACGATAACCACTATCAATCACGCCTACGCTGTGAGGGATAGTAATTCCCTTTTTTCCTTGAGAGCTTCTATTATATACAAAGCCTGCAAAGCCTTGTGGAATTTTGATCGCTATACCCGTATCAACAAGTTTTTGCTCGCCTGGGTAGATTTCGCAATTTTCATATGAAAACAAATCTGCTCCAGCATCACTGTGGTGTGCTCGTTGTGGCAGTTGTGCGCCTGGCTTTACTTGGCAATCTAATGTAAAAGCACAGCTGTATACACTGCTGCTTGTTATAAAAGCAGCATTTAATGTTGTTCCGTTCATTTTAAATATAACTCTAAGGTTTCGTCAATTTGTTTACAATTTTCAGTACCGATTGCTTCTTCACAAAAGGTAACTAAATCCATTAATTTATAGTTCAATTCTAGTTGATCTTTACATTCATTTAAGGCTTGAATATATTTGTATTTACCTGAGATAGGGATGCTTGCAATAATGTCATAGGTACTGCCATACTCATTAACCAAGCCGACTGCTCTCTTAGGCCCAATGCCTGGGACGCCAAAAACATTATCACCAGAGTCACCAGTAAGGCACTTGATACTAATGTAATCTTCGGGATTAAAGTCATAATGGTCATTCCAGTTATCGACTGTAACTTCTTTGCGTGTAACATAAGAGAATCTTGATACGTTAGGTTGAACTAATAAATCCCAATCTTTATCTGAACTAATCAGCCAGATATCGTCAACTGGGAGTTTTGATTTTTTTGATACAATATATGCTGCAATATCGTCAGCCTCGACTCCTTGGAATCTAAGAACTGGAAAATCTGTGTTGTCAGCAATATGCTCTAGCGTTTTTGTAAAGTCTTCGAAGAACAATTCAAACGCTGCTTTTTCAGCATCGGTTTGGTTTTCGAACTTATCTTTACGATTTTGTTTATACTCAGGATAAATGGCTTTGCGATAAGAACTTGAACCCATATCTCCAGCAATAATTACATGAGATGCTTTGTATGATTTTTTAAGACTTTGAACTGTGCGTAAGTAGTCTTCAGCAAAATCTGTAGCACCACTATGTTTATAGCGAAATGCAAGATTAAGTGAGTCAACAACTAGCAGAGTATTGTTTGATTCGGTAATTTTTGAGAATGTTTTTGACATATTATTTGTGTGTTAATCTGTTATTATACCACTGCTTAGCTGTTTTGTCAAGTTACAAATACTGGCTGCTCCCACTTTAACCAGTCTTCAAGCAATGCTGCATAGAATTCGTGATCTTCGTGGTTGTAGTAAAGGCAACGATAGTTTTGTGAGTTAGGCATTTCATCAAAAGCAACAAATACTTTGCTGCGATCAAATTTAAAAATTAACAGAGGTTTTTTGCCTACTTGAGTGCCTTGACGAGTAGTCTGTTTCCAGAATTCTACTAGTTGCGGAGTCTTGGATGTTAGTAAGTGTGAAGTAAGGTGATCTTCCGCATAGCCTTTAACTTCTACACACCAAAGGTTGGTTCGCCCAGGAACGTATAAGTCGCCCTTAAGCTGATGTTTAGGGTCAAGAGCACCTGATCCAGGCACTCTTTCCCAAGCTAAACCGGTGTGCTTTTTTAACAGATCACGAACTGTGGTTTCTGTTCTAGCACCTTTGGCTCTAGCGTCTACGACCATTACGCTTCTTTGGTAGGCTCACTTGGAGTTTCCACTGCTGGGGTAACCCGTTCAGCTACTGGAGCTGCCTTAGGGGTTGCTTTGGGGGCAGGGGCAGCAGCTTCTTCAACAACTGCTTCTACGCCTTTAATGTCTACTGTACAGCTAGAGTCGACTCGGAAAGTTGCTTTACCTTTGCCAATCACTGCTACCAGTGGGTGTTGGCTGTCTTCAATACTGTCGCCTACTGCTAATGCTTTTCCATTAAGGACAACTTTTACGTTTCCGTCAATTTCTTCTAAAATCATATTATACCTCTATTTGGGATATGTTGTTACGTTTAATAACATTAATTTTTTCTAGTAGGGGATGGCTAAAGCCATGACTTACTAAGAAAGTATTTAAATGTTCTTCTTGTAGTAACACTTCAACTAACTTTTCCTTACCATCAGTATCGAGTGTTTCTACAGTTTCATCCAGTATTAGTAGATTGATTCTAGAACTGGACAATGTTTGCATTAGTTTTCTAATAGCTAACAAAGTAGCTACGTTAACCCTTGCCTTCTCACCACCACTAAGAGCCAGTATTTCAATATCTTTTCCATTATCAGTAATAACAACATTTAATTTGTCACTAGCGCTGATCTTGAAACCAATTTGAAATCTTCCATCACTTAGATCAACCAAATATTTATTTGTAATATCTTCTAAGTCTTTTACTAAACTCTCAATTTTATATGCTACTAAACCTGTTGTACTAAATGTCTTTGTTAAAACATTTAAAATACTCATTCTTTCACTTAATTCGTGCAATTTGCCACTATAAGTTTCTAGTTCTTGGTTCATATCAACCAATTGTTTAGATACTAGATCTACTTTAGTGTTATGTGCGGTTACTTCTTTGTTGTGCTGTTCTGCTTCAACAATTTTGCGTTTAACAGAAGCAATTGAATTTTGTAGCTGTGTAAACTGTTGTTGCAGTGTTTGTTTGTCTAGTAATGTTTCTGGTAATTCTGTATCAATTAGGGAGTGATACTTTTCCCAATCTTCTTGTGATTTCTGAGCTTCTAACCAAGCAGCTTTTTGATTCTTTAAACTAAATATTCTGCCACTATACTCTGCGGACAATAACTCCGCTGTCTCAGCTTCTGATTCTTTTTCAGATACTAACTCTGTGACTTTGGCTTCATTGATTTCACTTAAACAGGTAGGACAAGTTCCGTGCAGTGCTTTCATCTTTTTAACAAAAGACTGAGCATCACTTACTGTTTTAGATAGTTTTGCTACTTCTGCTTGATATCCCTCAATGCCTTCTTCAGGTTTTTCAGGAATTGGTAGCAATTTAATTTTTAACTGTAACTGCTTGTAAGTATTGTTTTGAGAAATCTTTTTATTAGTAGACTCAATACTGTTTATACTAGATTCTAATGCTGCAGCTTCAGTTATTAACCCAGTATCTAGTTCGGGTGCTGCTATGGTTTCTTTTAAGGTTAAATCAGTCTTTTCGTACTTGTTTAACCAGCTAGTAACAGTATTAACTTGAGACTGCACACTGGCAATATCTTTTGTTAGTTGAGTAGATACTTCTTTAAAAACTTCTGCAGCACGAGTATACTTACCTAAATTAAGAATTTCGATAAGGAACTTTTTACGTGCAGTATCAGGAGCAGTTAGAAACTCTAAACTTGAAGCATTAGACTGATAAACAATCTGTGCAAAACTTTTGTGATCAAAGCCTAAAATATCTTCAATCATTTTATAAGTAGCTGTTGCAGTATGTGCGCTAATGTCTACGCCTTCTTTAAACAGCTTTACTGTTTGAGCAGTTCCACGACTAGATTTAATTGTATAATTAGTACCATCACGATTAAAGTCTAGTTCAATAGTATAAGACTTTTCTTTAACATATCTATTAAGAATGTCTGCTTTCTTAATACCTTTGCTGTTCTTATTAAACAATACTTCTTCTAAGATAAGAGCAATAGAGCTTTTACCATGACCATTACGACCTACTAACTGTGTTAGTGGAGCTGCAACAAAATCAATTTTATTATCTTTTCCGTAGCTAAAAGCATTAGCCCATCGTAGTTGTTTTATAGTTATCATTTACTGCTAGTCTTTTCTTTAGTTCTGGTAAGCCGCCCACATATTCACCGCCAAGGAAAATCTGTGGAACTGAGCGAGCGTTGGGCACTTTTTCAATTAAATCTTTTTTACTATATGTGCCAGCACCAATCATAAATTCATCGTATTCAATAGCATACGAGGTAAGTAAACGTTTGGCTTCTTGACAAGCAGGACAGTTAGTTTGTGACCAAACTTCGGCTTTATTCTGATTCGATTTTGTCTGCATAATTTTGAAATTCCTTTAATACATTCTCAATAGTATCTTCTGGCAATTCTAGAATATATGCAAGATACTCACGGATTTCTTCTGACATAGACATTTCTTTGTCTAAGATCAGAGCGGAATCTGTATCCCGCTTAATTACTTTACGATCAATTAACTCTGAATCTTCGAGTTCGCCAAGTTCTTGCATATCGCCCTCAACTTGGTAAATTGTGTGATCGTAGTCAGTTTGAGGTTTAGGGTCGTGTACAGCTACTGTTTTACGAATAAGCTGAGGTAGCTTTAGTTTACGCCACTCGTGTGTTAGATCGTTGGTATCCAGTATAATAACACCAGTATCCACGTTATGACGATGGAAACTAGTAGTAACGGGACTGCCAGGATAGAGTATATTCTTTTGACAGTTTTCATATGAGTGCAAGTCGCCTGCTAAAACAACATCCCAGCGAGCAAATAATTCTAAGTCAACTTCTGGTTTAACGTGTGGAGGAATTTCTCCGCGCACATGAGTACACAAAATTCTTCCTTGAAACTCTCGCGGACTTTTCTCAAACTCTTTTAGCCGATTATAAGGAATAATATCAATATCTGCTGATTTAATACACCAGAATTCATCAACAATTTCTACTTTGGGATTTAGTCGGTTTGTAACTTGTTTTAAATTAGTTAAAAAGGTTGTGTCTTTTTTAACTGCTTCGTGATTACCAGCGTAAATAATTGTGGGAATCTTGCAGTGATTAACCAAATCAAAATATGTTTCCAGTTCTTCCATATTAGGAAGTTTGTCAAAAACATCGCCGCCAATAATAAACATATCACATTCTGATTGCAATTCTTCTAGCTGCTGCCACAGCATATTAAACCTATTCTTAGCCCATTCAATAGGTACGTTTTTCTGACCCAACTTAATGTGAACGTCAGCTGTAAATAATACTTTCATAGTGCCCTTGAGACAGAAAAGCCCGCTAAGCAAATAGTTTAGCGGGCTTTAGTTTTTTAACCTAATTCTTTGACAGCTTCTTGCTCAGAAGATTCGGCTTCGCCGTCTTCTTCACTGTTGGTAGTAATTTTCTCCAACAAGGCTTTTACATCTGCTTCTGTAGGACGAGGAAATTTCTCATCAATATTCTTAGCAGCATCTGCCATAGCACGCTCTTCAGCGGTCAGTGGGCGGGCTTTGCAACGCAAAACTTGCAATGTATACTCAACATTAAAAGGCAGAGGGCCTGTCTTTACACGCTTGAATACAACATCCCAACCAGTATCATAGTCAGTAGGGTCTCCTAAATCTTCAGCCGCTGTAACGATTTGCTCAAACAACTTCTTTTTCAAGTTAAGAGCAACAACTTTTTGCGACTTAGGGTCAATACAATTTACAGAATAGCTCCAAGAGCATTTTGCTTCTGGGAAATACTCAGTAACATGATCTTTCTCAATGTTATCGAACTTCTCCTTTTCACGACTAAACGCCAAACATTCAACTGGAATATCTTTGTTATTAGTGCCTTTCAGCCAATAAATGTATCGTGGAAGAACTCCGCCAATTAAGCGGACTGTATTTTCGCCATCTTTGTATTCGTAAGATTCGACTTTGTTTGATTGTGCTTTACCTTTGGTATTTTTAAAACTAAGTGCCATTTTTTATTTTTCCTCGTATTTGAAGTGAATTTTGTTTTCTGTTATTTTTAGTAGCGGATTTGATTTTATTGCGTTTAGGTCAATATCTGAATAAAAAGATAGGTCTAGATATGTATAACCGTAATGTTTATATATGGCGTAGTTTCTACGCCCCGCTAACCTTATGTATTGTGCTTTATAGACAATATCCGTTGTAGTATCAGTAAATAAAAGTGCAGGGTTTATTAGAAAACTATTACCTTTTAAGCTAAAAATCGGCTTGATTTTACTGTATTGGTTTTTAGGAATAGATTTTCTAATAAAATGCAATCTTAAAGTTTCAACTAATTTTGTAGAGTCGCACTGTGTTGTAGACTCAAGCAATCCAAGGTTGAAGAAAAGGGTCATATACTGAAACTTAATAACTATTATACCACTTTGGATATCGTTTGACAAGTGAAATTTTATCTACGCTAATACTTTCCAGCCTTTGCGTAGATAAAGCCCTAACCTATCTGTGTTTTGCTTTTTATCGGCATATCCAGCAAATTGAATGTCTACTATAATTGGGTCTAGTTTACCTTCATGCATTCGCATAATCCTACCAGCAATTTGTTCTAGTAAACTATCGTTTGACATTGGAACTGCTAATATTACACAGCTTAGGATGTTGATGGAAATACCTTCTGAAAAGATTTGTCTGCTACCAGCAATGCACATTTTTTCTTTGGCAAGGATTTGCTCTTTTGCTCGTTGTCGGTCTTCAAAACTGGTGTTCCCAGTAACCAACAAACACGTTTCACCAACATACTCTTTTACCTTCTCTAAGAATTCTACTCGATCCGCTATAATGAGAACAGAATGACCTTCAGCAATATGCATATTAGCAATACTACTAATAAACTTTCTATAATTGTCATTTTGTGTTAAGTCCGTTATTTTATCTACCCAAGTAGCACCAGGTTTAAGTGTGATGCCACTTTTTACCATGTGAATGGTAGGAGGTATTGTATTAGAAACGGGAGGCTTTAATATTGTAGTGCCAAAATAATCCTTAAATAAGATGTGTTTGCCGTCTTTTCGTATCATAGTTCCGCTAAGAGCTATTCTATACTTGGCATGAAAAGCGTCAACTGTTGCAGCAAATGTTGTTGCAGGACAGTGGTGTGCTTCATCTAAAATTACTGTTCCAAACTCTTTAGATAACTCAGCAGTATGTTTGACTAAAGTTTGTATGTTTGCAACCGTTATGAAATGATCTTCGTAATCTAAATCGCCTCCGCCTATTACTCCACATTTACAGCCAAATAGAGTTTCAACTTCTTCAATCCACTGATCTCTGAGTGCAGCTGTATGTGTTATAACTAAAGTTTTTTGTCCAAACTTTCTAGCAAGGTGTAATGCTGTAAAAGTCTTTCCCCAACCTGGTAGTGCATTTATAAAGCAAGTACCTTCTACTTCGTTGTAGATTGTTTGCTGGTCTTCATATAGCTCAAATTTAGGTACAGGAAATGGGACAGGAACTAAAATTCGTTTATCTACTATTTCATAGTTTTGTGGGATTAAATCTGTCCGACCCTGCGGAATAGAAAGAATACCCTTGATTAACGACTTATAGTTTTTAATTGTTTCGACACTAGCAAATTTCTTTGATCCAGTGTCTTTATGTATTTTGTAGGTAAGAGATTTAATTACGTGTTTGGTATGCTCTACACCTGGATTGTCTAAGTATATTCTATTCGATATAATTGCTTTTGCCACTATACTAGTCTCCACGTATCTTTTTGTGGATACTCATAGTACCCATAGAATAAATAGCTGTTATCCATATATAAAACTCCTGCGTATTGGTGATAACTTTCAGGTTGTACCATAGTCTTGAATCGGTGAGACACACCCTCAAGTTCTAATACACACCCTATGCCATCCGCAGGTAACACTTTAATAATCTTCTTTGTTGTCAGTTTGGCGCGCGTAGATTTTTTATGTTGAAAAACCTGTCCGTGGCTATCAATAAACCACGTTGTAGATTTTGCTAACTTAATAATATCTACAAGAAAGTATACTGCTGAACTTATAGGAAACAACGTTACTTTGCCTTGCAAAGCGAGTCTTCGTAAACCTAAAGTAGGCTTATTAATGGACTTATCGTCTACAAACCTATAGTTTGTTGTATGTTCAGCAGTATCCTTATCGCTGTACTCTGATTTATAGTATACTATGCCACCCTCTGTTTCAGGTTGTTTTTCACCCAGCCTGAATACGGGAAATACGATCTCCTGTAGTTTCATAGTATCCTTCCCAGTCGCCAAAGCTGTAATCATCGCCAACGTCTTGGTCAACACCAATAGGTGTGTTAGGGATTTCGCAACCCCACTTATGCTGTGTGTTACGCTTTAGCAACTCACAGTAAGTTTCTACATGCTCTTCTTTTACCAGTGCTACAATAGAGTCGTGTACTAGCATAAAGATGTTGGCGTCAATGCCTTTTGCTTTAATTTCGTCAGCAGTTCGCATTGCACCAAGTAAATTAACGTCTGAGGCAAGGCTTTGTACTTCGGCATTGATTCCTGATCGCACTTCATGTGCTGCAATACCTTTATCTGAGCTAAAGACATTTGGTAGGCGGCGTTTTCTACCAAAGAATGAGTATGTGTATCCATTTTGTTCAATAAATGCTTTGCGTGTATCTAACCAGTTTTTGAGTTTACTAAATTTCTTAAAATAAGATTTAATATCGTCTCGGGCACGATCTACAGGGTAGTCTTCACCAGTGGCTTTTGACACAGTTTGCGATACTTTGTTAGCACCCGAACCATACAAAATACCAAAAGAGATAGCTTTAGCAGATTGACGCATAGCGCCATACTTTTTCTTAACATCCTCAACTGCACAAGGCAAGTCGAACACCATTTTAGCAATTGTTGAGTGAAAGTCGCCACCGCTAGAGAATACTTCTTGCAGATTCTTATCACCCGACAGTACAGCAGCATAATACATCTCAGCTGTTGTCAAATCCTGCGATACAATTTTGTAGCCTGCTGGAGCTTTGATGCAACCTTTGATAATAGGATTGTCGCGAGGTATTTGCTGAGCGTTGAACTTCCCAGAACTACTAAGCCTACCGCTAGTAGTAAATATAAGATTAAAATTTGTACGAATACGACCATCACGATCAAGTTCTGGTAGAATCTTTGAAATATAGGTATTTTGGATTTTTCCAAGCTGTCTTACCTTTAAAATAGCAGCTGGGAGTGGATGTTCTTCAGACAGTTGCTCAAGTACTTCTGCATCTGTTGAGACTGCTCCTGTGGCGGTTTTCTTTCCTGTGGGGGACAAACCAAGATAATCGAACAAGACGACACGAAGCTGCATAACACTATTAGGGTTAAAAATCTTCCCAGTATCTTGCTCAAAACGCTTAACTTCTTCAAATCCATACACCACCTGCTTGGCTTTTTCAATTTCTTCGTCAAGATACAAATTAGCAGCCGCCATTCGTTCTTGACTAATAGGAATACCTACTTCTTCCATGTCCATTAAGAACAATGTACCAGGAACAAGGATTGTTTCGTATACATAACGCAACTTTTCGTTGTTTTGTACGATAGGCCAGAACTTCATAAACAAGTCGTAAGTTACGGCAGTATCAATACTAGCATAACGACTAATAGTGTCAAAAGGAATAAGATCGTAAGTAAAATCATCTTGCAACATACCATTAGCGGCACAATACGATTTCTTAAAATCATCTAGTTCTGAATCATAATCGCCATAGTCTGTATACTTGAGAGCAAGCGGTTTTAGACCATGACTATCAGTTTCATCAAGCACATAGTGCATAACCATAGTGTCATGAACTTTACTACGATCAAATGTCAAACCCAAGTGATAGGCTAACATCTTATAGTCAAATTTCATGTTATGGAACACAATGGTAAAGGTATTGCAAATCTTTTGCAACAACTCAATACATTCTTCATCCATCGCATCGCACAAAATGTAGCGACCATGCTTAGATTTATAACTAATAGAAACACCAAGTACATAACCATCGCGAGGATAGAGTCCTGTGGTTTCTGTGTCTAGTGCTACGTAGCCTTGAGCTTTTTCAAGAACTTCTAGCAAAAACTCTCTAGCTTCTGCGGTATTGTTAATACCTTTAAAGTCACCTTCTGTCGCAGGACGAAGTGTGCCTTGCATATACTTGTGAATACGATCACAAGCACGTTGAAAATCTGGTTTACCTTCTGGCTTAAAAGCCAGCATTGCAGGATTTGAAATAGCAATGAATTTGTCTGCAACTAATTGACCTGCCATATTAGTTACGGAAGTAATTTTTGCGTATTCTTTTGCAGCTTCTGCTCCAACAAGAATAACATAGTCATAAGGCTCTAAGTCTACCTGTAAATCTACATCTTTTTTCAGTAGTTTAGTAATAGGCACAGAACTCATGTGATAGTGATCGAAATCAAAGTTAAAGTATTCTTTATACTTTGTACGATTAGGGGCTTTATCAATTAATGCAACTTTCATTTAATACTTTCTTATAGCGTATTTGGCTATTATTTGGTTATATATTCTGCAATCGAGCGAACTTCAAATACATCAAGTTCGCCTGGATCTCTACCATCAGGTAGTTTAATAATTTCTACAATAAAGTTCTCTGCCTCAATGAGAGGCTTAAGGTTAGCGGCAGCCTTCTCGCCCGCTTCATCACCGTCAAATAATAGGTATATGTGAGTGATGCCCTGAGCCTTAAACGGAAGTAGCTTTGACTTCGTATCATTTTGGAGCGTGTTTGTCCCAAACGCGCAGACAACATTTTCTAGTCCTTTATCGTAAAGGTTTAACATATCAAATACACCTTCAACAATTACCATAGACTGGTATCCGCTAGGAAGATGTGCTGGAAATACAGGCATCTTAACACCGCTAGGGTAATTAATATATCTGGGGTTTCCGTTTGAAAGAGTATGTCTAGCAACAAACACTACTGTTTTACCAGTAATGTCTTTGATAGGAAAAACGATTCTGTCAACTAACTTTTCTACTACATTCGTATAAAATGCACCAAAGTATTTTAGTGTTTGTGGACTAACTCCACGGAACTGCTTTAGGTAAGGAGTATGCCCGTTAGGTAACTCTAGTCCTAAGTGGCTTGTTTTTAGCTCATTTAACTTTTCCTTGAGAGCCGCAATTTTCATAGGTACAGGATTAGTAAAAACCCCGTAATATTTAAATAAGTTTGTTTTAAAGCCACAACTAAAGCAATGAGCAACACCAGTAACACGATCAACACGAAAACTAGGATTGGAATCCTCGTGATCTGGGTTTAGGCACTTAATAAGGTAGTCGCGGCCGGACACGCTAAATGCTAAACTGTTTTTGTTAATTAGTTCTAGTACTGGATCGCTCATTTTAGTTCCATGGTAAGTCAGATGCTGTATCGTCTTGTTTTAAATCTTGTTTTTCTTTTTTGCCAGCCTTTTTAACTGGTTCTTTAGCTGCGGGCTTATCAACCGATTGTGGTGAGATGCGTAAGGTGTCCCAGTCGATGGGGCAAGTAAATGCCATTTCTCTACCGCCACGTATTTTCGTGGTGTCAAAGCTAATTGCATTTGTTTCTTTGTCATGGGCTTCCATAGTAAGAGCAATATCGGCTGCATCAAGAATACCTTTCGCAAACCTGGCTTCACCTGTCGCATCAATTTGATACGGTGAAACCATAACGATTTCATACTTACGGGCAAGGTTCTTAAGTTTTTTGGAGATTTCAATCTGTGGCTTCCAATCATACTGGTCACTTCCTTCTAGTACAATTTGGTTAATATAATCTACTACAACAACTTTTAGTTTGTCTCCAAACTTTGCTTTGGCTTTGCCAATGTGCAGATCAATACTGCTTAGGGTCAAATCTCTGTCATCTACAATAATCATTTGGTTGTCTGTTTTAAGAACATGGTTTCGTACTAAATGTTCTTCAAACTTAAACCTATCTCTGTGACGCATAAAATCTCCGATAGTAGAATCAGCATCTTGGAACATACCTGCTCTAGCTTTTACTACTCGAAGAACTTCATCGTCTGTTAGTTTATGTTGTTTTAAATTCTGTAGGTTCACATTAGCTAAAATAGCTAAGTTGCGTTCCATAGTTTCTTGAGCCGTCATTTCAATAGAAAAATAAATACTACTATTACCAGACTCGTACTGATTAACGAATATATTGCTACTAGTAATAGATTTTCCAGATCCCCGTTTACCCCCAAGGAGAATGAGTTCTTGGCGAGCAACACCGCCAAGCACGGCATCAAAAGTATTATTAAGGCCAAGATATACACGTTCTTTCTCCAAATCGTCTGGGTGACGGAACATCATCATATCAGCCATAGTGAACACTTTTTCGCTGGTATGAGTTTTTTCTTCAATTGTTAATGCTAAGTTTGCTAAGTTATCTTTTATTTCGTTAGAATCGTAAAGCGGTAGTTTGTCTACAAATTTGTCTAATAATTTTACCGTTTCATTTTGTGTATACTGATCGATTAGCGCATCTAGCGCAACCTCAGCTGAAACGTCAGGAACCTCGGTTAAACGGAGAGTTGCTAACGTCTTCGACGCTGGACCCTCCCTTAAGGTTAATTCGAGATCGTCAAATGACGGTACAGCGCTGTATTTCTCATAATACTTATTTATAGCACCGTACAAGGAAGAGTATGCAGCGTCCAGAAATACTAATTTGAGTTTAGCCCAGATATCTAGGTTTCGCTCACTTAGCAATTTATTTAAGACTACTGCTGATGTATCCAAGATTACCCTACTTTCGATTCGTTATCAATAATAACTTGGTCAATAATTTCTGTGACTTTATAGAGAACAGACTCTCTTAATTTTTTAATATCTTGTTGATAAGCAGTATCTTTATCATATAACAGACTCAACTGCTCATGCGTAATTAGTTGTTGTAAACCAAAATAGATGTGATCGTATGCCATTGTTGACTCGGGCATAATTTCTATTTGTGCGGTCTTGCCGTAATTGTGAACGGCTTGCTTGACAACCTCTTCTATTGTGAAGGAGTCGTTGTCGTGGTATGTAATTGTAACCTTCATCTTCGACCCGCTAAAGTAAAAAAGGCCGGGAGCTTTTTGAGAACTCCCGACCAATCGTGTTTATAAAACTAGATTAAGCAGCAGCTTTGGCTTCTGCTTTAGCTTTCTTTGCAGCACCGTCATAGTCAGCAACTTTGATGCCGCGACGTGTCAACAATGTGCGAAGGCCACGCTCTGTTTTGTCCACTGCTTTAGCAATGTCAGCAACTGTCATAGCGCTGATTTTGTCGCCGAGAGCTGTAACTGGATCAACTGTCTCTTTAGCATGAGAAACACGCTGTGCGGGAATCTTAGCAATTTGACCTTTGCGTGTCAGGCTCAAAGCCTTACCACGGACAGAAGCAACTGTCTTGTTCAGTGCAGTAGCGATATCTTCGATGAAGCTACCTGCGTCAGCCATAGCGATAAACTTAGCTTCTTCAGCTTCAGTATATGTACGAGCCACTTCAACTTTTTCAGCGGGCTTCACTGAACCAGTCAATTCCAAAGCCAAGAGTTTACCTTGAATTTGTTTTGCGGAGAACTTGCCACCAGCAAATGCTTCAGCAATTTCTTTGTATGTCAAAGAACCAGCATTACCGACAACGAAGTCAGCCAAGTTTGCGCTTTCATCAGGTGTAAATGCGCTAGTTTTTTCTTTAGCCATTGAAGCAACATCGAAGTCGAGTTGACGCAACTTAGAGGCAACGGAACGAGTTGTGAAACCCAAGGCTTCAGCGGCACGCTCAACAGTGTCAACGCTAACAGGAGATTGTCCACCAACCATATTGGTCAATTGAGCAACGGCTTCATCAGACCATTTTTTAGCTTTTTCAGTCATTTTTATTTTCTTTCAAGAAAGTATTTAAGTTTGTGATAATTGTAATACCGAGAGACTCGGCTTTTTTGCGTTTTGAACTACCTTTATCTTCTTCATCAACTAAGTAATTTGTGGCTTTCGTCACAGATTCTACTGGTGTGTAGCCTGCCTCTTCTAATTCTTTGTAGGCTTCTGCTTTGGTTTTGTAAGAAGATAATTTTCCTGTGATACAAATAGTTTGTTTGTTAGTATTTGTACTGGAACTTTTTTGAGATTTAAACGAGAAAGGCAAAAACTCTCTCATCTCTTGGAAATCAGTCTCAAGCCAAGCCACTAAGTTTTGTGTAACTTTGTCGCCAAGTCCAGCTTGCTTGCAAGTATCGTAACTGATCTCGTCTACAGATGTAACTACTTCACACAATTTCTTACTTGCGGTTGAACCTACTAGGGGGATGGAAAAACTAGCGATTACTGTTGCTAAGTCGGCAGATTTACTGCGTTCAATTTCATCTAACAGTTTAAGTGCTACTTTTTCACTACCCAGCGATTCAACAACTTGATCTGAATCAAGATAAAACAATTCAGTAATATCTGACAAGCCAAGTTTTTCAACTGTGCGAGAACCCATACCCTTAATACCAAGAGTCTTACAGAAGTGTTCGACCTTTTTATTTAACTGAGCACCACAAGCCGTGTTTCTACAGAAGAGCTGATCGTTGACCAGTTCTAGTGGGTAATCACAGCAGGGGCATTCGGTTGGTATTTCGATTCTCATAGTTTATTTATCAATTTAAGTATCTATTATACTAGATTAAGTCGCGTAAGACAAGTGAAAATTTCTCTTGCCCTTGGCTAAAATTTTTACGCATCTACTTTGTGAAGTATGCAAGGGATAATTTCACCTGATCTAATTATGGCTACGGTGTCTCCGATCTGGAGATCGAGCATTTCAATAAAACCAGGATTATTAAGAGTAGCCCGACTGACGAGGGCATCGCCAATATAAACAGGCTCAAGAATAGCAACTGGAGTGACTTTGCCACTTTTGCCAACTTGCCATTCAACGTCAATAAGTTTTGTTTCAACATGAGCTTGTCGCTCTTTCTTAGCATATGCACCACGGGGATGTTTGCTAGTATACCCTAAGTCTTGGAATACTTGGGTACTGTTTACACGGAATACTACTCCATCACAGGGATAGATTTTATCTAAGTCAGGTTCGCTGATTACATTGAAACCGTACTGCTTTAGTGTATCTAACTCTGCACGATAAGTTGTAGTAATTGCAGGTTGAGCACCATACGCAAAGAAACTCAATGCACGAGTGCTAAACTCTGTGGGGTCTTTGAGATTAAGAGAGCCTGCTGCATAATTGCGAGCATTTTCAATATGACTTGGAGCAACAATCTCACCAGTAACCTGATAGATTCCTGTGAGTGGGACTGTGTGTGGCACTAGACCCTTGTGGCTAAGAATCTTATCGGTAATGATTTGACCCTCTACACCATCACCACGAGTCAATGCCCGTACAAGTGTGCCATCCACATACAATAAGCTAATAGCAGCACCATCGAGCTTGGCAGTAGTAACAATATCACTGATGCCTTCCAAAGGACGTTTCTGATCTTCATCTTCATAATACTTTTGTAGTGAATACATTTGATAAACATGACGCTCGACATTGCCGTGTTGCTTAGCACCAACAGCATTATATCCGATCGACTCTGCAAGCCTATCGAATTGGTCGTCACTAATGATCGGAGCACCACTATAGTAGGCTCTCGAAGCTAAATTTAAGTATTGTTCAAGTTTATTCATAAGTATTATTATACCAGTTTAGGCTTTACAAATCAAGTTTATTTTCTTCTTGCAGTATCTTAGCGGCATAGTGGCGAATAATATCTTCGCCTTCTGCACGAGCACAAATATCTAGCAATCCATCTAGGAGAGCGTAAATATTTTCTACTGAGGCAGGGATTGAAATACCTTCACGACTAGCTTGCCAATCGCCTTCATAAGTAAGAAAGTACTTTCGTAACTGTATGTACTCTATATCTCGGAATTCATTGACTACCAACTTTACTTGAAAGCCTTTGTCCATGTTTTCTTCAATTAGTTTATTGTAGTGTATATTATCATCCATTAAATCTTAACTCCTAGTTCTCGCAAATGTTCAAGACTAGCGAGTTCTGCTGCTTCTTGATATGCACACTGTAGCCACTTTTCGGATAGCAGCCAAATACCATACACCCAGCCATGCTTGGGGTGTTTCTGCTCAGTCTGAATGCGTGCTGTAGAATCGTATCGCGCTGAGTATACGATTTCTCCAATAGTAAAACGATCACGCATTGCTGCTTCTGGAATCAGCTGAGGGTCAAAATAACTAGAGCCTGGTACACGAATAGGTACTCCATTACCTTCCAGAATATCTTTAATAAACTTACTACTTCTATAAGTCATTTTTGAAATAGCATCTACTGTTTCGCCATTAAGGTACTCTGAGATAATGTAAACTTTTTCGTCAGCAGTTGCGGGCTTGCCACGAAGTTGTGACTTACGCTCAGCTGTACGAAGCTGTTTTTTCTTATAATCTTCAATAATAGTACCGAGGCGAGTAGTATTATAAGCCATGCCTAAAATAGCACACGCGTCTTTTTTGGTAATTGGTTTCTTACCTTCTTCAGTAGGTTCGAGTAATCGAATAACTTTTGCAATGTTAGCATCAGTCATCAATTCTTCTTCTAGTGCGGGACGTTTACGTGTTGCCATTTTATTCCTTTCTGTGATAAACGAAAAAAGGCGGCACAGAGCCGCCTTGAATTACTTCAATACTGATAAGAAGTAAACCGCAGCTTTACCTGTGAGCTTGCTAAGAATGTCTTCATCGACTTCTTTGCCTGCTGCTTCAATAGCTGCACGGAGTTCAGCGATGCTGGACTCTTTTGAGACACGCTTAGTGCCTTCACCGCTAGGTGCTTTGGTTTTTGTTGTACTAGCACCAGCTTCTTTTTTCACATAAACACCAGCCTGCACCAGTACCATGCGAACGCCGTTAGGCGACATTTCAATTTCTTCTGCAATGTCTTTAATGATTTCAGTAGAGGACTCAGGTGTGGGACCTGCACCTTCGTACATCTCAATAACTTTTGCTTTGAGTTCTTCTGTCCAAGTTGCCATTTGTTTGCTTTCTTTAATGTATATTGTTTTGTGTTTTTGGATTGCCTGATTTCAACAGATCGTTTTCTATAAGAGAATTGTATGCTGCTTCATACGCACAAACTAATGTATATAAATTTTCTGTGGGTATCAAGCTATTGGGTAAACCATTTGGCATACTATGTGTTTTAATACACAACTCTTCAATCTTAGTACGAATCTGTAAACTTACCTTAACTGCATCAAGTAAGATTTCACTGTCCCATGTTCTGAATTTAGACATAATCTGTGGTAATGTCTGCCATCTGTTCAGGGATAAACTTACGATAGTTATGTTTAAGATCAAACTGTGCCAGCTTTTCCATTGTTTGAGTATGTTGCTCGGCTTTTAGTGCTGAAAATTCACGGCAAAAGTCGGCAAAGTCATCTTGACTAAGGCTAGTAACATCGATGCCTTCAATGTGCTTGGTAGGCGTTACCAGTTCGATAATTGCACGCTTGGATTGTGATCCGTCAGCTTTTGTATAAGTGAATTCTACAAATTTCATAGTTTATCTTTCTTTCGTAAATTAAGTATATATTATACCGCTTTTGCAATTTAGGGTCAAATGTAAAATTTTAAGTTTGACTTTCTAATACCGCGCGCTCAAGACCAAGTTTAAAACGCTCAGCAAAACTCGGTATAACAATAGGGAGGATAGCAAAAGGAGCAGTAACAGTAGTTACAACTATGTAGATTAAATAGCTTAGCAAAGTACTTTCAGTAAAACTATTACTGATATTCATATCTTTTGCTAATGCAATTGCAGGTGCTAAAAATAATATACAGCTGGAGATACCTGTTGTTAAGGCAAATAGAATATAAACTTCGATTATTTCCATACTAAGTTACCTTTAGAGTCGTGTGCTCGAGCACCTAAACTAAAGTTAACTTTACCTTCGATGACTTTCAAGTTACTTGCATCATGACGATAAGCAAGTGCTGCCGCTTGAACTTTCGGATTACTACTAAATAAATCTGCGCTAGCACGACCCGTAAACTCTTTGAATAGCTTTGCAATCCTAATGTTACTGTGTGACCAAACTGTTTTACTGTTTGGAGTATGTCGGCGATATTTAATATTTGCTAGTGCGTCTTTTACTTGTTCGTTATTAGGTTGCCGTTTTAGTACTCGGGTTAATTTAATTTTTCTATTTGTAGCCCAACGAGTGCTAGATTTGTATAGAGTATAGTATGTTTGCTTAGATTTACTTACTGATGCCATTTATTACTCCGCGTCGCCAAAGTCTACATCATAGTCGCCATGCCAGCCTTCTGTAACATAGCCCTTGGCGTCAGACTCAGCGCGTTCTGTCATTTCTTTGGCACGTTGAATAGCTTCGCCAATTTTTTGAATTTCTTGCAGGGCGACCAGAAGTTCTGGAATTGCTTCCATATGGATTGGCAAATAGCGCTTGCAACCATCAAAGATACGAACTTCTTCCAAACCACCAGGGCCTGTGCCGTGCTCTACGCCATAGTAGTAGCGATTTCCGTATACTTCAAACAGACCATCATCCATAAAGGTGTCGTCATTAGCATTACCAAAATAAATTTTCATTGTGTTTCCTTGTGTTAAAGTTTTGTTCAGAACTTGTATTATATCAAAAAGAGTATTTGAGTTCAAGTATATTTTTTACAAACAAAAAACCCAGCTTAGCGCTGGGTTAGGTGTTTTGGGTGTAAGATTGGATCCGGTATAAACGGACGCTTAGGTCTATGTATAATTGGATCTGGCACGAATACGGGCTTCATTCAAAAGCAACGTAATCTTCTTTACCTACGCCACACTCTGGACACTCAAAATCGTCTGGAAGAGTGTCCCATGCGCCTTCAGTTTCTTCGTCATGAACGTGGTCACATACTACGCAAATATAAGTCATTATACTGTCTCCCAAACTTGTTGATATGCCTCTGCGTGACGCTGTTCTACTTTTTTCAGTGCAGCAAAGCGTTTTTCTGCTTTAGCCAACACTGCTTTAAATTGCTCGGCGTGTTCTTTGCTGTCGGCTGCCTGCTCTTTAGCCTCAGTAACTGCTTTCCAATTTTTTTCAGCAGTTGCATCTTTTTCAAAGCCTGGATACATTTCTGTGTATTCATAAGTTTCGCCTTCAATAGCCATTTCTAAGCATTGCTTAGTGTGTGGCGTACCAATCAGCAACTCTAAGTGGCCCCAGGCGTGTTTGAGTTCTTGATCTGCTGTATGCTCAAAGTGATCGGCAACATCATCAAATCCTTCACTGCGTGCAATTTTAGCAAAATAGCGATATTTAATATGCGCCATTGACTCGCCAGCCAATGCGCTTTCAAGATTTTTTAAGGTAATTGACATAATTAAGCTGGAGTATATTCAATACCTGTTGTTGCCAAGCCCACTAAGTCAATGGCAGTTTCAAAAGATTCTAACTCGCTAGCAATAACCAAGACGTCTGCTTGAGAGTAGTTATTAGCTACCATCCAATTAGTTAAACTAGTAACTTCCGCTAAAGTAGCATTAGTACCCATTACATTTTTGTAAACGTGCTTGATAAAAGTTTCATCACTAACGCCGCCTGCATCTGTTTTATATACGGATGTGTTTAACAATGCTGTAGCCAGCTGCTTGTTTGTCCAACCTGCATCTGCAAGCTTAATACCAATACCTGTATATTCCGCAGTAACATCAGACTCACCAAGTGCGGCAGCTAACAATGCGTATACATCACCTGCACGACCATCTGCATCATAGGCAATAGCTTTGTCTGTAAACACCACACGCTCGTGATCTGCTAATGTAAATGTAACGGCTGTTGCCAATGTACTGGCAAGAGTAACTTCGTCTTCACCTTTAGTAATTGTGAACTCTGTGCTAGCGCCGCCAACTGTGTAGGTATCAACACCTATCGTACCTGTAACTTCTACTTCTACATCAATTGTACCGTCGCCAACGCGACCAGTACCTACTGCACCAAATGTAGCAATCTTACCACCAGCACCAACTGTGGCAACTGTTACGATTACATTGTTTGCAGAAGTTCCGCCAAGACCTGTACCTGCAATGGTAATAGTATCGCCTGCAGCATAGCCAGTACCTGCACTAGAGGCAACACTGTCTAAAGCCACAGCATACACGCCATCGGTTTTAGTAATATCAAATTTAGCACCAGTACCTGTACCAGTTGTAGTACCTGTTTTATCTTGATAAATTGTATTAATTGCTTTATCTGCAATTTTAATTGTTGTTGTCATAATTTTCCTTGTGTGTTGTGTTGGTGCGCTCGACTGGACTCGAACCAGTAACCAACGGATTATGAGTCCGCTGCTCTAACCATTGAGCTACAAGCGCGACTCGAAAAGAAAGCCCAGACGTACAGCAACCATTGACTAGTTAGTTACTGCAGAGGTCTGGGGCATATTATTGGAGCGGGATATCAGGCTCGAACTGATCTCTCTAGTTTGGAAGACTAGGGCACAACCCCTATACCAATCCCGCTTAAATTTCTAGGTTTATTACTTCTACTTGGACAAAGCCGTGTGAATCTACTTCCCATAGCAATACTGCTAACATATTAGGATTTAAGTAGTTAAAAAGTTCGTT
>Ga0214168_1000084_pt1 | contig 35786 bp, 36 predicted proteins | sample LakMenepilimnion_FD_153002 | JGI IMG/M metagenome (GOLD analysis project Ga0214168, IMG submission 153002) | Freshwater microbial communities from Lake Mendota, WI - Practice 29OCT2010 epilimnion v4 | ecosystem: Environmental > Aquatic > Freshwater > Lake > Epilimnion/Euphotic zone | place: Lake...
CCAGTTGCGCAAACACCTGCACCGGTTGCACCCGCTGCACAATCAGCAACACCAACACCAACACCAGCACCAGTGGCAGCACCTGCACCAGCACCAATTGCAACACCTGCAGCAGCAGCGCAAACTCCTGCATCACAAAAACTTGTTCGTGAACGTTCTTTGCAATCACCAACTCCTGCAGATCCGATTGTTAAACCAGTTCCAGTTTTAAGCACACCAGATGCTGCGCGACTAGAACCAATTCGCGGAGTCGGTGCACGAGTTGTCGCAAGCATGGAAGGTTCATTAACCGTTCCAACTGCAACGAGTGTTCGCGCAGTACCTGCCAAATTAATGATTGATAACCGAATTGTTATTAACAATCACCTCAAGCGCGCTCGCGGTGGAAAAGTTTCTTTCACACACTTAATTGCATTTGCAATGATCAAAGCTCTTCGTCAGATGCCAGAGATGAATGCGTTCTTTGGTGAAATCGAAGGAAAGCCAGCAGTTGGTCATCCAGAACACATCAACCTTGGTATTGCGATCGACTTAGCTAAAGCAGATGGTTCTCGTCAGTTGTTAGTTCCTTCAATCAAGGGCTGCGAAAACTTAGATTTTGCTCAATTCTGGAACGCATACGAAGCAGTAGTTGGAAAAGCTCGCGCGGGCACACTCACTGTTGAAGATTTCGCAGGCACAACTGTTTCACTTACTAATCCAGGAACGCTGGGAACCGTGCACTCTGTACCGCGTTTGGTGCAAGGACAAGGCCTCATTGTTGGCGTTGGCGCACTTGATTACCCAGCCGAATTCTTAGGCGCGAGTGAAGAAACATTGGCGCGCTTAGCAATTAGCAAAATTGTTACGCTAACAAGTACATATGATCACCGAATTATTCAGGGTGCTCAATCAGGAGATTTCCTGCGTCGAATTCACGAATTGTTACTTGGTTCTGAAAACTTCTACGACGAAATCTTCGCAGCACTTCGTATTCCATACGACCCAATTCGCTGGGCACAAGACTTCGAATTTTCTAAAGATGAAGAGATCAATAAAACTGCGCGCGTTCAACAATTAATTCACGCATATCGCACACGCGGTCACATCATGGCTGATACGGATCCACTTGAGTATCGCCAACGTTCGCACCCAGATTTAGATGTTGTTACACACGGCTTAACTCTGTGGGATCTTGATCGCGAATTTGCAACAGGCGGATTTGGTGGACAGAAGTTTATGAAGCTTCGCAAAATTCTTGGAATTTTGCGTGACTCTTATTGCCGCACAGTTGGAATTGAATATATGTATATTCAAAGCCCAGAAGAGCGTCTTTGGATTCAAGAGCGCGTAGAAGTCGGAGTACAAACATTTCCGCGTGAAGAACAACTTCGCATCTTGCGCAAACTAAACAGCGCAGAAGCATTTGAAACTTTCTTGCAGACAAAGTTTGTCGGACAAAAGCGATTCTCACTTGAAGGCGGCGAATCAGTAATTCCAATTCTTGATGCGGTTATTTCAAGTGCAGCAGAACGCGGACTAGATGAAGTTTGTATCGGCATGCCACACCGCGGTCGCCTTAATGTTCTTGCAAACATTGCAGGCAAGTCATACGGACAAATTTTCCAAGAGTTTGAAGGTCACTACAGAGAGAATGAAGTTCAAGGCTCTGGCGATGTGAAGTATCACTTAGGTACTGAAGGCGTATTCACTGCAGAATCTGGTGCAAAAACAAAGATTTATCTTGCTGCAAACCCATCTCACCTTGAAGCCGCAAACCCGGTATTAGAAGGCATTGTGCGTGCAAAGCAAGATCGCCTAAACGTAAAGAATGCGTATTCAGTTCTGCCTATTCTTCTTCATGGTGATGCAGCATTTGCTGGCCAAGGTGTTGTGGCAGAAACATTCCAACTTTCGCAACTAGCGGGTTATCGCACAGGTGGAACAGTTCACATTGTTGTTAACAACCAAGTTGGATTTACAACTTCACCACATGCTTCTCGCACATCTCGTTATTCAACGGATATGGCAAAGATTATTCAGGCACCTGTATTCCACGTGAACGGTGATGATCCAGAAGCGTGTGTGCGCATTGCTCGTTTAGCATTTGAATACCGCCAAGCATTTAACAAAGATGTTGTCATTGACATGGTTTGCTACCGCCGTCGTGGTCACAATGAAGGTGACGAACCATCATTCACACAGCCACTGATGTACAAGCTCATCGATGCAAAGCGTTCTACACGTAATCTTTATACCGAAGCACTTATTGGTCGCGGCGATATTTCGAGTGAACAAGCTGATGAGCTATCTCGCGAGTACCAAGCTCAACTTGAAGCAGTATTTGCTGAAGTTCATAACATCGAACCAGAAGTTGATCCAAACTTTAAAGCACCAGTTGCGGCAAACCCTGAAACTCTTGTTTCTAGTATCGACGAAGCAACTGCTCGCAAGATTGCAGCAACACAAATTGCTGTTCCTGATGGATTTAACGTCCATCCAAAACTCTTGCCACAACTACAAAAGCGCGTTGAAATGCTCAATGACGGAACTATCGATTGGTCTATGGGTGAAACACTCGCATTCGGTTCACTGCTACTTGAAGGCCGACCAATTCGTTTAGCAGGACAAGATTCTCGTCGTGGAACATTTAGTAATCGTCACGCTGTAATCGTGGATAAAGAAAATGGAAACGAGTGGACACCGCTTCGCGCGTTGATTAGTGATGAAAGCCAATTCTTTGTTATCGACTCGTTGCTCTCTGAATATGCAGCTATGGGCTTTGAATATGGCTATTCCGTAGTCCGTGATGAAGCACTCGTTATGTGGGAAGCGCAATTCGGTGACTTTGCTAATGGCGCACAAACAATCGTTGATGAATTTATCTCATCTGCATTACAAAAATGGGGCGAACGTTCTTCAATTGTTCTATTACTGCCACATGGTTATGAAGGACAAGGACCAGATCACTCATCCGCGCGCATCGAACGTTTCTTAGCTCTTTGCGCAGAAGGAAACATGACTGTTGCGCAACCATCTAATCCTGCATCGTATTTCCATCTCTTGAGATGGCATGCAAAGAATCCAACTCGTCGTCCAATGGTTGTCTTTACTCCGAAATCAATGTTGCGTCTTCGCGCAGCGGCTTCTAAGTTACAAGATTTCACAAGTGGCCAATTCCAGAAGTTAATTCCAGATGACACCGTACAAAATGCAACTCGCGTTATTTTCTGTTCAGGTCGCATCTACCACGATCTTGTTGCAGAACGCGCTGCACGTAAAGAAGATACAACTGCAATCATTCGCTTAGAACTTTTGTATCCACTACCTGCAAAGGAAATGGCTGCCGAAGCTGCGAAGCATCCAAATGCAAATCTTTTGTGGGTTCAAGATGAACCAGCTAATCAAGGACCATGGCCATTTGTTGCGTTACGTACTGCAGAACAATTCGGTGGTGAAGGATTTGGTGGGCGCACATTGCGTCGTGTATCTCGTCGTGCTACAGCAAGTCCTGCAACAGGAAATCATCACTTGCATGAAGAAGAACAAAAAGCGTTGTTGATGGAAGCCTTCACTCGCTAAGTATTTATATTGGTGTGCATGAGTGATGCATTACAACAGCACAAAATTCTTAGCTTGTGATTCTTAAACACGTTTGCCTTTGTGATATCTACCAATAACTCGACCAATGATTTCTTCGCGGGGAACATCGCCCCATTGACGTGAATCTGTACTGGCATCTTTGTTATCGCCGTGCACAGTTACAAATGATCCAGTGATTCCCGCAATGCGTTTAATGAATAGGGAAGCTGCTTCGGCCCGTGAATCTAGGGGGCGGCGAAGGACTATTAGTTGGCCTACGTGAATGCGCATGCTTGGGGAGTACCAGACCAATAACCAGTCCCCATCGTTAAAGGTTGGGGCCATCGAATGCCCAGAAACTCTTACTGTGCCAAATCTGCTCACGAACAGTAGTCTTGCACATAAGTTGTTTGCGTATTTTCGCGAAAAGGTACAGAAATAGCGCTCTTGAAGGAGAGAAACTAATGAAGTTGTTCCAACCAAAGACAGTTGTACTTGCACACTGCGATCTTCCTTGTGGAGTTTACGATCCAGCACAGGCAAAGATCGAAGCACTTTCAGTTAAGGCGTGCATGGAAAAGTATGCAGCGAGCAGCGATGCAGATTTCAAATCTCGCTCAGTTGCAATTAAAGAAGAGCGTTCACACCAAGTTAAAGAGCACCTATGGGTTTTGTGGACTGACTACTTCAAGCCAAATCACTTCGAGGCTTATCCTCAGTTGCACACACTATTTAATGATGCAACGAAACTTGCTGGCGCAGCTGGCACAAAGGGCACAAATGATGTTGCTGTTGCAGATAAGTTGATCGCAAAGATTGACGAAATTGCAGAAATCTTTTGGGCAACTAAGAAGTAGTACTCGACTTTATTGACTGAGCAGCGGTTCGGGCGAGGAAAGATACTCGCTCAACCGCTGTTCTTTTTATTACAGCAGATGCAACAAGTCTTTCGCCTTCATACGCTTCACAGTTAAAAGTTATTTCGCGGCCATTTACTTCTGTGCAATTCGCTGAAGTCCGCAGTTCGCCACCAATTGCAATTCCACCATGAAATTCGAGAGCAATAAAAGTTTCAACGGTTGATTCGCCATTTTCTAAATGCTCTGCAATTGATGCAATCGCTGCGCTCTGCATTGCATTAATGATCAAAGAATTAGCAAGCACCGGTAAATCTCCCACACCAATTGCAACTGCGGTGTCACCGGGGCGAACAATCATCGTAGAAAAAGCGACTGCTCCGACTAATTCTTCAACTGGAACTAACATATGAATTAAGCTTCTTCGTTAGGGAAGCGGTATTCCTCAGTATGTTCAATATGTATTTCCCGAGATTCGATAGTGCCATCCTCATTAATTTCAATCGAGATTTCGGTCATTCTAAATTCGCGAACAACATCTGGAGCGCTATTCATTGAAAGTTTGAGAAGTTGCTGATGAATCTGTTCGTGCAGATCTTCTGGCGCACGTTCGTTACAGGAGCGACGCAGCACTGATTGCATAAGAGAGCGAACATTTCTTTCATGTTCGATTTCTGCAGTGCACTGTGGGCATTGCTGCACATGAACTTCAATGCTCGCAATTTGTGCGGAATCGGAGATTTCGCCATCAACTAAGAGAATTACGGATTGCAGGACGTCTACACAATCATTGTGTTCAATATTGCTCATGATGCGTCCTCCTCATCTTCTTTGCCAGATTTTGTGGAGTAACCGAGTTCTTTTGCGTACTCAGTTAACTTCTCGCGCAATTGCTTACGGCCACGGTGCAATCGAGACATAACAGTTCCAGTAGGAACACCCGCGATCTCTGAAATTTCTTTGTATGAAAAACCTTCTACATCCGCTAAATAAACAGCAATACGAAACTCTTCAGGAATCTCTTGAAGCGCACGTTTGATATCACTATCTGGAAGATTTTCTAAAGCTTCAACTTCAGCTGACTTTCCTTGATCACTTGTGTGTGATGCCGCGTCCGCTAATTGCCAATCTTCTACTTCACCGGCGCTTAGTTGTGGGCGACGTTGATCTTTTCTGTATGTGTTAATAAAAGTTGTTGTAAGAATGCGATAGAGCCACGCTCTTAAATTAGTTCCGGGCTCAAATTGGTGGAAAGAAGTAAACGCCTTTAAGTATGTGTCTTGTACCAAATCTCGTGCATCATCAGGGTTACGTGTGTAACGAAGTGCAGCTGCATACAACTGATCTGTGAACGCAAGAGCATCGCGCTCGAACCGATTGGTGCGATCGGCTGCGCTCTCTTTTACTAAATCAGTAGATGACATCGCCGTAAGGCTATCGCTTTGTGGCGCTCACGCGCATGGCGAAGCGCGTATTGGCGCTAGAAGAGAGTGTCTGGTTCGCCCAAAGTAATCGGCTCAATTAAACGGGGGGAGTTATTGCGAACCAGATTTACTTCTGAAGAAACTGGACGAGCAACCAAACCATCATCTGGATGCGGGTTATTCATCAGAGAAATTAAAAGTTCGACATCGTGTTGGCTCGGATCAAGCCATGCATCCCACCGATCGCGCGGCATCATCACTGGCATACGGCTGTGAATCGTTGCTAAATCTCCAACCGCTTCGCGCGTAATGATTGCAGCGCTTTGAATGATTTCACCTTCCATGCTTTTCCAAGTTGACCATATTCCCGCAATGGGAAGTGAACGAGTTTTTGATGATGAAATATAAAAAGGTTGCTTTGGTGAGTATTTACCAAGTGCAGTTGCCCATTCGTAATAACCATCTGCTGGAACCAAACATCTCTGTGTTCTAAATGCATTTCGAAATGTTGGTTTTTCGTGAATGGATTCAGAGCGTGCATTTATTGCATGTGATTGTGAAGCACGCGCTTCTGATTCACTCTGATGCCAGTGAGCCATGATTCCCCACGACGCAATTGATAACTCTCTTTGCTCTGCAATCATTTGGGATGCGCGAACAATGTAAATTGGATTAGTCGGTGCGATATTCCACGTAGATGGCAACTCTTCGGCATGGGTCTGCACACCAACGCCGAACTCTTCTGCCAGTTCGGAGGTGTTCAGCGATTGCGCATAACGGCCGCACATAGAGATACAGGTTATCGGTAGACTCATGCATATGTCTGATTCACAAAAGGATAATTCGCAGAGCGCCAATGGTGCGATGTGGCCTGCGCCTTTTCGTGGATCAAAACCAGTCAATGCTCGAGTCGTAATCCCTGGTTCTAAATCAGTAACCAACCGCGCATTAATCCTTGCAGCACAAGCAACGTCGCCATCTATTTTGCGCAGACCACTTGTTTCTCGCGATAGTGAATTAATGGTTGCAGGACTTCGCCAGCTTGGCATTGATGTGCAAGAGATCGAAGTTGAGAGCAGTGGTGCAGGATCAACTAAGGAAATGGCGTGGAAAATTACGCCAGCACCATTAAAAGGACCTGCTGCAATTGATGTTGGTAACGCAGGAACAGTTATGCGCTTTTTGCCTCCACTTGCAGCACTTGCACAAGGTGCAATTTCTTTCGATGGTGATCCACGTTCTCATGAACGTCCACTAGGTCCAGTAATCAAAGCACTTGAAGAACTTGGAATTTCAATTGATCACGGCAATCGTTACAGCTTGCCACTTTCATTAGTTGGAACAGGAAAAATTCCTGGCGGAGAAATTGATATCGATGCAAGCGCGTCCAGCCAATTTCTCTCTGCGCTTTTGTTAATTGGTCCGAGCACAGTCAATGGAATTACCGCTCGCCATGTTGGCGGTGAATTGCCATCGATGCCACACATTGAAATGACTGTTGAAATGCTCCGCGACTTTGGTGCCACTGTTCACGTTGATGCGGCAAAGAAAACTTGGCGGGTCGAACCAGGTGCGCTACACGGTAAAGACATGGTTATCGAACCAGATTTATCTAATGCCGCTCCTTTCTTATCTATTGCGATGGTCTGCGGTGGTTCAATAACTATTGCTGACTGGCCACAAAAAACAACGCAACCAGGTGATCAATTAAGAACACTGCTTCGCGACATGGGCGCGCAAATCTCACTGAATGCAGATGGACTAACACTGACTGCTAATTCTGAAAAATCCGCTCTTCGTGATGCACCAAAGATTGTTGGTATCGATGTTGATTTACATGATGTTGGCGAACTAACACCATCTATCGCAGCACTGGCAGCCCTCGCAGATTCACCATCACACCTGCGCGGTATTGCACATCTTCGTTTGCATGAAACAGATCGTCTTGATGCGCTTACTCGTGAGATTAATTCAATCGGTGGAAAAGTTACAGAAGAGCACAGCGCACTTCACTTTGAACCATCAGCATTGCGTGCAGGTGTTTTCCATACATACGAAGATCATCGTCTTGCTACCGCAGGTGCTGTAATCGGTTTAGTAACACCAGGAATCGAAGTTGAAAACATTGCAACTACGCGCAAAACACTCACTGATTTTCCTGGACTCTGGAAGAGCTTGGTTCAGTAATGAGTAAACGCGTTTATGACGAGAGCGATGCACGAATTCGCCCTGCACGAAGCACTCGTCCGCGTACAAAAGATCGACCATCTCATGATGATGCAATCAGCGCTCTTGTAACAACTGTTGATCGTGGGCGCACCACATGTATTACTGAAGAGCGTGTCATTGTCACGGCTATGAAGTCTCGCGAACTAGGACCAAAGTCTGTGGTGGTTGGCGACATTGTTAGTTTGGTTGGCGATGTCACTGGCGTAGAAGGATCTCTTGCACGCATCGTTGCTGTTAATCCGCGCAGAAATTCATTAAGCAGAACGGTTGATGACGCTGCAAAAATCGAGCGAACAATTGTTGCAAATATTGATTACTTGGTAATTGTTGCTGCAACTACTAATCCAGAACCACGTCGTGGGCTTATTGATCGATTCTTAGTCTGTGCATTTCACGAAGGCATCTCACCAATACTTTTGATGACAAAAACAGATTTGGCCCCACTCCCTGATTTCATTGAAGAGTATCGAGCACTTGGTGTTCTCATTGTTTCCACATCTAGCAAGAATTCAGATCGCGCATCAGATGTTGCAAAGATTCACACACTTTTGGCTGGAAAAACTTCAGTCTTAGTTGGTCACTCAGGTGTTGGTAAATCAACATTGATTAATGATTTGGTTCCGCACGCAGGAAGAATTACTGGAGACGTAAATGATGTAACCGGACGCGGACGTCACACATCTTCTAGTGCGATTGCGCTTCCACTTTCACCAGATTTAGATCCTGCAGGGGGTTGGGCAATTGATACACCTGGTATTCGTGCATTTGGTTTGGCACATTTAGATCCAAACAAAATCATTGCATCCTTTAGTGATTTATCTGAAGTAGCTGCAACGTGCATGCCGCGCTGTTCACATAGCGAAGAGAGTTGCCGACTCAATGAATGGGCTGCGCCAAATGGCACCGTCGATGTTGCTCGCACACGTCGTTTGCAGAGTTTGCGATCACTCCTTGAAATCAAGGATTTTGATTCAACAATTCCCGAATAAACACATACTTTGCCTCGCGTTGTAGACTGACGAGGTGATGGCTACTCAATACTCGCGCGAGGCTGATGTGGCTTTGGCGCTGAAAATGGCTGATGCCGCCGATGTAATTTCAATGGCACGCTATCAATCACAAGATTTAGTAATCACAACAAAACCAGATAACACGCCAGTGACAGATGCTGACAAAGCTACTGAAAAAGCACTGCGCGACATTCTTGCTAAAGAGCGCCCAGAAGATGGTTTGGTCGGCGAAGAGTTTGGAACAAGTGGCACAGATGCCAAGCGATATTGGGTAATAGATCCAATTGATGGAACCAAAAACTTTATGCGCGGAGTTCCAAGTTGGTCGACTCTCATTGCACTGATTGAACGCAATGATGATGGCACAGAACAAATTGTTGTCGGCGTTGTTAGTGCACCAGCTCTGTTTCGTCGCTGGCATGCTGCCCTTGGTTTGGGTGCGTACGTTTCACTTAACAGTGGAACGCCAAAGAAGATTCACGTCTCAGGTATTTCCACAATTAGTGATGCATCAATTACATATTCAGATTTCAATAGTTGGGACCAGTATTTACCAAAGGTTCAATCACTTCTTGCTTCTGCAAATAGAACGCGCGGCTTCGGAGATTTTTGGGCGCACATGTTGGTTGCAGAAGGCGCAGCAGAAGTTGCACTAGAAATCGGCGTAGCGCTCTGGGACATGGCAGCGATTTCAATTATCGTCACAGAAGCAGGCGGGCGTTTTTCAAGTATCGATGGCGTCGATGGACCTGGTCATGGGAGCGGACTTTCTACAAACACAATTCTTCATCAACACGTACTCGATGCGTTGCGAGTTAAGTAATGGCCAAACTTGCACTGGAAACTCGCACACTCAAGTTAGAGGGAATGACTTGTAGTGCGTGTGTAAACACAATTGAACGAGCACTTAATAATTTGGAAGGTGTTAGCGCAACTGTTAACTATGCAAGTGAAACCGCGCACATATTGGCGCCAGCTGAGATTTCTACAAAGAAGTTAATCGCAACAGTAAAAGGCGCTGGGTACTCAGCAGAATTACTGGGCGATTCAAATCAATTTGCATTACATAGCAAACGATCTGCGGTTGCACTCTTCTTCGCTCTTCTCTTCTCTGTTCCAGCCGTTGCTATTTCAATGACTATGGCTTGGCACGAGCAAATTGACGCCAGAATTTTGCAAACACTAGAAGATCTTCGAATTCTGCCTCCGCTGTATTCACCAACGGCTTGGCTGGTAATTGCACTTAGTGCCCCAGTTGTTCTCTTGGTCGCATGGCCAATTCATCGCGCAGCACTTCGCAATCTTCTGCACCCAACGATGGATAACTTAATTTCACTGGGTTCACTCACCGCCTTCGGTTGGTCTATATATGCAAACGCAACAGGCAATGGTGATGTTTACACAGAAGTTGCCGCCGGTGTTGTCACATTCGTTGTGCTGGGAAGATTCCTAGAAACTCGCGCAAAGCGACGCGCAAGCAGCGCTCTTTCTGCTTTGTTGGCTCTCAACGTTAAGGAAGTAAGTGTTATTCGTGGCGGTCTCACCGTTCTCGTTCCTATTGAAAACTTAGAAATTGGCGATGAGTTTGTAGTTGCACCTGGTGATCGTGTTGCAACCGATGGAGTTGTTGTCTCTGGTAACAGCTCAGTTGATAACTCATTAATTACAGGAGAATCACTTCCACTAACAGTTGGTCCTGGCGACCGTGTAATTGGTAGTTCGGTGAATACAAATGGTCGCCTAATTGTTCGTGCAACTCGTGTCGGTCGCGATACTGAATACGCACGCATTACTTCAATGGTTATAGAAGCACAGAGCACCAAGGCTCCGATTGCTCGTCTAGCTGATCGCATTAGTGCTGTCTTTGTTCCAATTGTTACCGTGATTGCTTTCGCAACATTTGGCGTGCTTTGGTACAACGGCTATTCGTTATCAGAATCAATTGCCACTGCTATTGCAGTAATTGTTATTGCTTGCCCATGTGCACTAGGACTGGCAACACCAGTTGCTTTACTCGTTGCATCAGGTCGCGGTGCTCAACGCGGAATCATTATTCGAAATCCTCGTGTTCTTGAAGTTGCTCGCAAGGTAGACACAATTGTTCTGGATAAGACTGGCACGCTCACAACAGGTGCGATGAAGGTTCATGAAATAACTATTGCAACTGATGCGGGCGCAATATTGGGTGCATCTTTTGAACCGCTTCTTCGTGAAGCAACAATTCTTTCCACTGCTCTTTCAATTGAAGAACAAAACAACCATCCAATTGCATTGAGCATTCGTGAATTCATCTCAGCACAAGGAATTAAATCCACTTCCGTTTCTGAATTTCAAGTAACGCCGGGATCAGGAGCTGCAGGTCGTGTAAATCTTGGAACGCACTCACCTGTTGTATTAATTGGTTCACCCGCAGCCGTTGCTCACAGCACAACGAATTTTCACCCACTTATTTCAGCTGCAGTGGAACGTGGACACGATGCAGGTTTGAGTGTTTCAGTATTGGCGTGGGATGGAGTTGCACTCGCTGTCTTTGCAGTTGGAGATGAACTTAAATCTGATGCGGCAGAAACAATTGCGAAGTTAAAGAGCGCTGGAATTACACCATGGTTGTTAACTGGAGATTCGGAGGATGCAGCTCAATCAATTGCTAAGCAAGTAGGAATCGAAAGCGATCACGTTTTCTCTGGCGCATTACCTCAAGGAAAACTTACAAAGATACGTGAATTACAGAGTCAGTCACACACAGTTGTAATGGTTGGCGATGGCATTAATGATGCAGCGGCGCTAGTTGGCGCAGATGTAAGCATCGCAATGGGAACAGGTACAGATGTTGCTGTTTCAAGCGCTGACATCACACTGATGCGCACTGATCTTGCTGCGGTACTCGATGCACTAAAACTTTCGAAGCGAACACTGAGAACAATTCGCGTAAACCTAGGTTGGGCATTCGCATACAACATAGTTGGTATTCCAATTGCAGCACTCGGTCTGTTATCGCCGATGTATGCAGCAGGTGCCATGGCGCTATCTAGTTTGTTCGTTGTTACCAATTCATTGCGCATCAAGGTTCCTCGCAAATAGAAATGAACTCACGTAATTCTCTTTATTCCAAGGCGCTAATTGCTGTCTTAACCACAACCACAGCCTTCAGCGCACTTACAGCCCCCGCCGCGCAAGCATTTGATCTACCTCTCACTGTCGCTGCAGATCAACTTTCGGGTTACGAAAGATCACTCTTTAAACATTGGATTGATGCTGACAAAGATCGATGTGATACTCGCAAAGAAGTTTTGATTCAAGAAGCAGTTGCATTACCGAAGTTAAGTAGTGGTTGTGTTTTAAATGGTGGCAAATGGATTAGCTCTTATGACGCATTAGCCACAACTGATTACTCAACTTTAGATATTGACCACATGGTTCCACTTTCAGAAGCATGGAGATCAGGTGCATGGAAATGGTCACCTGCACAACGCGAAGCTTTTGCAAATGATTTAACAGATCCACGTGCACTCATCGCAGTTACTGCATCTCTTAATCGTCAAAAAAGTGATCAAGATCCAAGCACATGGATGCCACCAGAAAACAAATGTCTATACGTTTCTAATTGGATTGCAATCAAGGTGCGATATTCACTCACTGTGGATTCAGCGGAAGCTAACGCACTTACTTCACTAGTTACACAATGCAACATCACTTCCATCACTGCTTTTTCACTTCCTGCTTATGCAGTTACTGCTGGGATTAATCCCATAACTCTTGTCTCGCCAACACCAGCGCCAACACAATCAGTTGCTGAACCAACACCTGCATCAACTCCTGCACCGAAAGTTAAGAAAGCTGTTAAGTACTCAACGTGTGCAAAAGCGCGCGCTGCAGGAGTTACGCCTATCGTTCGCTCGAAGAATCAAACCTTGTACAACCTCAACAGGGGGCTAGACCGCGATAAAGATGGCGTCGCCTGCGAGTAACGGCGTTTTTTAAAGCGCCGACCAGCGGTTAAGATTGGCGAGTGGAACCACAGAAGATACTTCTTTATTACGGCTTTACGCCGATCCAAGACACAGCTGCTGTGCGCTTGTGGCAACACACTCTCTGTGAATCACTAGGTCTTAAAGGTCGCATTCTTGTATCTCCACACGGAATCAACGGAACTGTTGGCGGAGATATGGAATCTTTGAAGAAATATGTTGCGCGCACGAAGAAATATCCAGGATTTAAAAAGATTGATTTCAAATGGTCTGAAGCATCTGGAGATGAATTCCCTCGTCTAGCCGTTCGCGTTAAAGATGAACTTGTCGCCTTCGGAGATCCATCTGTTATTAAAGTAAATGAAGCTGGAGTAGTTGGCGGCGGGAAACATCTCAAGCCATACGATGTGCAAAAGCTCGTTGAAGAACGCGGCGATGAAGTTGTCTTCTTTGATGGTCGTAACGCTTTCGAAGCGAAAATCGGAAAGTTTAAGAACGCAGTAATTCCTGATGTCACAACATCTCGCGATTTCGTAGAAGAAATCAAGAGCGGAAAGTACGATCACCTTAAAGATAAGCCTGTTGTTACATATTGCACCGGCGGAATCCGTTGCGAAATTCTCTCAGCGGTCATGGTCGACAACGGCTTTAAAGAGGTTTATCAAATTGAAGGTGGCATCGTTAAGTACGGCAAAAAATATGGTGATAAAGGTTTGTGGGAAGGCTCGCTCTATACATTTGATGGCCGCATGGCAATAGATTTTTCATCTAAGGCAAAAGTTATCGGCGAATGCGAAAGCTGTAATGCACCAACTAAACAGTTCTATAACTGCGCACGAAAAGCTTGCCACGAATTAGTTTTACTCTGCGAAGATTGCTCAAAGATTGATGTAAGCAAGAGCTGTATTCACGATAGCAATCGTGCCTACGACTCTGAAATGGTTGGCTAGTTTTACTCTTCTACGATCTCTGTAGGAGCTCCATGCACATTCAAAACATCTACTGGTTTCTGTGCTGAATCACCTAACTTATGACCTTCACCAGAGCGATTAACTGGGCGCCCAGACTTGTTAATTGCCGGAACAGTTCCGAGCAATCCTTTCTGAAAGTCTTCAAAAGCCTGTAGAACTTCACGCTTAGTATTCATAACGAATGGACCCATCCATGCGACGGGTTCCTTAATTGCTTGTCCACCGAGAATAAATAGTTCTAATTCAGGCGAACGAGTTTCTTGTTGATTTGCAGCGCGAATAACCAGAGTATCTCCCTCGCCGAAAACAGTAAGTTGTCCCATCTGAACTGGTCGTGACTCTTCGCCGACAAAACCGTGTCCTGCCAATGTATAAACAAGTGCGTTGTAATCCTTGCGCCATGGCAAACGAAGTTCAGCACCCGGTTGAACTGTTGCGTGCACCAAAGTAATTGGAGTCTGTGTTGATCCAGGACCTTTATGGCCATCAATTTCGCCAGCGATAACGCGAATCAATGCACCGCCATCGTGAGATGCAAGAAGTGCCACTTCACTGGCACGAAGATCTTGGTATGCAGGTGGTGACCACTTTTTAGCAGCTGGAAGATTCACCCACAATTGAAAACCGTGGAACAAGCCGCCACTCATCACTAATGTTTCCGGGGGAGTTTCGATGTGCAAAATTCCTGCACCAGCAGTCATCCATTGTGTGTCACCATTTTGAATTGTTCCGCCGCCACCATTGTTGTCATAGTGATCAAAGATTCCATCAATAATGTATGTAACAGTTTCAAAACCGCGATGTGGATGCCATGGAGTTCCCTTTGGTTCACCTGGCGCGTATTCAACCTCGCCCATTTGATCTAAGTGAATAAATGGATCGAGTTCTGACATATCAACGCCGGCAAATGCACGACGAACAGGAAAGCCTTCGCCTTCAAAACCTTGTGGAGCTGTTGTAATGCTCTTAACTGTTCGCGCGCGCGATCCTGGTGCCTCAATAACTCGAGGCAGAATTGTTATATCGCTAACGGTAACTGCTGGCATTTCAACTCCTTATTTCAATAAGCCGAGAATAGTTGAACTTTCAACTACCTGCAACTTGAGAAAATTAGAGGTTCTTAAGCGCGGAAACAACCTTGGTGAGCGAAGCCTTTGCATCTCCAAAAAGAAGCATCGTCTTTGGATCAAAGAGCAGCTCGTTTTCGATACCAGCAAAACCTGGGCGCATTGAACGCTTAAGGAAAATAATGTTTGCAGCGTTAGCAACTTCAAGAATAGGCATGCCATAAATCGGGCAACCAGGAGTTGTTTGTGCCGCTGGATTAACAACGTCATTTGCACCAATAACAATTGCAACATCTGTCTGTCCAAAAGTTGGATTAACTTCTTCCATTTCGGCTAATTGGTCATATGGAACGTTCGCTTCAGCGAGCAATACGTTCATGTGTCCTGGCATGCGACCTGCAACAGGGTGAATTCCGTATGCAACATCAATACCTTTAGCCAGCATCAAATCTGCTAATTCGCGAACTGTGTGTTGTGCTTGTGCAACTGCAAGTCCGAAGCCTGGAACAATAACTACGCGTCGTGCATAGTTAAGCAAGATTGCAACGTCATCCGGTGAACCAGAGCGAACTGGGCGATCTTCTGCAGCGCCCGTTGCTTCTTGTGGCTTTGCAGTAAATGCACCGAAGAGTGTTCCAAAGAGTGAACGCCCCATGGCTTCTGCCATTAAACGAGTCAAGATTGTTCCGGATGCACCGACGAGTGTTCCAGCAATGATTAGCAGAGTTGAATCTAGAACATAACCACTTGCGGCAACTGTTAAACCAGTGAATGCATTAAGTAGTGAGATAACAATTGGAACATCTGCACCACCAACTGGAAGCACAAAGAGAACACCGAATAGCAGTGAAAGTGCTGCAAGGATCATTAATGGATTTGTACCGAGTTCGATAACAACCCAGACAGCCGCACCTAGCGTTGCAGCAAGTGTCCCAGCAATAACGAAACGCCCACCAGGGAAGACAACTGGGCGAGTAGTCATAAGTTCTTGAAGCTTTAAGAACGTAATAATCGAACCGCTAAATGAAACACAGCCAACAATGACTGTGAAAACAGTTGCAATAACTACAGCTGTACTAGCTGTGTCACCAAGATTTAAGTATTCAACAATCGCTACAAGTGCTGCAGCACCACCTCCCACACCATTAAACAGTGCAACTAGTTGTGGCATTTGTGTCATTTGAACTTTACGTGCAGCAGGAACGCCAATAACAACACCGACAGCAATCGCACCGAGAATCCAACCTAGGTTATTGAGTGGAAGAGACTCTCCATCTTTGGAATAAAAGAAGACGACTACAGTTGCAATCGTTGCGCCAATTGCACCAATCATGTTTCCGCGACGAGCAGTCTTTGGTGTTGATAGGCCCTTAAGAGCAAGAATGAAACAGACTCCGGCAGCAAGACCAATCAAGCTATATACAAAATAACTCATTTGTTCTCACCGCCTTTCTTTGGCTTAAACATTTCGAGCATGCGATCTGTTACGACGAATCCGCCCACCATATTGATTGTGGCCAAGATGATTGCTGCAACTGCGAGCCCTAATTCGAGATTAGTTTTACTGTGATCGGCAACGATAATTGCACCAACCAAAATCACACCGTGAATAGCGTTGGCACCACTCATCAACGGAGTGTGCAAGGTGGATGAAACTTTAGATACAACTTCAAAACCTACGAACACCGCAAGAACGAAGATCGAAATGATTGCAATCGGTTCCATTATTTTGCGCCTCCATTTCGCTTAGCTCCTGCATGTGTTACGGCTGAACCATTAATAATTTCATCCTCAAAATCAAGATTTAAAGAGAGCGCACTTCCTTCTGCCGCTGGCTTTGTCAGAAGCGTCAAAAGATTTACAACGTTGCGTGAGTACAAACTAGATGCGTGAAAAGGCAACTGGCTTGGTACATCTTTGCCGCCCCAAATGCGCACACCATTTTTTGTAAAAACAACTTCGCCTGGCTTTGAACCTTCAACGTTTCCGCCAGTTTCTGCAGCAAGGTCAACGATGATTGTTCCTGGTCCCATTGAATCAACCATCGCTTGTGTCATTAACTGCGGTGCTTGTCGTCCAGGGACCGCAGCAGTTGTTATTACAACGTGCGACTTAGCAATATATGGAGTGAGTAATTCGCGTTGCTTAGCTGCGCGCTCTGGAGTCATTTCGCGTGCATATCCGCCGGCACCTTCGAGTGCTTCTAATTCAAGATCAATAAATGTTGCACCCATTGATTTAACTTCATCAGCAGAAGATGGACGAACGTCATACGCCGAAACAACTGCGCCCAGTCTGCGAGCTGTTGCAATTGCTTGCAATCCAGCAACACCCGCTCCCAATACAAGAACTTGTGCGGGCGTAACAGTTCCGGCGGCTGTCATTAATAGTGGAAAGAATCGTGGTGACATTTCTGCGCCAACTAATACTGCGCGATAACCAGCGCAGAGTGCCTGCGAAGTGAGCGCATCCATAGATTGTGCGCGTGAAATACGTGGCACTAGTTCGAGTGAAAACGCCGTAACTCCCGCATTAGCTGCTGCTTCAATTGAATCAACGGCAGTTACAGGAGATAGGAAAGAGATCGTCAGCGCACCCTTTTTGAGTGAAGACATCTGCGCTGGAGTTAGTGGTGAAACACTGAGAACGACATCGGCATCCTTGAGTACATCACCATTTACAACAGATGCACCTGCACTCTTGAAATCTTCATCGGTTGCTTGCGAGTGTGTTCCTGCACCAGATTCGATTGAGACTTCATAACCCAATCGAGTTAATTTGTTGATAATGTCTGGAACGAGCGCTACGCGCTTTTCGCCCTCACGGATTTCTTTAGGTACGGCTATTCGCATGAGGCAAACCTAATACTTTTGTAACGCAGTGGCTAGAGCGAACCCTTGATTTCACCACGTGTTAAATGAAACAAAAGGGATTGAATGGTGGTCCTGCGATGAAATGCTTCGCGCCAGATGACCGATTTTGGTCCATCAATGACAGATGCCATAACTTCTTCGCCGCGATGTGCAGGAAGACAATGCATAAATATTGAATCCTTAGAAGTCTTTTCCATTAATGCATCAGTTACAGCAAAAGGTGCTAGCGCTCCAATTTTTTCGCTCTTCTCTGATTCTGGATCACCCATTGACATCCATACATCGGTATACAAAACGCTCGCATCTTTTGCGGCACTTATCGGATCATTCGTTACTTCAATTGTGGCGCCACTCTTGGCTGCGATCTTTTGCGCAGTTGCAATTGCATCAGCACTTGGTGCCCATTTTCCTTCTGGAGTTGCAGCAACAACGTGCGCTCCCATGATTGCTCCCATGATTAACCATGAATGCGCCATGTTGTTTCCATCGCCTAAGTAAACAAACTTACGACCAGATACATCTTTACCAAATGTTTCACGAATAGTTAGCCAGTCAGCCAATAGCTGAGTCGGATGGTCATCATCAGTGAGTGCATTAATTACTGGAATTGTTGAGTATTTTCCAAGTTCATCAACATCTGATTGAGCGAAGGTTCTAATAATAATTGCATCGCAATATCCGCTAAAGATTCTTGCAGTATCGGCAATTGATTCACCGCGACCAAGTTGTAGATCTTCTCCGCGCAAAACAATTGGAGAACCACCTAAGTGAGCGACCGCAGTTTGTGATGCAAGCCGTGTGCGAGTTGATGGCTTTGTCATGTAGATAGCCACACTCTTATGGGCCAATGCTTCTTTAGAACGAAGTGGCTCGGCAGCGAATTGCGCAGCAGTATCGAGCAACAACTCAACGTCGTCGCGCGTTAAATGTTCGGTGCGCAATAAGTCTTTCATCTGATGAATTCTACCCTCACGGTAAGGTGTGCTCATGGGTATTTTTAGACGCGGAAGCGATACTGCATCCGATACAGATCTGCTCACACGTCCAGAATTAGAAGAAGATGATGGCGGTCATGATCGATTTTCACATTATGTGAAAAAAGAGAAAATCGTTGAATCAGCAGTTACTGGAAAATCTGTCAAAGCGTTGTGTGGCAAGAAGTGGATTCCATCTCGCGACCCGCAGAAGTATCCAATCTGTCCTGCATGTAAAGAGATTCATGACGGATTGCGCGAAGCGCCTGAAGAAAAGTGACATGAAAAAACTGAGACCATTTCTCGCAATACTTTTAGTAGTAGCAAACATGGTCGCATTTACGCCACAAGTGAGCGCGAGTACACAGCCTCGGAAAGTTTTAACGGGTTGGATTCCTTATTACTCAATGAGTAGATCTCTGCCAGCCGTTGTTGCTAACGTGGACATCATCCGTGAAGTAATGCCATTTTGGTACACGCTGAAATACAACGGAGCAAAAAAACTTCCAGTTGTTACAGACTTATATGCCCCAGCTAATCCAAGTGTTCCAATTGATAGACCACTTGCAACTTTGCGCAGCGCTGGCTTTACGATAATTCCAACAATAACTGATGGAACAAGTGAATTAGTCTTATCAAAACTACTTGCTAATCCAGTTTCGAGAACTCAAGTTGTCAATGCAATCGTGGAACTTGTGATGAAGTATAACTACGATGGTATTGATCTAGATTTTGAAGGTTTTGCATTCGTAGACAAGAACACAACATGGAGTTCTACGAAACCACATTGGGTTGCATTTGTAAAAGAGCTTAGCGGAATTCTTAAGTCCAAAAACAAGTTGCTATCAGTTTCTACGCCGTATTTGTATGACCCAGCAGGTGCGCAAAAAGGTTATTTTGTTTATGCATGGGCTGAGATTGCTCCATACATTGATCGACTTCGAATCATGACGTATGACTTCTCTGTTGCTAAACCAGGACCACTTGGCCCATTAGCGTGGACCGAGCGAACAATTAAATACGCAATTTCGGTAATGCCCGCATCAAAGGTTTATGTGGGCATTCCTGGTTATGGCCGTGATTGGGTCACTAAAGTAGAAGGAACATGTCCAAAAGAAGTTGCAAATGTTGTACGAGTTGGAGCAAAAGCAGCAACCTTTGTTTTAAGAGATGCGGCCACGCTTGCTCAGAGTTATGGCGTTGTTCCTACATATGACGAAACACTTGGAGAAGTTAACTTTACTTACACAAAAACTTATAGCGGTCAAACAGCAACTGGTTTAGCAACTACCTGCACTGCAACGCGCACTGCTTGGTATCAAGATGCTCGTAGTTTTACTTCAAGAATTGGGTTTGTTTCAAAGTACAGACTCGGTGGAGTTGCTCAATGGACTTTTGGAATGGAAGACATGGCAGCATCACAGGCAATAAGAAGCGCTGCCCTTGCGATTGCACCTGATCAAGTAATTAGCACTATCGAATCAAGTACAGGTTCAATTGAGAGTGCGGCAGCCCTTGAATTCGGCTCTATATTCGGATTGAAAGCTTCATTTCAATTACCAGATAAGTTGCCAATAAGTAATCTACTTGTTCGAATCGAAACTAAAGCGGCCAATGAAACTCAATGGCGGGAGATTGCAACGAGCACAACTGGCGTAGATGGAATCATTCAAGTGCCGCTTCTGCTCTCGAAGAGTTCGATGATTCGCGCGCGAACTGATGCAACATGGGAACGACTGGAATCAATCTCAGCTGAAGTCTCTGTCGTAATTACGCGACGTATTTCTGTGAACGCTCCTGTTTCTGCGGTGCGTTCACAACCACTGCAAATAACTGGAACGCTTGCACCACGACAAAGCGGAGTGCCACTTCAGTTGCTACAACAGCGTGCTGGTAAATGGATTCCTGTTGGATCACCTGTTCTCACTGATGTAAATGGTCTGTTTACAATTTCAACCACAGTAGAACAAAAAGGATTTGCTAAGTACATGGTTCGCGTGGCCAAAGATGCGCAGTGGAATCAAGCAGATTCAGAAGTATTCACAGTGGTAATCCGATAATGGTAAAAATAAAGTCAAAAATCGAAGAAGAGATTAACGCGATCTTTTCTACTGATCGGCCGTGGGTAACAATTGTTTGGGATGATCCTGTAAATCTCATGGATTATGTGACCTATGTATTTATGGAGTTGTTTGGGTATTCACGCGAACGTGCAACTGAATTAATGATGAAAGTACATAACGAAGGTAAAGCAGTAGTTTCTGAAGGCACCCGTGAAGAAATGGAACACGATGTGGCACGTCTTCATGAGTTTGGCTTGTGGGCAACGCTGCAACGTGGTGATCAACCCTTATGAATCAGAGCCACGGATTTACTCGCCATGGAGAAGAGTTATTTGTTGCGCAGTTCTCTGATTCCGAAAAAGAAGTTCTCATAAATCTTTCACAACAAATTATCGAATTGCTAGCTGAACGCGTAGACCAACACGATCAAGATCCTTTGGCTGCGATGGTTGGAATTACTGTCCATGACTCCCCGCCCGATGACGAGGTATTGCTTCGCCTGTTGCCAAATGCTTATGCAGATGGCGTAGACGCCGCAGAGTTTCGCAGATACACAGAATCTGTTTTGCGAACAAAGAAACAAGCACATGCCATGTCTATTAGAACAATGCTTATGAGCAGTGAAGATGGAAGCATCGAACTCAATCATGAATTGGCAAACGCATGGCTAGGTGGAATAAACGACATACGACTAGCACTTGGTGTGCGACTTAATGTTGAGAAAAATACTCACGAAGAACTTGAGTTGCTAGCACCCGATGATCCGATGCGCGGCGTGTACGGAGTTTACAGTTGGCTCGGATGGCTGCAAGGAAATTTACTTGAAGCCCTCATGGATGGAATAGAATCCTGACATGTCTCTAACAATCTCGCGTGCAATTGTTGATCAGATACTTGAACAATCGCGCGTTGAATATCCAGATGAAGCTTGCGGAGTGATTCTTGGACCAATCGGTACCGATACGCCAGTGCGCTTAAAACCAATGATTAATGCCGCTCATTCACCAACTTTTTATGAGTTTGATCCAAAAGATTTATTGGCTCTTTATCGCGAAGTTGATGACAAGGATGAAGAAATAGTTGTTATCTATCATTCCCATACAGAGACAGAGGCGTATCCATCTCGTACGGATATTGCCTATGCCGGAGAACCTGGGGCGCATTACGTTCTAGTCTCTACACGCGAAGAGATTGCACCTGCAACAGAATTTCGTTCATACCGAATAATTGATGGCAACGTCACAGAAGAACCCGTAACAATCCTGGATTAAGGCTTCAAATATTCTTGAATTGGCGAAAGCCGCACGCATTAGTAATAATAAGCACATGACTACAGCAGCGATTGAAGTAAGAATCCCAACTATTTTGCGTCCCTACACAAAGGATGCAAAGGTTGTTTCTGCTGATGGCGCAGATCTTAAATCTCTCATTTCAGATCTCGATCGCCAATACCCAGGTTTAGCTGAGCGTTTACTAGAAGATGGTGCACTGCGCCGTTTCATTAACATTTATGTAAATGATGAAGATGTGCGTTTCCTTGGTGGACTAGACGCGGCACTTAAATCAGGTGATTCAATTACTGTTCTGCCTGCAGTTGCAGGTGGCTAACAGTGGCACGTTTTGATTCACTAGAAAGTTCAGTAGGCCACACACCACTTATCGGTTTACCAAAACTTTCTCCTGCACCAAATGTTCGTTTGTGGGCAAAGATGGAAGATCGCAATCCAACAGGTTCAATTAAAGATCGTGCGGCTCTTGCCATGATTGAAAAAGCAGAAGCAGATGGCACTCTTAAACCCGGTGCGACAATTCTTGAACCAACCAGTGGCAACACTGGAATTTCACTTGCGATGGTAGCTAAGACTCGTGGCTATAAATTGATTTGCGTGATGCCTGAAAACACATCAATAGAGCGCAGACAATTATTGGAAATGTGGGGCTCTAAGATCATATTTTCACCCGCTGCAGGTGGTTCAAATGAAGCAGTTCGTGTTGCAAAAGAGTTAGCTGCCAAGAATCCTGAGTGGGTTTTCATGTATCAATATGGAAATCCAGCAAACACTTTGGCGCACTATCAAGGCACCGGGCCTGAAATTTTTGCCGATCTTCCAACAATTACTCACTTTGTTGCCGGCCTAGGCACAACAGGAACATTGATGGGTGCTGGAAAATATCTGCGCGAACAAAAACCAGATGTACAAATTATTGCCGCAGAGCCACGATACGGCGAAGTAGTTTATGGATTACGAAATATTGATGAAGGGTTCGTTCCAGAACTTTATGACGCATCCGTTTTAACTCGTCGTTTTTCAGTTGGCGCAGAAGATTCAGTTAAACGAGTTCGTGACTTGTTAGAAATTGAAGGAATATTTGCAGGAATTTCAACAGGAGCGATTCTTCACGCCGCCCTTGCAATGGGCGCCGAAGCGATCCGCGATGGCAAGAGTGCTGACATCGCATTTATTGTCTGTGATGCTGGTTGGAAGTACCTATCTACTGGCGTTTATAGCGCTGATCATGAGAGTGCGTCAGAAGCACTCGATAACCAATTGTGGGCATAGCGATACACTTCGCGGTGTGAGTGATGCACCTATAGGAATATTTGATTCCGGCGTCGGCGGCTTAACAGTTGCACGCGCAATACTTGATCAACTTCCAAATGAGTCAACTCTTTATATTGGTGACACAGCACGTGGCCCATACGGACCGCGTCCACTCGCAGAGGTTCGAGAATTTGCATTAGAAACTTTAGATTTTCTGGTGGATCAAGGCGTTAAGGCACTCGTCATTGCATGCAACACAGCAAGTGCTGCAATGTTACGAGATGCACGCGAGAGATATTCCGTTCCTGTCATCGAAGTTATTCAGCCTGCTGTGCGCAGAGCGGTCGCAGCGACTCGATCAGGAAAAATTGGCGTGATTGGCACCCAGGCCACTATTGATTCAAAAGCATATTTAGATGCATTTGCTGCCGCTCCGAATTTAAATATCACCTCTGTGGCTTGTCCATTATTTGTTGAATTCGTTGAGCGCGGAGAAACATCTGGTCCAGAAATTACTGAGGTTGCTCGCAAGTATCTAAAGCCAGTAATCGATGCCGACATCGACACATTAGTTTTGGGATGCACCCACTATCCACTTTTGACAGGTGTTATTTCATACGTTGTTGGCAATGGAGTTTCGCTTGTGTCGAGCGCGGAAGAAACAGCAAAAGATTTGTATCGCGTACTTGTTGAAAATAACTTGCTCCACTCTTCCACAAAGAACGCTGATCACAGATTCTTGGCAACAGGCGATGCAAAGGCTTTTGAAACTCTTGCACGTAGATTTCTCGGTCCAGAAGTTGGACGAGTTGAACACCAAATCCTATAAACCATCCAACTAATCGGAGACATACATGGCACGCAATGATGGACGCACCAACGATCAGCTCCGTGAAATTAAATTTACTCGCGGTTGGTTAGATCACGCCGAAGGTTCTGTACTCGTTGAATTTGGAAAGACAAGAGTTCTCTGCGTTGCATCTTTTTCTCCAGGTGTTCCACGTTGGCTAAAAGATTCAGGAAAAGGTTGGGTGACTTCTGAATATTCAATGCTTCCACGTGCAACTCATACACGTTCTGATCGTGAAAGTGTAAAAGGAAAATTAGGCGGACGTACACAAGAGATTTCTCGTTTGGTTGGTCGCTCTCTGCGAGCAATTGTTGACACAAAAGAACTCGGCGAAAACACGATTGTTATTGATTGCGATGTTTTGCAAGCAGATGGTGGAACTCGCACCGCTGCAATCACAGGCGCATATGTTGCGCTAGCTGATGCAATTGCATGGGCAAAAAAAGAGGGCCACATCAAAGCAACGTCTAAGCCACTTGCAGATTCAGTTGCTGCGGTGAGCGTTGGAATCATTGATGGCGTTCCAATGTTAGATCTTTGCTATGAAGAAGATGTCCGCGCAGATACCGATATGAATGTTGTGTGCAGCGGTGATGGAAGATTTATTGAAGTGCAGGGAACAGCAGAAGGCGTGCCATTTGATCGCACATTATTAAATCAACTTCTAGACCTTGCAGTCGAGGGTTGTAAGGACTTAGCTGGAATGCAGAGTTCTGCTCTATCCAAATGAGTCTCACAGCAACTTTAGTTTTAGCCACACGCAATCAAGGAAAGATTAGAGAGTTTCGTCGAATCCTTGATGCAATTTCTAATGGCGCAATTAACTTAGTTGGTTTAGAAGAGTTTGCGCACACAACCGAAGTTGAAGAAACCGGCACTACATTTAAAGAAAATGCTTTGCTTAAAGCAAGGAGCATCTGCGCCGAAACAGGTTTACCTGCAATTGCAGATGACAGTGGATTGTGTGTTGATGCCCTAGATGGCGCACCCGGTATTTACTCAGCTAGATATGCCGGAGTGCACGGTGATGATCAAGGCAATAATGCGAAGTTGTTGCGCGAATTAGCAAATGTTCCAGAGGATAAGAGAAGTGCTCACTTCACTTGTGCTGCAGCATTAGTTCTTCCTGATGGAAGAGAGCACGTCACCGAAGAAATCTTTGAAGGCTCGATTCTCTTTGAGCCAATTGGAGATCAGGGATTTGGGTATGACCCCCTTTTTAGACCAGAGGGTTTATCAATCTCCAGCGCACAAATGAGCGCAGATGAGAAGGATTTGATAAGCCATCGCGGTAAATCACTCCGTGCAATAGCACCTCACGTAATCAGTTTGCTGACCCCGCTGGGGTAAACTTTGTCTTATCCGAGTGCGTGAAGGAAGTACGTACCGCTACCCAAGGAGTTCATGTGGCTGTTAAGAAAACTGCTAAGAAGTCAGCAGCAAAGAAGAGTGCCAAGAAGGTTGCAAAGAAATCTGTAGCTCGTAAGTCAAGTGCGAAGAAAGTTGCAAAGAAGAGCACAGCTCGCAAATCTTCAGTTAAGAAGAGCGCTAAGAAATCTGCTGCACGTAAAACAACTAAGAAATCTTCACGTCGCGCAACCTCAGTTGATCGTCTTGTAGTCCCAGCTGTTCCAGTTGGTGGCGCTCGCGGCCGCGTTGATGTTTCAACAGTGCCAGCACCACGTTCTACTGCAAAATCTGTATCTTTCGATAACAAGCCAAAGCAAGGCGCATCTAATCGCGTTGTAGCAATGGTTGTAGTTGGAATTGTTCTTCTAGCAATTCTTGTATGGGCGCAATCAGGAAAAGATGGCGACGATACAGCTGCACCAACAACTCCATCAGCAACAGCAACAATGACTGATGAACCAACTGCTACAGAAACAGCTGAACCAACCACTCCATCAGAACCAGTTGCAACAGTAGAAGCGCCAAGTGCATTCGTTGCCCTTCGCTCTGCAGATGGAATGAACCTTCGCTGGAAAGCGCCAATGGCTACAGAAGGTCTCACAGGATTTAACGTTGAACTCAAGCCAGCGGGTGGAGAATGGACAGTTGTTGCAACAACAGGTCCAACTGAATTAACTCACTCAGTAATGCTTTCAAGTTCAGATAGCTGGACTCAATTCCGAGTAACCAGTGTGTATTCAGATGGACAAACTGCATCTGCAAAGATCTTCGGACTTGCAGGTCAGTACAAGTAATTAGTTAAATAAAAAAGCCCTCGCGTTATGCGGGGGCTTTTTTATTTGAGTTTATTCAAGCTCAGCAAGAATTGCATCCACATAAACTGCAATTCCCGTTGGAACTAAGTGGACGCCATCCGGTGCGAAATACTCTGGATGGCCTTCTGAAATTTTGTTCCAATCAACTATTTTTACGTTCTGATAACTTGCAGCAACTTGAGCAATGAGTGAGTTATTTTCATCCTTCCATCCACGAGGAACGGCCGTGTTAACAACAATAATTTGTGGTTGATCTTTTATAGCTTCGAAGATAGAGACAACTTCGGTTTCAGCAAGACGATTGTTGTTACCCATATTGACGATAATCGGAGCACCAGTCATGCGGGATTTATCTTTATTAAGAACCTCAATAAGCTCTGGTGCCTGGCGGCCAACATGTGCATTAATCAACCCAACATCTCGTCGACCAGATAGTTCGTGTCGAATACCAAGAATTACGGAATCACCAACTACCCATAAACCATCGGCCGGATTTGAAATTTGAGTTTGAACTTCAGCTCCAGAGGTAATTTCTAGCTTTAATTTAGCTAAATTGCGATCACTAATAGCAATTGCATTTGCACTCACTAAGGAAGTAGCTAATAGAACAGAAATAATGGAGACCGCCAAAGTAGTTTTTTGACGTACTCGAACCTTCTTTGTGCGATATTTCATTCCTCTGAACCAGGATTCGATGTACCCATTTCTAAATGGCAATTCAACCCATCGAAGTGAAATATCAGCTAATGCAAATACGATTAAAACTCGAAGTGCATACAAAGCCCAACTAGCCCCCGCTAGATCAACGCTCGGTCTTGTTACTTGAAAAACAATCCAGTGCCATAGATATATGGCATAAGAACGCTCACCAATCCACAAAATTGCTTTACCTTGCAAAAGGGGCGCAAAGCGTGAAGCTGGGTGCACGATGGACATAATGATTGCGCAGCCAAATATTCCGGCTAACGGGAATGCGATTTTGTAGAGAGTTGGATTGCTCTCGTCGATGAATAGAAAACATGTGAGTATTCCGAGGAATCCAAAAACACCTATGGCGTCAATAACATCTTGTGCTCGTTTTGCGATATCTACTTTGAGGTTTTGTGGAATCCAGTTAACGGCAAGGGCTGCTCCAAGAAATAGACCAATACTGTGAGTATCGGTTCCAAAGTACACATGGCTAACGCTCTGTGAAGAGCTTGAATCAATTCTGAGTGAAACCAAAAGCAAGGCAATACCTGAACCAATTGCGATGGTGAGAGCGGCTACCGGAATGACTTTGCGACCTAATTGACGTAGAACTAATAGAAGAATTAATGGCCAGATTAAATAGAACTGTGCTTCAACTGCTAGCGACCATGTGTGCTGCAATAGCGGGGGACGGCCGATGCTTTCAAAGTAATCCTGTTGCTCAAATACAAGCCACCAATTCATGATTCCAGTGAGGGCAAATGGTGTGTCAGTTAAAAGTCTTTTGATTGTGTCAGGAGCCCAGACTCCAATAAATAAAGTAGTTGTAACAATCATAAAGGCGAGAGGCGGAAGCAATCTGCGCAGACGAGATTTATAAAACGCACGTAGATCTAATCCACCACTTCGTTGAATTGAATCCAAGAGCAGACGTGTGATGACGTAACCAGAAATTACAAAGAAGAGATCAACACCGAGAAAGCCACCGGGAATCCAGGAAACACCTAAGTGATAAAGCATCACCGCAATAACGGCGACAGCACGCAATCCATCAATTGCGGGAATGTATCTAATTCCGCGTTGAGCAGCCATGAGAATTACTTACGCTTTGCAGAACTCTTCTTTGCAACCTTTTTGGTCGACTTAGACTTTGGTGCATCAAGTGCCGCCTTGGTGCGCTGGCTTTGCACGCGAATTGGACCACGATTAATTACGGTGTCATCAGGATTGAGATTATCCAAGACGCTCTTCTGAAGATCTGCTAAACGATTAAATGCAACTTCTAGACGTGAACGAGATTGATGAATGGCATTTTCTGCTGCATCAAGAGATTGGGTTTGAATGCGATATAGGCGTTCTGCTTCAGAAATTACACTCGATAGCCACTGACGATAATTTGAAACTTCTGCAGTTGCACCAGAAATAATGCGCTCACCTTCGCGACGTGCAGCTTGCGCAAGTGCTGCAACTTCGCGCCTTTTATCTTCCATGGCACGCTCTGCCGCATCTTCAGCATTTGCAATCATCTCTTCCGCTTCAGATTCAGCAGCTTGAATGTATTTACGTCCGCGAGATTCTGCGCCAGAAAGAATTGTCGAAGCTTTATTCTGAGCGGCTTCGAGTGCATCTTTTGCAGCGCGTGATGTTTCATTCACAAGACGGTCAGATGCTGCTTGAGCGCGAGCTTCGCGCAACTGCGCGGACTTAATCATTGTCATCGCAGTTTCAGTTGCGAGAATTTCAAACTCTTCTTTGCTTAGAGATGTAATGTCACGACGTGAGCGAAGGTCAGCGAGTTGTTGTTCTAATTCGCGAATTCGATCAACAGAACCAGGAGTTGCTGTTTCTTCTCCACTAAAACCAACCCAATTAAGGAAGCTCTTCTTCTCGCTCATTATTTTCCTTGCTGCCGACGGATACTTTCTAGAGATTCTCTAGGGGCTTTAGATTAGAGCAGTAAGGGCTTTGGGCAAAAGTCCCCGTGTGAGTAAACGGGGGTTAGAGGCAGCAGTGAGGCTGCCCTTAATTGCGGTAAATAGCGACCGAAACCGCGATGTACTGCGAAATCCACGCCGCCAAAACAAAGATATGAAATAGCTCGTGAAAGCCGAAGTATTTTGCATATCGACCAGGTTTTTTAAGAGCGTAAAGAATTGCACCAACTGAATAGAAAAGACCACCAATCAGAATTGGGAGCAATACCCAGAGTCCACCCTCTTTATATAGCTGCGGCGTATAAATCACTGCCACCCAACCGAGTAACAAATAATTAGCAACATATAACCATCGTGGCGCACCGACCCAAAACACTCGCAGTGCAACACCAGCGAGTGCGCCAATCCAAACGACTGCGAGCAGTGTTACGCGATCACGGCCTTCAAGTAATGCAACTGCAAAAGGCGTATAAGAACCTGCAATAAGTAAATTAATGTTGGCATGATCCCAGCGACGCCAAATGATTTTCTTTTCGGGTGACCAAGGTACGCGGTGATAAATTGCAGAAACACTAAAGAGCATAATTGCAGTTATTGAATACAGGGCAACAGCAAACTTAAGTGAAGAGTTACTTAGAATAAACAAAACTAGAGATGCGATGAAAACTACAGGTGTTGCACCGAGATGAAACCAACCACGTAGCTTTGGTGGTGCTGGAACCGGAGTCGTCATAACCAAAGCCTAGTTGTATTACTTCAGTGTGCGAAGCGATTTCACGCTTAATGATGCAATTGCTGCAATGAATGTAAGGATTCCAGTAGCCCATAACGTAGGGGTGATTCCAAAATACGCTGCTGCTGGTCCTGCGAATGCGACACCAATAGGTGCGATACCAAATGAACCTAAAGCATCATAAGCAGCAACACGTGAATACGACTCTTCTGGAATGTGAGATTGCATCGCAGTGTTCCACTGGACCATAAAGATATCTATTGCAACCCCGGAAATTGCTCCGCAGATCATCGTAATAATGAGCGGTTGCGACGAAGCAATTGCAAAATTCCACACCGATGAAATTGCAATGAAAATCATTGATGTTGCCAATGGACGTTTAAATTTAACTTTAAGTGCAAGGGCACTTCCGCAAATCATTCCAGTTGTGACCGCAGCAAGATTGAGTGACCAATTTCTTGGGCCGTTATCGCCCTGGTCATATGCCAGAGGACCGAGTACTTGCCAGATAGATTCAAAGCACATGTTGATGACTGCGAAAGAACAAACAATTGCAATTACCCACGGACGGGCAATAAATTCATGCCACCCAATTCGCAAATCGTGAATGACTGAGTTCTCTTCGCGTTTTGGCATCGGTGGAAGATCTAAATTCCAGAGCAATATTCCTGCAATTAGAAAAGTAATTGCATCAATCAATAAAGCCCATCCAGATCCGTAGAGAGTTACAAGCGTGCCGCCGATGAGTGCACCAACTACAAAGCCAATATTGCTAGATAGCGCCACAATGGCATTTCCATCTTTTAGTTTTTCTTTAGGCAAGATTTCAGGAAGTACACCGACCATTGCAGGCCACCACAAAGCATTGAGAACGCCAAATATTGCGCCCATAAGTGCAAGTAGCCAGACAGATGGGAAGTGACCCAAGAAAGAGATAGCGCTTATTGCAACAAAGATGCTTCCGATAATGTCGGCGCCACCTACAACGCGATTTCGTTTGTACCTATCGCCAACTACTCCGCCAACAAGCATCAGTGCAACCATCGGAACAAAACGCGCAGCCATTACAAAACTTAGATCTTTGCCATCTGCGCCGGGGATGCTTAAAACGCCGTATGCCAAGGCAATTGGGGAAAGACCGTTACCTAAGTTAGAAATAAAACGTGCACCAATAAGGGAAACAAAACCTTTGTGTGCTCGAAGTTCTTTTAATTGAGTAATCAATGTAAGTCCTTCGATTAATTCTTACCGATTAGTAAATATAAAAAATGCTGGTGCGGGAGGCGGGACTTGAACCCGCACGTCCGAAGACACAGGTTCCTAAGACCTGCGTGTCTGCCATTTCACCACTCCCGCAAAAGAGTGCCACCGGATTATTTGCTTAACTCCTGTGGAATATGGGCAAGGTTAGAGGTAAGTTCGCCTTGTTGCCAAAACGGCTAAATTTTACGAAGGGTTTGACCATGTCATTTGATCCAAAACCTGCAGATAAGTTCACCTTTGGTCTCTGGACCGTTGGCTGGCAAGCACGCGATCCATTTGGTGATGCAACTCGCGATGCACTCGACCCAGTTCGTTCAGTCAATGAACTCGCAGCACGTGGCGCATACGGCGTGACTTTTCACGATGATGACTTAATTCCTTTTGGTAGCGATGAAACTGAACGTCGCAAGCACATCGATCGTTTCAAGAAAGCTCTCGATGAAACCGGAATGAAAGTTCCAATGGCAACAACAAATCTATTTACGCACCCAGTATTTAAAGATGGTGCATTTACTAGCAACGATAAAGACATTCGTCGTTACGCACTTCGCAAGACCATGAAGAACATCGAACTTGCCGCCGAACTCGGTGCAGAGATTTATGTTGCATGGGGTGGACGAGAAGGAGCAGAGTCAGATGGAGCAAAGGATGCATACGTTGCACTCGATCGCTTCCGTGAAGCATTTAATACTCTTGGACAATTCGTAAAAGATAATGGCTACAACATTAAGTTTGCACTTGAGCCAAAACCAAATGAACCACGCGGCGATATCTTCTTGCCAACAATTGGTCACGCGCTCGCGTTCATCAACGAACTTGATTACCCAGAAATGGTTGGTGTTAATCCAGAAGTTGGTCACGAACAAATGGCTGGTCTCAACTTCGTACACGGAATTGCGCAAGCGTTGTGGCACAAGAAGTTATTCCATATTGATCTAAATGGTCAGCACGGTCCAAAGTTTGATCAAGACCTCGTATTTGGCCACGGAGATCTCAAATCAGCATTCTTCTTAGTTGATCTTCTCGAAAGCTATAAGTACAGCGGACCTAAGCACTTTGATTACAAGCCAGCGCGCACAGAAGATGACAAAGGCGTATGGGCATCAGCGTCTTCAAATATGCGCACGTATTTAATTCTTAAAGATCGCGCAGCAGCATTTAGAAAAGATCCACGTGTTATTGCTGCAATGAAGGAATCAAACATTCCAGGTCTTACAGAGCCAACACTTGCAAGTGGTGAAACATGGAAGGACCTTGCTAAGGATTCCTTCGATGTAGAAGCCGCTGGAAAGCGTGGTTATGGATACGAAGTTATTGATCAGTTAGCGCTAGAGCATTTAATGGGAGTTGAGCTCTAACTAACCGAACTTCCACGGCGAGATACTGCATCAACGCCAGCGGAAACTAATAACACAAGTCCGGTAACAATGAACTTGATACCTGCTGCGTACCCTAAAAGTCCCATGCCGTTATCAATAACAGCAACTACAAGACCGCCAAGGATGGCATCGCGCATCTTTCCTTTGCCACCAAATAACGAAGTACCACCGATAACTGCAGCGCCAACAGCGTAGAGAAGTGTTGAGCTACCGCCAGTAGTTGGTGAGATTGAATTTTGGCGTGAAGCAAAGATCATTCCTGCAACTGCAGCAAGTGCGCTACAGATAACGAATGCAGCGATACGAACTCTCTTAACGTTAATACCGGCACGACGAGCAGCTTCTGCGTTGCCACCAACTGCATAGATATGGCGACCAAAAGCTGTGCGGCCAAGAACAAAAGTTCCGACAGCAAGTAAGAAAAGAATCAGTGGAACAACGTAAGGAATTCCCTTAAGGCTTACGAGGTCTGGGTTGTTGCTTCTTTCCACGGTCAGCGCAAACACTGCGCCACCAGTTATGAGAAGCAATGATGTTGTCTTGATTACCCATAACTTAACGAGTTCACTCTTTAAGCCCGCACGACGACGAGTATTGATGCGATTTAAACCCGTGCCAACGTATGCAACTGCAACAACAATAAAGAAAACCCAACTAAGGATTGGAGAGAGATTACTATTTTGAACAGCAAGGATTGTTTTATCCTCAATGCGGATAGTTCCACCTTCACCAGCTAGAAGAAGTAGCAATCCTTGGAAAGCCAAGAATGCCGCTAGTGTTACAACGAATGAAGGAATTCCAACTCGCGCAACAAGAGTTCCAAGAATAAATCCAAGTAAACCGCCGACCATAATGCTGATTGGAAATGCGATATACCAAGCAACATCATGATTAGTAATAAGAATGACCAGTACCGCACCCGATACACCAGCGGCAAAGCCAGCCGATAAATCAATTTCACCAAGGAGTAAAACAAAAACTAATCCCATGGCAATAACGATTACTGCTGCTGCTTGGGTTAGAAGGTTTGCGAAGTTTCCAGGTGTTAGAAACACATCTGACATAGCTCCGAAAATTCCACAAAGCACAACCAGACCTAAGATCGCAGGAAGTGCGCCGATGTCGCCAGCCTTTACGCGGCTCCAGTAATCAGAAGCTGCACCTTTGAGTGTTGGAGATTCGTGAATGATTTCAGTACTCATGCTTTTACTCCTGAAACGCCGGCGGATTTACCAGTTGTAATTAATTCGATAACTTGTTGTGGTTTTACTTCATCTTTATTTACTTGCGCAGCCATCTGACCCAAGTAAAGAGCTGCGATGTTATCTGCAACTTCGAAGACATCATTGAGATTGTGGCTGATCAGAACAACTGCAAGTCCATTATCTGCCAAGCGGCGAACAAGGTTGAGAACTTGCTCAGTTTGTGCAACACCGAGAGCCGCAGTTGGTTCATCCAAAATTACGACTTTGCTATTCCACAAAACAGCGCGCGCAATCGCAACTGTTTGACGTTGTCCACCTGAAAGGGACGCCACAGTCTGGCGAATTGATTTAACGGTACGAACACTTAAACCATCAAGAGTTTTGCGAGCAAGTGCTTCCATAGAAGTTTCATTTAATACTGGGCCTTTTTTCTCTTCGCGGCCTAGGAACATATTGTGAACAATGTCGAGGTTGTCACACAAAGCTAAATCTTGATAAACAATTTCAATTCCAAGTTCTGTTGCATCACGCGGTCCGTTGATCTCGACTTTTTGTCCGTCAAAAAGGAAATCTCCAGATTCTGGTGTGTAGATACCAGCGATGCATTTGATTAGTGTGCTTTTTCCTGCACCATTATCACCAACTAGCGCTGTTACTTTTCCAGCGTATGTATCAAAGTCAACGCCCTTGAGAACATTTACCGGGCCAAAAGATTTATTAATTCCACGAAGCGAGAGTATTGGTGAACTCACGGCAATCTCCTTTTTAGTACTAGTAGAAAGAATTTCGGCCCGGGGCTTTTAACCCCCGGGCCGAAACTTATTTCATTTTCCGCAAAGTTACGAAACTATTAGATTCCGTTAGCTGTGCAGAGATCTTCGATGCCCTTACAGACATCTTCCTTCTTCTGGAAGCCATCAGCAATAACGTCCTTGACGTTAGCCTTTGTGATTCCGACTGGTACTAGTAGAACTGATGGAACATCAATTGCTCCATTGTTTACTGAACCTGTAGCAGTTGTAGCTTCTTCGCCCTTAAGCAATGCGATTGCCAAAGTTGCAGCGCCTTCTGCTTCTGCCTTAATTGCCTTGTAAACAGTGTTTGAAAGGTCACCTGTAAGGATTGCGCGCAATCCGTCAACAGTTGCATCTTGTCCAGATACACAAACCTTGCCGTTTAGCTTGTTCTTCTTAAGAACTGCTACAGCTGCAAGTCCGAGACCTTCGTTAGCTGAAACAACAGCGTCAAGCTTTCCGCCAGCCTTTGAAAGTTGCTGTTCGAAAATTACTCCACCCTTTGCGTTATCCCAGTCTGGGACAGCTTGATCGTCGACCAATGTGTAAGCCTTTGAATCGATCAATGGACGTAGTACTGAATCGTATCCAGCCTTGAAAAGTGTTGCGTTGTTATCTGTTGGTGAACCGTTTAGGTAAACGATGCGTGCTGTTGACTTACCAGCTGCATCAAGACATGCCTTAATACCTTCACCTTGTAGCTTGCCTACTGCTTCGTTATCAAATGAAACGTAGTAAGAAGCTGAACCGTTAAGTGTTAAACGGTCATAGTCAATTGTTGGAACGCCTTGTGAAGCAGCCTTATCCTGAACAGCCTTAGCTGAATCTGAATCTAGGTTCACCATGATGAGAACCTTTGCACCTGCTGAAAGCATTTGATCAGCGATTGTCTGGAATGCGGCCTTATCGCCATTTGCATTCTGGATATCTACCTTTACACCAGCAGCATCAAATGCAGCTTGTAGGAATCCGCGGTCAGCAGTTTCCCAGCGGTTAGATGATGCAGCATCTGGAAGGATTACACCGACGAAACCGTCAGCAGAACTGTCGCTCGATGAGCAACCTGTTAGTGCGATTGCAAATGCAGCAAGTGCTGCAGTAATCGCTAAACGGCGCTTTGCCATAGATTTATTACCTTTCGAAAGGTGGAAGACCCCTGATTGAAACCGTTCC
>Ga0214168_1000086_pt1 | contig 35691 bp, 31 predicted proteins | sample LakMenepilimnion_FD_153002 | JGI IMG/M metagenome (GOLD analysis project Ga0214168, IMG submission 153002) | Freshwater microbial communities from Lake Mendota, WI - Practice 29OCT2010 epilimnion v4 | ecosystem: Environmental > Aquatic > Freshwater > Lake > Epilimnion/Euphotic zone | place: Lake...
ATAAAAATTTCTTAACGGGCAAGAAAGTAATGATCACAGGCGCTGCTAGTGGCATCGGAAAATCATGTGTAATCGCATTTATTGAGGCGGGTGCTGATGTATTGGCTGTGGATTCAAATCCGCAAACCCTTGAGGAGTTAGCGAAAGAGTTTAAGGTATCTACAAAAGTTGCTGATTTGAGCGCACCTGAAAAACACTTTCCTGATGATTTAGAGATAGATATTTTGATCAATAACGCAGGAGTTCAGCATGTTGCTCCCATTGAGGAATTTCCACTAGCACAGGCAGATTTGATGTTTTCATTGATGTTGCGGACTCCATTTTATTTAACTCAAAAAGTACTCCCACATATGTATGCTAAAAAATGGGGGAGAATCATTGGAATCTCAAGTATCCATGGCCATATTGCATCTCCGTACAAATCCATTTACACAACTGTTAAGCATGGACTTGAAGGTTTGACGAAAGTAACTGCACTTGAAGGTGGACCACATGGAGTTACCGCAAACACAATTGCTCCTTCTTATGCGCGCACCGCTTTAGTTGAAAAACAGATTAAATCGCAAGCAGAGATCAACAATCTTTCTGAAACACAGGTAGTAGATGAAATTATGTTGGCACCATCTGCGATTAAGCGATTGATTGAACCAGAAGAGATCGCCCAACTCGCACTGTACTTATGTGGTCCTTATTCAAATTCAATAAGTGGTTCCTCCTTTGGTATTGATAATGGATGGACTGCTCGGTGAAAAGACCCGCTTGGGTGCCAGATGCAGATAGCGGCGCTGCATTAAAGAAGTTTTTTGAAGAAGTTAAAGTTAAATACCAAATTAAGGATTTATCAGAGTTACAAAAATGGTCAGTTGAAAATTCTGGTCAATTTTGGAGTGAGGTATGGGATTTTTTTGGGGTGACTGGCGAGAAAGGGGATCGCTCGGACACTCCCAGCAAATTACCTGAAGCAAATTACTTTCCTGATGCGAAGTTGAGCCATCTCGAAAACTTGTTAGCTGGCGGCGGGGAAGTATCTGTTGTTAAAGAAGCAGATATCGAAAACATAGGCGAAAGTCTGAGCCACAAAGAATTAGTGAATATGGTTTCAGCTTTAATTAACACTTTTAATAAACATGGAATTACCGAATCGGATCGGGTAGTAGCAATTCTTCCAGTTGGAATAGAAGTTTTAGTTACTACGTTGGCGGGATTTGGCGTTGGAGCAACAGTTGCCACCGCTTCTCCTGAATTTGGCGCGGAAGCGATTTTGTCGCGCTTTTCTCAACTGGAACCAACGGTATTGGTTTTTAGCAATTCATATCCATGGCAAGGTAAAGAGTTAGATCGCAGTCAGATGGTGTCTCAAGTTGCAAAAGCCCTTCCTTCACTTAAATTAGTTATCGGGTTAAGCGAGAACCATGAATTGCCAAACGCGGTTTTATGGTCAGCCGCAACATCAGAACCTAAGGAAGTGATTTTCACCAAAAGAAGTTTCGATCACCCGGCATATGTCTTGTTTACTTCAGGGACTACTGGAGCGCCAAAAGGTTTAGTACATAGAAGTGGTGGAGTCTTACTAAAACATCTGGTTGAGATGAAATTACATTGTGATATCAAAGCTGGTGATCGTGTCTGTTTTTATACAACCACTGGGTGGATGATGTGGAATTGGGAACTATCTGTCTTGGCAACAGGAGCAGATTTAGTTTTGTATGACGGGGCACCGACATTTCCTGATTCACTTCGGCTATTTCACTTTGCGCGGGAACAGAAATTAACTCATCTTGGACTTTCGGCAAGGTTGTTAGATCTGATCCGTGAGCAACATAATGATTTGAAAGTTTTGGGAGCCTTACCTGATTTACGAGCAATCATGGTTACCGGCTCTCCACTTTCACAAACAACTGCACAATGGTTGAGTGATCAATTTGATGGGAAAGTTTTGATTTCTCCATTCTCGGGCGGTACAGATTTAGTCGGTTCATTTATGGGACCAAATCCTTTGCTTCCGTATTACGCAGGTCAGATGCAAGGTGCATTGCTAGGCATGAATATTGATTGTTGGGATGACGATGGAAATCCTTGTGAAGAGAATCAAGTGGGCGAATTAGTTTGTAAATCTCCATTCCCAACTGTCCCACTTGGAATTTGGAAAGATCAAAGCGGTCAACGTTTTAAAGATGCATATTTTCATCGTTGGGAAAATATCTGGGTGCACGGTGATTTAGTTTCACGCACACCAGAAAGCGGGTATGTAGTTCATGGCAGATCTGATGCAACTTTAAATGTAGGTGGAGTTCGCATCGGCACAGGCGAGATTTATACTGCACTAAATTCACTCACTGATATCTCTGGAGCACTTGCGTTTACTCAGCCATGGAATGGGGATGAACGGATAGTGCTTTTAGTTGTTGCTCCTAAAGTTACAGACCAAGAAAGTTTTATTAGACAAATCAGAAGTGAGATTAGAAGTAATTGTTCTCCACGACATATGCCTGCTGAAGTATTTTTTGTATCTGATTTACCAAGGACCTTTAATGGCAAATTAGCAGAAGTAGCGGTCGCTGATCTGGCGCATAAACGAGAGATCCGAAACTTGGGATCCCTCTCAAATCCCGATATTTTGCTTGAAATCGGGCAATTTCTACAATAAATCTATTGACTTGGCCTTTTCAACGACCTACCTTTGATTTTACTCGGAGGGGTAAAAATGCCAGATCACATTGCTTCTAATGCGCAATTAGTTGGTCTGCGCGCAATAAAAGAATTTAACGAGGGCCTTGAACCAGAGAATTTTTATCACACATCTCATTTGCTCTGGATGATTGAATGGTTGAATAAATTGGGCCATGGAGCACCAGACTCGAGAATGTTACAAACTTTAATCTTGAGAAGTCCAAGTTATCTAGGGTTACGTGCCATCTCAATAATGATAGTTGATGAAAATGATCAGGCTCGTAATTTTGCAGCTCATGGATATCCAGCCGAAGCAATTAAATTACAAAACATTTACACCACAATTGAAGAAAAACTTCCTTCAGTAGACGCAATGCTCACTGGCAAAGCAGTATTCCTAGAATCAAGAAAAGAGTTAGATAGCTACAGCAGTTATTTGCGTGCCTGGATTTCATATATACCTTGGATGAATTCACTAATGGCTTTCCCTCTTGTAAATCAAGAGCGCTTGAGTGGGTCGGTGGTTTGGTCTTTTGACAACGATCACGCAATGGATGATTTTGGTCGACAGTTATTCACCTCCTTAAGTTTGATAGTTCAATCAATGATGTTTCAAGAGTTTGAGTCAAATAGAAATACCACGGGATTGAGAGATGCCGGCAGAGTAGATGCTTTGACAAATCATCAAGAGTCAAATGATTTACAAAAGAAATTTCACATGTCAGATCGCCAGTTATCCATCGCAAAAATGATTGCAGATGGTCTAACAAATCGGGAAATAGCTAAAACTTTAAACTTTAGTGAATCAACTGCAAGGTATGAAACGATAAAAATATATGAAAGATTACAGGTGAAAAATAGAGCACAAGCAGCGGCAATGGTTCGCTCTTTGATTTCTCACTTAAACTCCTGAATTATTCATCTGGAACGAATAATCTCTCCAGGTAATTTCCCGGTGTGCGAGCCATCTCTAATGGCAAACTCACCATTTACAATAACGTGAGGAATTCCAACTGGATATTGCTGAGGTTGTTCATAAGTTGCTAAATCACGAATCTCAAGTGGATTAAACACCACCAAATCAGCTCTGTTGCCAATTTTAATAGTTCCACGATCTTTAATATGAAGTTTATTTGCAGCTGCTTGTGTTGAAATATGAATTGCTCGCTCTAATGTGATGCCAGATGCACCCGTGTAACCATGAATTAAGCGTGGGTAACAACCATACGAACGAGGATGCGGGCTTCCACTACCAGTCACACCACTTGGATCTAGGGATTGCCCATCAGATCCAACGATTGACCGGCTATGCGCATAAACAGAGTTGACATCGCTTTCCGCACGACCAAATGCAATTATGCCAAGGGCATTGCCCATGTCGCCCAGCAAATCCAAAGCCAAAATATCTGCTGGAATTGAAAGCGACTCAGAAAGTTCTGAGATTTTGCGTCCAATCAAATCTTCCCGGCCAGGAATCACACTTGCGATTTGGATATTGGACCAAATCACTTCACTATCAATCCAATGAGAAATGATTTTTGTGCGAGCAGATTTATCTTTCATCCGATCCCGCATTACGGTATCTCCACCTTCCTGAGCCCAATATGGGAGCAGTTGGGTTAGGGGACAATTTCCAGCAATGTATGGATAAACATCTGCATCCACTTCAAAGCCATTTTGATTTGCTTGGTCAATCAGTTCAAGTGCGCGAGAAACTGATCCCCAATTTCTTTTTCCAAAAGTAACCAAATGTGAGATTTGAGTTCTTACTCCAGTAGCTCTAGTAATACTTAGCAACTCGTCCATCGACTTCATTAAATCGTCTCCATACTCACGCATGTGACAAGCAAAAATTCCGTCAAATTCCTTTACAACAGTTGCAAGACCAATTAGCTCTTCTTGTGATGCATAGGAAACAGGGGAGTAGTTCAACCCAGTTGAAAAGCCAAAGGCACCAGCTGCCATGTTTTCGCGCAACAACTCTTGCATTTGAGTAATTTGTTGTGGCGTTGCTGGGTCTTTTCCAAAACCAACCACTGAGGCGTGAATGGGAATGTGTCCTACTAATGTTGCAACATTTACAGAAGTGCCAGATTTTTCCAAAACTTTAAGATATCCCGCTAAATCACTCCAATCCCACTTGATGCTTGGATCTAGATCTAAATATGCGACTGCAGCACGAAGAAGATCACTTGATTCTCCACTTGGATTAGGGGCTACACCGAAACCGCAATTGCCAATTACTTCAGTTGTTATTCCTTGACGAATTTTACTTTGTGCAAGTGGATTAGAGAGCAACGTAAGATCTGAATGGGTATGAATATCTATGAATCCTGGCGCAAGTATGAGATTTGTTATGTCAATTACTTCGTCGGCCGTTGAATCAAGATTTCCAACATCAACGATTTGACCATCTTTAACTGCGACGTCAACTCTTGCTAAAGCCGAACCAGTTCCGTCAGCAACGAGTCCACCCTTGAAGAGTTTTTGAATCAACTCTTTATCCGGAAAATGGCATCCACTTCAACAGGGCTGTTTAATGGCAAGGATTTCACGCCAATAGCGGTACGGGTATGAGATCCACGCTCAGGGCCAAAAACATTCAAGATAACTTGGCTTGCACCATGAGCCACAAGGTGTTGTTCTGAAAAATTATCGGCACTTGCTACATAAATGCCAAGGCGAACGACGTACTCAATTTTGTCGAGTGAACCTAATTCCTTTTGGACCGATTCCAATACGTTTACCGCACACTGCCAAGCACATTCTTGGGCTAGCTTCATATCAACTTCACGACCAACTAGTCCGGTGGCTAGCATCGCGTCACCTCGTTTTGAAACTTGACCAGAGGCATAAAAATTCTTACCCATATATCTAATGGGAGCCAATGTAATCGCGAATGGCGCATCGGGGGCTTGGCTCAAACTCTTCAAGTTATTATCTGGGTTCATTTCAACTCTCCTATCAAATATCAAATTTGCCTTGCGAGGAGTATGCCTGAAAATTTAGATTCATTCCAGAGATCGAGACAGTGGAATAAGATATTTTTATTAGTATTTTAGTTAATATTAATTAGATATTTTAGGGTTTTAATTGCCAGTAGAAAGATTTATGATCTTGAAATGACAAATCCGGCGCAAGTCAATCGCGAAAGTTTGCTGAGCCTGGCAAAGGATGTAATAAGTTACCAATCAGATCGAGATAATGAAGGTGCGCTCGCACAGTACTTGGCTGATCGTCTTAGGAATAATGGATTACAGGTCCATGACGAAGATGTCGTCGCAGGCAGGCCAAATGTAATTGTCCGGGTCCCTGGCAGAGATTCATCTCAACTTCCCTTGGTAATAAATGCACATATGGATGGTGCTTATCACTTAGGTGGTTGGTCACGAGATCCACTAGAAGGGTGGGTCGAGGGGGATAAGTTATTTGGCGCTGCCGCTTCAGATATGAAAGGCGGATTGGCTTCGATGGTCTCGGCTATCGAAAGTGCAGCAAAAGATAAATCTTTACCGAGAGATCTGATTTTGCATGCAGTCATGCACCACGACACTGTTGGGTTGGGTGCCAAATATGTTTTAGCATCTGAAGGACCATTTGAAGGTTTTGGAATTTGTGGAGAACCGACCAACATGGGAGTCGTTTATACCCATGGAGGAGCCGTAAAATTTAAGATCACCGTAACAGGCAAAGCATCACATATCTCCAGAGTTGAAGATGGAGTTGATGCACTAAGTGCCGCTGTGGCAATTTATTCAAAAATTCCACAAATCAAATTGACACACAAAAAGCATGAAGTCCTAACAGAACTCCCAAAAGTGTTAGTTGGAGTCTTAAACGGAGGTATTGCTGCAGGATGTGTAGCGCCTGAAGCTTCTTTGCTAGGCGATATCCGGACACTACCTAGTATGAATCGGGAAACTGTTTACGACGACCTTAAAAATTTAGTAGATGAATTTGCTGTCGATGGATGTACTTATAAAATCAAATTAACAGCAGTACAAAAATCTTTCATCGGGAAAAAAGAAAGTACATTAATGACGGCGCTTAAGAATTCTTATAAAAAAGTCAGGGGAAGTGAAATAGAGGTAACCACAAAAATGCCTACACAAGCATTTGTCACAGATACCGCCGACATGTCAGCTATTGGACTTGAAGCATTGGTATTTGGACCAGGTGATTGGAAATATCTGCCTGATGAGTTTATTTCCATAAAAGATATGGGTGACGCTGCCCAGATTTATTTAAATACCGCATACGAATTGCCGTTGAGGTAAAAATGGTTATCGGATTTGTAAGTGATGAAATGTTTGTTGCAATTGCAGACGCACAATTGGAATTTAAAAAAATAGCAGATGGAACTCGGATTGAAGCGCGATCAAGCGCATCTGGTGCAGTAAATCTTGATTTAGGACCGGGTGAATATGAAGTAGCTCTTGCTCATCCAAATTTCGGATCAAAAATTTCAACACTTAGAGTTTCTGCAGATATGCAGCCACATCAATTTCGGTTGCTTTCAAAAGCTTTAGTCGGTTACATCTGGCCTAAGTGGAGTCGTAGTGGTGAAGTAGGCGAAATTCGATTTTCGGCCCACGAAGCGGTTGAAATATCTCTGTGGAGATATGGCTGGGAGAAAGAGTTCATCCGAGATATTGGTAGGTTTCAGGCTTTTGCTCCCAGCGGTGATAGCCAAACTTTGCCTGATGGAGATGTAGCAAAAATTGGCGTTAATTGGAATCACGACCGTTTTGCTTACTCACCTGATCTCGAAGCGCTAAGTGTCATCGCACCAGAAAAAAGTGGCCTTTATTACTTTCATATGAAAACCTCTAGTGGAGAGACATTTTCATTCCCTTGGATTGTTGCACCCGGAAAAAAGGTAAAGGAAAAAGAGATTGCAATTCTGACTTCCAATATTTGCTGGAATGCATATAACGATTGGGGTGGACGCAGTAATTATGTTGCAGCAAATAAGCTGCCCGATGCGCCAACAGTTTCTCCCACTCAATCATCACCTTGGTTCCGGCCAACAGGTGCAATCTGGTGGGTTGGTAATTCATTTGAGCCATTGTCCTTTGATCGTCCCGAACCAGTTAATAGTGAAGAACTTGAAACCAAGATAACTGATCAAATCAAAAAGATTGGTTCAGAACACGTGGCTGGTGAGTGGCGACTTTTAGGTTGGATGGAAAAAGAAAAATACGAATATGACCTTTACTCCGAGAACCAATTTGATATTGGCGAATTAAATTTAGAAAAATACAAAGTTTTAATCTTGAGTACTCACCCTGAGTACTGGACAATAAATATGTATGAAAAATTAAAGGATTGGGTGCAAAACAAAGGTGGTAAATTACTTTACCTTGGAGGAAATGGAATAAATTGCAGTGTCGAACTTCATGACAATGCGATGACAGTCCACAACATGGATTTATCTGAATGGTTGCCCCATCGTGCTTACAGTGGTGAAGGTGCGTTAATTCCGAGTCGATTTGGGTTACGCCACGAGGTAGAGAGTTCATTGCTCGGTGTTGTCATGAGTTTTGCTGGGATGGGCACCGGAGCACCGTATGAAGCGATTGATGTTGATCACCCAATCTTTAAAAATACCAATATAAAAAATGGAGATAAATTCGGGTTTAACTCACCGGTTGCCCGATGTCCCGGCGGTGCCTCAGGTCACGAAACCGATAAACGTGACTCAAGTACACCAGCAAACACCAGATTGCATGCACGGGGTTTGAATGGGGAAGGCGCTGGAGCTGAATTAGTGACCATTGAAACTACAAGTGGAGGAGTAGTTATTAGCGTGGGCTCTATTAATTGGACTGCTTCTCTGCCAGTGGATGACCAAGTCGCATTAATTACCAAAAATGCACTTGAATTTGCATTAGGAAGAGTTTAAGCCTTTGCAATAATTGAATTTTCACATTTTAATTGAAAGTTTTATTGTTGAAAGTAGTAGCAACTTTATTGGCCTTCATGTAAGACTTACCTCATGACATCAGCAGCCGTTAAAGCCACCATTAAATCTATTCAAACTTTAAAAGTAGACCCAATCGTTCACCCATCCCTTGTTGTGCAGGGATCCAGCGGAACGCACGATCATTCCAATTTTCTAATTGTAAAGATCATCCTTTCCTCCGGAATTGAAGGAATTGGAGAAGTCAGCGGAACTCTTGGTTGGAGTGGAGAAGACAGCGGAACAGCTGAGCACGCAATTAGAACAGTGCTGATGCCAATTTTAATCGGCCAACCAATTTCACCGGTAGAGAATTTGCTTTCAAAGGTTGAGATTGCATTAGCGGCTAGTCCATTTACTAAAGCTGGAGTGGCAACTGCACTTTGGGATGCGTATGCCCGTTCGCTAGATATCACGATGGCCGATGCGCTAGGTGGTGCGATTCGAACCGAGGTTCCAATCAAATTCTCACTTAGTGGAGACAAAGCGCGTATCAAGCATGTTTATGAAGCAGCAACCAAAATGGGCTTCGGAGCATTCAAATTAAAAATTGGTAAAGATCCAGTAGATGACGGTGACCGTTTTGCATATGCCAGACAACTTGTGGGCAAAGATACTTTCCTCGGAACCGATGCAAACACCGGCTACCGTAGATCTGAGGCACGGCTTGCTGTTTCATTGATGAGAGAACATAACCCCGCCTTTCTTGAGCAGCCAGTAGCTGCTGGTGATTTGCAAGGAATGCACGAGTTGAAAGAGTTAGGTATTCCAGTTGTCGCAGATGAGAGTGTGTTCACGCTAGACAACTTAGTTGCTGTACTTCGGGCCGAGGCAGCGGATGTAATTAGCATTTACGTAGGCAAGAGCGGTGGTCCATCCCGAGCAGTCGAAATGGGGAGAATCGCAGACGCATTTGGGTTAGATTCGGTAATCGGATCAAACGGTGAATCTGGCGTGGGAGCCGCAGCCCAACTTCAAGTTGCATGCGCAATGCCAGGATTATCAATGCGCTTTCCCTCAGACATCATCGGTGAGTATTACTACACCGCAGGAATTATCGAGACCCCGCTAAACAGCAATGGACGCGTCGTGCATTTGCCGGACGCTCCTGGACTTGGGGTCGTACTGAAGCCTGAGTTAAACGCAAAATTCAAGTAAAAGCCCTTTTAATCCAGTTAGAGAGCAAATTTCTTTAGTACTACAAAATTCAACTGTCTAATTGGAGTCCTAAAAATATTAACACTTTGATCAATTATTTGGTCATTTTAGTGCTACCCCAAATCCAATTATTCGCATACCTTTCAACACAATTAATTGAAAGGTTGCGCGGGTCGTCTTCGCATCCTGAATTAGCAATCCTCAAAGGGGGAATGAATGCATAGAGTTATCCGTAATGGTTTAGCGCTCGGACTGGTGTCGGCGTTGGCCTTTACCCTGTCTCCAATTTCACCAGTTAGTGCAGCAACTAAGAAGCCAGCTGCAAAACCTGCTGCAAAGAAGCCTGCTGCAAAACCTGCTGCAAAGAAGGCTGCGACTCCAACCGTACTTCGCATGACACGTATGGGTGACTGGTCAAATGCTTTTGGACCAAGTCGTAACAGCTCAGGCACGGATCATTTAGTCAACTTCATGCTATTTGATAACTTAGTAAAAATTGCTAAAGATGAAAAAACCATCTTGCCAGCGTTGGCAACTAAATGGACCATCTCAAAGGATGCAAAGAAATTCACATTTGAACTTCGTAAAGGCGTCAAATTCCATGATGGTTCAACCTTTAATGCTGAAGATGTTGCCGAAACAGTTGGTTTCAACTGTCGTTTGAACGTTAAGAACTACATCGGTTACGCACCTGCATTATGGGCAGCGGTAGATGGTTGTGCAGAGATGGACACCAAACTTACCGGCATTCCATCCGGCGTTAAAGTAATTGATGATTACAACATTGAGATCAACATTACAAAAGGAAACGCAGTTTGGTTAAGAGGATTAACTGATGCTGTGTATTCAATTATTCCTAAAGAAGTTCACTCCGGATTATCTTTCAAAGAGTTTAAAGAGTCCGATTTCGTCATCGACGAACCAATTGGAACCGGTCCATACACTTTGGCTAAATTCAAGCGAAATGCTTACCTAGAGTTTGCTGCGAATCCAAATTACTATGGTGGAAAGCCAAAGATCGACAAAGTCTTTTTACTAGTTGGTGTAGCACAGACAAATGTGTTGCCAATGCTACAAAAGGGCGAATTGGATCTAGCAATTGACGTAGATGCCACCATGGAAGAGCAAGTGGAAAAACTTTCTACTCATACTCCACTTTGGAACAACACTACCGGTGCCAGATATTTCCAATTCCGTAATGATCACCCGACATTTGGTGACAAGAGAGTGCGTCAAGCATTTTTGTACGCATTTGATTACCGCACCTATTTGAAAACTGTCCTAAAGGGTAAGGGTGATATTCGTTGGATGTTCCCCGCCTTTGATCAAAATCGCGGAAATCTCAATAAGTACGAGTACGACCCAGCCAAGGCAAAAGCGTTGCTAAAGGAAAGCGGTGCTGATTTGTCTAAGCCATACAAGATCAATGTGTTAGCTGGAGATCCAGGCGATGCGACTATGTCTGTTGCTGTAAAGCAAGCACTTGAAGCCGTAGGCATGAAGGTCGAACTTAATGTTCTGGAAAATGCTGCATGGGCCAATGAAACTCGTATCGCAAAGGCCACCGCAGATACTTGGGCATTGACTTTCAACTCTGGAGGTTCATTGGGATTAGGAACATCGAGAGGCTTTAGCGTATTTAACTGCGTTACGCCGATCTTCTCCTTCTACGCGAAGTGTGATATTCCTGATCTCTATGCCAAGTTGATGCTTGAAACTGATCCAAAAGAACAAGACAAACTCGAAGATGCTCTTGCAAAGATCATCAACGATGAAGTTCCGTTCTATACCCCTTGGATTAGACAGACCTTCAACGTGGTCAGTAAGAAATTAGGTGGAACTTTCGCGCTCTATCCAAATGATCGTGATTCCACTATGGGCATCACCGGTTGGACGATGGCAAAGTAAAGACTAGAAAGACTGGAAAGGGAGATCTAAAAATCTCCCTTTCCACTTTTAGAAATTAATTATGAAATTAGCTAGCAAGGAGTGAGGAAAGTTTGTTTACTCAGATATTGCGAAGGATTGCTACAGGGTTTGTAGTCTTGTGGGTAACTCTCACCGTTGTGTTTCTGGGATTAGATTTTGCGCCAGGTGATGAACTAGATGTTCTTTTATCAGCTGAAGCAGCAGCAGCTTTAACGCCAGATGAGATGGCGGAAAAACGTGCTGAATTAGGTTTGGATCGCGCCTTTCCAATTAAATATGGAATTTGGTTGAAAAAAGTTGTCACAGGCGATCTTGGGTATTCAACCTCTGAAGATAATGACATCGCCGAAGTTTTGAAAGTAACTGTAGGAAATACTGCAATTCTAATTTTCTCGGCGTTATTTTTTGGAATCATAATTGGTATCTTTTTTGGCATCTTAGCGGCCATGAAAGAAAATACCTGGGTTGATTATGTGATTGGATCAATTCCAATCTTTATCGCGGGGATTCCAGGTTTTATTTTGTCCCTTGGATTGATCTACACAATTAGCGTAAAGATGAATTTGCTTCCTAGTGGTTACATGCATAGCCTCGATGATGAGTCTTTTCTAGATTTAGTAAAACATATGATTCTTCCGGTATCTGTGCTGAGTTTAGTTCTAGCGGCACAGCTTGTTCGTTACACCAGAGCAAGCATGCTAGATGTTCTTAGTTCAGAGTTTATAATTGCCGCAAAAGCTAAGGGAATTAGTAATCGGCGAGTTACTTACAATCACGCATTTAAAAATGCACTTCTCCCAGTCATAAGTGTTGTTGGTTTGCATTTACCAGAAATTATCGCAGGTGCTGTGATTACTGAAACCGTATTTACCTGGCCTGGCATGGGATCTTTGGCTGTTAGGGCCGCCGGTGGACGGGATGTACCGATGGTCATGGGAATCGTGATCGTGGTAGCTATAACAGTGATCATTAGTAATTTAATCACTGACATTGCTTACACATTAGCGGATCCGCGGGTGCGCCTTGGCTAAAAATAAAGCAGCTAAAATAAAAAAAGATCCGAAAAATTCAAATTTTCGTGAAGCCCTTTACAGATTCAGGTCTTATCGGCTCGCTATCGTAGGTGTTGTTGTTCTGGCTTTAGTGACTCTAATGGCGATCTTCGCTGACATAATCGCTCCACAAGGTCCTGAGTTTATTGATTTTGAAAGCGTCAGGCAGCCTCCAGGAAATGGACACCTTCTGGGAACTGATGATGTTGGACGTGATGTCTGGGCTCGAGTTGCTTTTGGAGCACGCACCTCAATGATAGTTGGCGTTGGTGCAGTTGCTGTTGCATTGTCCATCGGAATTACTGTGGGCCTGCTCTCTGGCTTCTTGGGCAAATGGATAGACACAATTTTGATGCGAATCACTGATGGTTTCATGAGCGTACCAAGTTTAATTTTAATTATTATTTTTATAGCTATTGTTGGACCAAGCTTAACAAACGTGATTTTAGTAATTGCATTGGCAACTTGGCCCACATCTGCTCGTGTTGTGCGTGGACAAGTACTTGCCCTCCGAGAACAAGAATTTATTACCGCTGCCAAAGTTATTGGAGTGCGGACTCCAGCCATCTTAAAAAATCACATCTTACCTAACCTTTTAGGTCCACTTTCAGTAGTTGCTACATTTGGAATTGCAGGAGCAATTTTGACTGAGGCAGGCTTGAGTTTCTTGGGTCTTGGCGTTCGCCCACCTATCTCTAGTTGGGGTCAAATGGTTAACTTGGCTCAGCAAAGTCAGATTTTGCTGGCCGAACCTTGGATTTATGTTCCGTCTGGGGTAATGATTGTTGTAACTGTTTTAGCAGTTAACTTTATAGGCGATGGCTTACGTAAAGCCGTTGACCCTAAGTCGGTGCGATAATGAGTAAACCATTATTGGAAGTTAGTGATTTACAAGTTGAATTTAACAGTAGACAAGGAAGAGTAACCGCAGTACGTGGATTGAACTACACAATAAATGAGGGTCAATCTATGGCGCTCGTGGGAGAGTCTGGTTCAGGAAAAAGTGTAAGTGCTCTAGCGATACTTGGACTTTTGCCTAAAAAAACCGCAAAAATTACAGCTGGAAGTATCAAATTTCGCGGTGAAGAGTTAATTGGCGCACCTGAAAAAAGTATGCGCAAACTTCGTGGCGGTTCTATTGCGATGATTTTTCAAGATCCATTATCAAGTTTGAATCCAGTTTTAACTATAAGCGAACAAATTGTTGAGCAAATTAAGGCCCACGAAAAAATCGAGGGGAAAAAAGCCCAAGAGCGAGCGATTGAACTGCTTGATATGGTCGGAATTCCTTCGGCTCGTGAACGTGTAAAGCAATATCCACATCAACTCTCTGGTGGAATGAGACAGCGTGCGATGATTGCGATGGCTTTATCGGCTCGTCCATCACTTTTATTAGCTGATGAGCCAACAACTGCACTTGATGTAACAATACAAGCGCAAATTTTGGAACTTCTCACAAATATTCAAAAAGATTTAGGAATGAGTTTGCTGCTTATCACTCACGACCTTGGAGTGGTTGCTGGATTCACAGAGAAATTAACTGTGATGTATGCCGGTAAAGCTGTTGAACAAGGAGCTACTGCAGAAGTTTTGGCGAACCCCAACCATCCATACACATTAGGTTTGCTTCGTTCTATTCCGCGTCTAGATCGACCACGCACAAGTGAGTTAAGACCAATTCAAGGTGTAGCTCCTGATATGAGTAAAGTTTCGGCTGGCTGTGCTTTCCAACCACGCTGTGAGTACGCACAAAGTAAATGCGCTACCGAGAATCCACTCTTTTCAACAATCTCACAAGATAGATACGCAGCATGTTGGTATCCACAGGATCATGCACTTCAAGATGAAAGTTTAAGCAAATGACAAATAACAAGCCAGTATTAATTGTAGATAACCTTTCTGTCCGTTTTCCCATTGGAAGCGGTTTGGTTCGAAAAGCAAAAGGTTATGTGAAGGCGGTTAACTCAGTAAGTTTTGTGATTAATCAAGGAGAAACATTAGGTCTTGTAGGCGAATCTGGTTCTGGTAAAACAACCATTGGCCGTGCGATAGTTCGAGTTAATGATCCGCACGAAGGATCTATTTTGCTGGACGGAGATGAACTAGTAGGTCTTTCACCTAAAGAGATGCGCCCATTGCGACGTAAAGTTCAAATGGTTTTTCAAGACCCATATTCGAGTTTGGATCCCCGCCAAACAGTTCGTCAAATTCTGGTCGAGCCATTAGTAACGCATAATTTGCCATTAACAAATGCTCAAGGTGAAGATCGCGTAGCTGAATTGCTAAATTTGGTTGGGTTGGATCCGGCTTTCGCTTCACGATATCCACATCAATTTTCAGGTGGGCAGCGCCAACGAATTGGAATCGCCCGCGCATTGGCAGTTGAACCAGACCTAATTATTTGTGATGAACCAATCAGCGCACTTGACGTCTCAATTCAAGCTCAGGTTGTTAATCTGCTCGAATCCTTGAAAAAACGTCTAGGTATTGCCTATCTTTTTATCGCACATGATTTAGCTGTAGTCCGACATATTTCAGATCGGGTTGCGGTCATGTATCTAGGTGGAATCGTGGAGCTAACTACATCCACCGAGTTGTATGAAAACCCACGACATCCATATACACGTGCTTTGCTTTCTGCAGTTCCAGTTCCAGATTCAACGGTAGAAAAAGCAAGGAAACGAATAATCCTTCAAGGCGATATTCCAAGCCCAACAAATATGCCAAGTGGATGTTCTTTTCACACGCGATGCCCTCTTCGAACAATGCTTGGAAATCCAGAGATTTGTTCAACAGAGCGACCAGAATTGAAGATTTACCCAACTAAAAAAGATGAGCATCAAGTTGCTTGTCATTTTGCCGATGAGTCTTAATGCAAATTATTGGTTATGTCAGTAGTGAAGATTATTTAGCACTAAATGACGTTAGTGTCGTATTTGAAAAAGATCATGAAATTCTTTTCGATACAAAATCTTTAGCAACTGGAGCGATAAGAACAGATTTACCACCTGGAACTTATACATTAACTTTTGCCAAAGCAGGATATGGATCAAAACATGTCGAAGTCACTCTTCCAGTAAAAGAGCCAATTAAATTTCGCCTTCTTTCAGACAAACTTGTTGGATATATGTCGCCAAGATGGTCAACAAGCGGAGAAAAATCCTGCATTCGAATAAATTCAACAACTTCATGTCGTGTCGAACTTTTTCGCTATGGAAAAGTAAAAGAATCTTATGGAGTAATCACATGGCTAGATGAGCACGGTCCTCGAGCCATGACTCAAGTTATTCCAGATGGCGATATCGCTGCATCTGGACTTCAATTCGGAACGATCGGATTCCCGTATCCGGGAATGACTTGGAAAATTGAAGCTCCAGAGAGATCTGGTCTTTATTATGTGCACCTTGAAAATGAAGGTGGCGAGTTTTTCTCAATGCCGTGGATTGTTTCACCCAAGAAGCCAACAGCCAAGATTGCAGTCTTAGCAGCTACAAACAATTGGAATGCGTATAACAATTATGGAGGTCGAGGCAATTACATAAATGCCGAAGGTCTTCCACCTCGCCCAACTGTTAATGCACGACAAGATTTGAGTCGATATTCAGAGAAAGATATGAATGTCTTTTGGAAATCCCCTAATGATGTTTATCCTCCAATTTCATTTGAACGGCCTGAATTTGGAAATGTTGTAGGTAAAAATGAAGAGCTGACAAGTCCCATGTCTGGTCGCCTTGCTTCAAGTTGTGCTCCTGGGATGTGGCGTTTATTAGGCTGGTTAGAGCGTGAAGGGTATGAATATGACCTCTACAGCGATAATCAATTGCGTGATGGAACTTTAGATTTAGATGCTTACGAGACGCTATTAACTGAGATTCATCCTGAATATTGGTATCGCGAAGAGTACACACGAGTCCGCGATTGGGTATTTGAGCGTGGCGGTAAGTTTATGTATTTAGGTGGGAATGGGCTCGACTGCGAAGTTGAATATGTAGACGAAACTACAGTGCGTTTTTTGACAGACAAATCCAACACCTCTCATGAAGGTGGAGTATTTGACCCTGAATTGAGAATTGCAAAAGAGGGAAGATTCGACAATCGCTTCCACAAAAGTACAAACCAGTCACCCGCACAATTGATCGGATTAGTTTGCGATGGTGAAGGCACAGGCGCCCCATACGAGTGCAGAAATGAAGATCATTGGGTTTTTGCTGGAACCGGACTTAAAAATGGGGACAAATTCGGGATCAACTCATTACATGAGCGTATTCCAGGTGGTGCTTCAGGCCACGAAATGGATAACAGAACTGCTCATACCGGTGAAGGCTTTATCTCTTTAGCAAAGGGATTAAATCCCGAAACTATTGGTAGCAGCGGTGCGGAAATGATTTATAAAGATTTTCCTGGCAAAGGCGGAGAAGTCTTCTCTGTTGGATCGATGAATTACATTTCTTCACTTCTTGTAGATAAACCTCTTTCAGACATTACGAAAAATGTACTCAACCACTTCCTAAGAAATGACAAGGGGCAAAAATGATTATTGGTTATGTAAGTGATGAACATTACTTAGCTTTGGCTGATGTCAGTGTCGAGTTTATGAAAGATGAAAAACTTGTCGGCCACACTAAATCTTTTATGAGTGGTGCAGTGGAATCTGATTTACCGGCTGGAAATTATCGAATGACTTTTGGTAAACCAGGTTACGGTTCTAAACATGTAGAAATAACATTGCCGGTTAAAGAGCCAATCAAATTTAGACTACTTTCCGATAAGTTAATTGGCTACATGTGGCCAAAGTGGTCAGTTAGTGGAGAGAAATCAACCATTCGGATAAATTCGACAGCCTCTTGTCGGGTTGAACTTTTTCGTTATGGCTTAAAAAAAGAATCTCACGGTGTCGTAACTTGGTTAGATGAGCATGGTCCAAGAGCGATGATTCAGATGCTTCCAGATGATGACATCTCCCAAACTGGTGTTCAATTTAGTCGTGTTGGCTTTCCGAACCCATTAATGATTTGGAGATTAACCGCACCAGAAGAATCAGGCCTCTATTACATTCATTTAGAGAATGAAGCGGGCGAATTTTGGTCAATGCCATGGGTTGTTGCGCCTAAAAAACCAAAAGCAAAAATTGCAGTTTTAGCAGCAACCAATAACTGGAATGCATATAACAATTTTGGTGGTCGCAGCAATTACATAAATGATGAAGGTTTGCCTGCCCGCCCAACAATCAATTCACGCCAGGATTTATCTCGCTACTTAGGCACCGCTACAAGTCAGATGCACCCAAATGATTCATATCCACCAATATCCTTTGAGCGCCCAGAGTATGGAAATGTTGTTGCAAAGGATGAAAAAGTTACTGATCCGATGGGCGGTCGACTTGCATCTACTTTGGCTCCAGGGATGTGGCGTTTACTTGGTTGGCTAGAGCGCGAAGGCTATGAATACGATGTTTATAGTGATGCGCAATTGCGTGATGGAACTTTAGATTTAGATGCTTACAAAGTGTTACTTACTGAAATGCATCCTGAGTATTGGTATCGGGAAGAGTATGAGCGGGTACGTGACTGGGTATTTGAACGTGATGGAAGATTTATGTATTTAGGTGGGAATGGAATTGATTGCGAAGTTGAATATGTTGATGACAGCACCGTTCGATACCTAACAGACCACACAGATGCAGGAACAGATATGGCTGTCTGGCTTGAAGGAAAAGAAGCAAAATTTGATAATCGCTTCCACAAAACATATGAATCTCCAGCAAAATTAGTTGGAGTCATTTTTACCCATGTGGGAGAAGGAACTGCGGCTCCGTACGAATGCCGGAACTCAGATCATTGGATCTTTAACGGAACCGGACTCAAAAACGGCGACAAGTTTGGGGAAAAATCTTTGCATGAGCGGGTTCCTGGTGGCGCTTCTGGCCATGAGACCGACAAAAGGACTCCAAACACTGGCGAAGGTTTCATTTCTTTGGCTATGGGATGTAACCCAGGCGAAGACAGCGGAGCTGAAATGGTTTACAAGGATTTTCCTGGAAAAGGCGGTCAAGTTTTCTCAACAGGTTCGATAACTTACATTTCATGCTTATTAGTTGACGAATCAATTTCTCGTATTACTAAAAATGTACTAAACAAATTTCTTCAATAATTTAAGGAGTTCAGAGATGATTGTTGACGTTCACACGCATTCACCTACGCATGCCGACACAGTGCCTGCTGATGAAATGCGCACTTATTCAGGTTGGCACGACGGAGATCCAGTGCAAACCACTAATAGTTTTGCAGATTATGCAAAAGGCATGGAAGCGGCTGACATATCTATCGTATTCAACATCCATGTTCCTGATACTGAGAGACTGGTAGGAACTCCCGGAGACGCAAATAGAATAAATGAAGACACTGCAGATTTCGTTAAACAAGATAATCGGCGAATTGGATTTATGTCGGTCGACCCTAATCGCCATGACTGGCAAGAAGAGATGGATAAATCTCTAGCACTTGGACTAGTTGGCATAAAGCTAGGTGCGAATTACCAACGTTTTGATCCGCTGGGCCGCGAGGCACTAAAGGTTTACGCTCGTGCAGAAAAGTTGAATTTACCTATCCTTTTTCATACTGGTACATCTCCAGTACAGGAAGCGCCGATCGCATATGCTCACCCACTCGTAACAGATGAAGTGGCGCTTAGATTTCCAGATCTTAAAATTATTATGGCCCATATTGGACATCCTTTTGTCCGCGAAACCATCTCTGTTATTCGGAAACACCCAAATGTTTACGCTGATGTATCAGCGATTTACGCTCGCGCTTGGATGGTTTATGAAGGACTGCTTTTTGCCAGCGAGTGGGGCACAATGCATAAATTGCTCTTTGGTTCAGATTTCCCAGTAACGACTCCTGAGTATGCAATGCGGAAATTGCGTGGAGTAAATGACATTCTGGAAGGAACAAAACTTCCAAGAATTTCTCTTGAACAAATAGAACAGATCATTCATGCAGATGCATTAAATATTTTAGGTCTTGAGGATCCACGCAAGAAGGCAAAAAAATAAAATGACAACATCTATTCCCCTAAAAACCGGCATGAGAACCTATGACGATGGCGGACACTTTCGAATTGAAATCCCATCCATCGAAGGGCCTCGCGTTTTTGAGGCATTACTAAATTCGGCAAGAAATTTGGGAGTCACTGTCAATCGAATTTCACAGGGCAGTGGGGGAATGCTGCTGCTTAAATCTGAAATTCGCGAAATGGTTAAGTTAGGTGCGGCTAATAATGTAGAAGTTTGCTTATTTGTTGGACCACGTGCTGGCTATGACGTCGGATTACTTGCTCACACCCCAAGTAAATTCTCAGCCTATTCATCTTTGCGCGGTAATGAGCAAATAAATAATGCTCTTGCCGACGTAGAGAGAGCAGTTGAATTCGGAATCAGGGGATTTTTAATTGGTGACATCGGTTTACTTACTGTTCTGCAGGAAAGACAACTTTCTGGAAAATTACCAAAAAACATTCACTGGAAAGTGAGTGCCTATCTTCCTGCCGGTAATGTCCCAACCGTTAAATTGTTAGAAAAACTTGGAGCAAGCAGTATTAATGTTCCATCAGATCTCACTTACCTGCAAATAAATGAACTTCGCGAAGCGGTAGAAATACCCCTTGATATTTATGTTGAAACGATGGACTCAAGCGGAGGAACGATTCGACTCATTGAGATGTGCTCACTCATTCGAGCCGGATCTCCACTTTGCGTAAAATTTGGTTTGGCAAATGCAAAGACTTTGTATCCTGCCGGCGAACATATGATCGAAGATGCGATAAAAATTGCGCAAGCTAAAGTAAAACGTGCTGCAATCGCAAAAGAGTGGCTGGATAGACTGGATCCCGAAATTAAGCAATCTTTTAATCACAACTCAACTGCTATCCCGGAGGTATAAATGGTTACATCTCGATTATTTGCTGAACACAATCGTGAGAGCATTAAAGAAATTGCAGCAAATGGCGGATTAGCAATTATCCCGATTGGTGCTATCGAGCAACACGGACCGCACCTGCCTGTATGGACAGACACATTAAATGTCGAAACGATAACTAGAGCCGCAAGTGTTTTAGTAGATAACTCGATTCCAATTTTGGTAACTCCTACACTTCCTTTTGGCTCTTCAGACCATCATTTGCCATTTGGCGGAACGATGTCGCTAGATACAAAAGTTTTACTTGACGTATTAATGAATCTCGGAACTTCATTACAAAAATCGGGTTTTCGTAAAATTCTGTTCATAAACGGCCACGGCGGCAATCATGAAATTTTTCAACTTGCAGCCCGTGATTTGGCTCTAAAGCTAGAGATTCATGCAGCGGCAGCATCATGGTGGTCAGTGGCTTGGAGTCGAATCAAAGAAACAGCTGCATTTGATTTTGGTCGAGTACCTGGGCATGCAGGAGCATTTGAATATGCGATCGTAAAGGCAATTGCCCCACATCTAGTCGGGACAGATTTAGTTCCATCACTTTGGCCAGATAAAGATTCACCAACGAAACGTGATTCTTGGATCTCTCCAATGCGTGTAGAACTTGCTGGTTCTTGGATAAAGATGAATGGCTATGGGGACAACCCTGGTGCGATCCCAGATGATCTTGGTAAAGAGTTGCTTAAGTTGAGCATTGATGGTGTTCGTGAGGCCATTGAAAGTTTTTACTATTCAGCAACTGCAGCGGAAAAGGAAATTGGCAAATAATGATTACGGTTTCAAGAACTAATTCGCAGAGCAATTACAGTCCCGACCTGCCAGCAGTTCTTGAAATCTCATCTGGTGATCGTGTTCAATTTTCGACCTACGATGCGCGCGGTGGTGCTCTTTTAGATCAACGCCCGACAGGTACAGCTTTTGATTTGCCAAAACCTATTCCCGGCAAAGGTAATCCCGTAACTGGGCCTATCTCAATCAAAGGCGCAAAACCTGGTGATGCCCTTTTGGTCCACATACTTTCGATTACCTGCGACCCGATTGGCTGGTGTGGCGGACATGCACATGCTGGTGCTGTAAATCCAGGAAGAGTTCCAAATCCATTGGGTCGCGTTTGTGAAGTATCACCCCACGGTGTGGTCTTCTCTCCAGAGATCACAATCCCATTACGCCCGATGATTGGCTGTATTGGTACAGCTCCATTAGAGAGTGCAACGACTGGAGTTGCCTGGACTCATGGCGGAAATATGGATCAACCTGTTGTGCGTTCAAATACTTCAATTCTGCTACCAGTATTTGTTGAAGGTGCATTGCTTTATATAGGAGACATTCATGCCGCGCAGGGAGATGGCGAAATCTCAGGCGTTGGTTTGGAAATTGGTGCTGAAGTAATCGTTGAAGTCGAATTGATTCCGGGTGCCGCACCTGAATGGCCTTGGCTGATAAATGACGAATCTGTAATGGTCTTAACTGTAGGCGAGAATTTTGAGAAGAGTTCATACACGGCAATTGATCAAGGCATGAAGTTGTTAGAAAACAAATTGAATTTGGCACCGGCAGATGCCCTTGCACTTCTTTCAATTTGTGGAGATGTACGTCTTGGTGGATTTTATGGAATTCCTCATGTAACTACACGGTTAGAAATCCCAAGACATTTAAATGTAGCGCCAGATGGATTGCGTAAGGGAACCATATGATTGTTGATGTCCACTCGCATGTAATGTGGTATCCAGATCACGTTGCTGAAGATTTTGCCGCCGAAGCTCTCGCATCTAAATTAGTAAAGTTAGAACAATCTGGTGGAAAAGCACACGCTGCCTCTTTAGATTTGCACTCATATGACTCAACACCCGAACAACATTGGGATGCATGTAAAGATACTGCTGATCGGACTGTAGTTTTTGGACTGCAGGCTAAAGCAACAGGCGTTTGGGTACCAAATGAAGTGATAGCAACTTATGTTGCACAGCATCCAGAAAAATTAGTTGGCTGGGCATCAGTAGATCCAACCCAACCTGGGCACGTAGAAGAGTTAAATCATTGTGTCCATGATCTTGGTTTAAGAGGACTCAAAGTTGGTCCTGCTTATCAACATTTCGATCCAACCGATAAACAGTATTGGCCGGTATTCGCGCTCTGTGAGAAATTGGATATTCCAGTTATTTGGCACCAAGGCACTACTTTCCCAAGTAAAGCAAATTTGCGAGTATCCAATCCATTGATGTTGGAAGATATAACGATGGCGTTTCCAAATTTACGGATGATTGTTGCCCATGTTGGACATCCTTGGGAAACCGATCTAATTGCATTATTACGAAAAGCACCAAACCTCTATACCGATATCTCTGCTGTTCACTATCGCCCCTGGAGATATTGGCAAACGATGGTTACAGCGATGGAATATGGCGTAACCCACAAATTTGTACTTGGTTCGGATTTTCCTTCAGCAAAAGTTGATCAAGTGATTGATGGATTACGGAATATTAATGAAGTAGCAAAAAGTCCGGGGATGCCTCATATTCCTGAAAAAATAATTGAGCAAATAATTAGTGAAAACTGGAAACGGGTACTCCCAGAGCTAGGAGAATAAGTAAAGTGTCAAAAATCAAAGAGGTACGCGTCCATCTTGTTTTAATTGAACGTAAAAAAGAAATTCTTCCCAAGACATCCCATGGCTCCACAACCCATAACGAGTATGTAATCATTGAAATTGAAACAGCAGATGGAGTTATTGGTGTCGGTGAAGTAACGTGCGCGGTTGGGTGGAATGGAGAAGAAGGTGTTGGATCTGCCGATCTATTAAAACGAAAAATTGCGCCGGCGATAACTGGAATTGAAGTTGGAAATTGGCTCGATATATCTATCGCTATAGAGCAATGGACCAGACATCGGCCGTTCTTGCGAGCTGGGGTCGAGATGGCTTGTCTGGATGCGGAAGGAAAATTAAGTAATAGGAATGTTGCTTCATTATTAGGTGGAGCTCGAAGGACACATTTCGACACTAAATTAGTTTTGCCTTCTCGCGAGCCAGAAGTAGTACATGGAATGGCAAAAATTGCATTGGAGCGCGGAGGAAAAGCTTTTAAGGTAAAAGTTGGACTTGATATTGCTGCCGATCGTGCACGTTTAGAAAAAGTTCGTGATGTAATTGGCGACGCACCACTCCTTGTGGATGCAAATGAGGGATGGCGTCCGACAGAGGAAGCCCAGATTGTTAGATTAATTGAAGATTTCAATATTCAAGCAGTTGAACAACCATACCCAAGAAGAATGGTGCACGAGAGTGCCAGGCTGCAAGCAAGTACAGAGTCACTTTTGATGGCGGATGAATCAGTGTGGACTACAAATGACGTAATCCGGATAGCAGAAAGCCAATCTTTTAAAGTTGTCTCACTTTATCCGGGAAAACAAGGCGGAATTCGAGCCTGTCTTGAAGCAGCAACAATTGCTACAAATTTAGGGTTAGGTGTTTCACTCGGCTCTAATTTAGAAACCGGAATTGGATCAGCCGCGATGGCCCATTTCCTCGCACTTGCACCTGCATTATGCAAAGAGGTTCCAGCAGATCTACTCGGACCGTTGTATTTTGTCGAAGATTTAGCTGTAGATACATCTTGGATTAAGTGGACGGGTGCCGACTTACCAACTGGCAACGGATTAGGCGTTGAAATAAATCACGATGCGCTGGATAGACACAAGATTTCAATCACGGTTTAGCACAACTTCTATATCCACGATAAGAAGGGAATAAAGATGGCTCTATCAGTAAAAAGTAAAGAGCTTCTCGGAAGTGCAAGCACTGCAACTATCCAAACACAACTTTTTATCAGAGGATTTCGAAATCAATTTCTCAACGGAGTAATTTTACGGACGCCAAGCCACAAAAATTTTGTTGGGGAAGCATTCACTCTTAGATACATTCCTGCTCGAGAAGATTTGGACAAAGTAGAAGCATTTAAAGACCCAAAACATCCGCAGAGATTTGCTGTTGAATCTATTGGCCCAGGACAGGTCATGGTTGTTGATTCTCGTGGTGACGGCAGGGCAGCATCGGCTGGCGAGATTCTCATGACTCGCATAGCAAAGCGCGGGGGAGTTGGCTTCATCACTGATGGTTCGGTACGAGATTCATTTGAAATGGACAGCATTGGGATTCCGGTTTACACCGCAGGAGTTAGTGCTAACACAAATCTAATTCATCACCATGCAGTGGATTTTCAAGTTCCGATTGGATGTGCTGGGGTTGCAGTTTTTCCAGGAGATGTTTTGGTGGGAGATCAAGAAGGAGTCTTGGTGATTCCACATGAAATTGCTGATGAAGTAGCAGTGGCTGCAGCAGAACAGCACTTGATCGAAGACTTTATTTTGATGAAAGTCCGCCAAGGCGCAAAGTTGCCTGGAACGTACCCTCCTTCTCCTGAGCTGATTGAAGAATTCAAAAAAACTACTAGAGAAAGTGGAAGATAACCATGCTCCCTCGCGTAAAAGATGTAGAGAGAATCGTTGTCCAAATCCCCTTTAGAGATAGCGTCGCTAAATGGTTTTCTATTAGTGCCAACCACTGCCAAGTCATTGAAGTCATCAGAATAATTACCGATGATCCAGATGTAGTTGGCTATGGCGAAACCATGATTGATTATGTTGCCGTTTCTCATTCTGTTACTGATGAAGGTGTGGCCCGAATAATTGGCAGACCTATCAGCGATTTAATGACTGATGAGACTTTGGGCGCCGGCGTCCAGATGGCACTTTACGATGCAGTAGGAAAAGCAACTGGAATGTCAGTACACCAATTGCTTGGCAAGCCTATGGTTCGACAGTGGTGTCCTGTTTCTTGGTGGAATATGGAAGCCCCACCTGATGTTTTAGCCGCTGAAGCCAAGCTAGCCCTAGAGGCTGGATACATGGCTCATAAAATTAAGGCTAGGCCATGGTTTGATATTTACGAACAGGTAAATCAAATTTCTAAAGTAACACCAATTGGTTATGCAATTGATATTGATTGGAACTGTCAACTTAATCAATCTGCAAATGCAGTACCTGTTTTGGCGGAATTAAGTTTGCAGGAAAGAGTTGGATTATTCGAAGATCCAATTGCTCGCGATGACATTGTCGGACAAAGAGCGGTAAGAGAAAGAGCTAGTAGGCCAATAGCTACGCACTTTGCAGAAGATCTGTTTGTTGAGCAAATGCGTGAAAATGCTGTTGACGGTTACGTTGTCGATGGCAGTATAAATCGTGTACTGAAAATTGGAACTTTATTAGCAACACACAATAAAGGTGCCTTTATTCAATTATGCGGTTCAGGAATTACCGTCGCTTTATCGCTTCAACTTGGGGCAATTCTTAGCCAAGCACATTGGCCATATGTAAGTATGGTTACCTCCTTCAAAGAAGATCTGCTTGCAACACCTTTAACAATTAAAGGTGGATATGCAAAAGTTCCAGATGGACCAGGACTGGGAATTGAAGTGGACGATAACGCTTTAGATCGCTTGCGTATGAAACCGCCATATAAATTGCAGTTACCACGTCGAATTTACACATTCAATGTCGGAGATGGGCGTTCAAAAAAGTACGCAACAGTGGCGCAGCTTTGGGCGGATACCCAAATTCAAGGAAATATGCCGCACCAACATCGAGGATCTTCTATGGAGATTTTAGATGACGACGGCTCAAAGAGTTTCGACTCATTATTTGCCCAAGCCAGCAAACATCCAATTTGGGATGTTGCTGGAAACTAGGAATTACGGAAGTTACTGTCCTTCAATAATTTCTTCATTAGGCAATAGGTGGGCCAAAATGGCTTCACCTTTTCCAAGGGCTGTGCTTTCAGCCTTTTGGTAAGCCTTAGCAAACTCTGGTGATCCATCGTCATCCCACATTTCCAAATTAGTTCCCTTGCTTTGTTGTGGGAGAGTTCCATTCATCCACATGTCGCGCCATAAATGGTTAACGCCAGCAAATTGATACGACTGCCCACTTGGCAATGAAAATGTCAGGATTTTACGAGGCAAATTAGCTTTATACGGAGGCTTCATCCGGTACTTATTGATTGCATCTTCATCCACGGTAACGCCAAGGCCATAACCTGTTGGCACTTCAGCTAATCCATACTGAATTTTGAGTGGATCTGTAATCATGTCATCGGCATAAATATTCATGGCAGTAACCGCTGGCCATCTGGCATGGGTTAATACTGCACCCAGTTGCAATGTATATGCGGTAGTTATTCCGGTTCCGACAATTTGTAACCAGAAGTTTTTGTCAAAGGCAGCACACAGCTGACCTTCTTTGAGGAATCTAGTTACGCCTCCGGTGTTTACGACAAAGCCATCTAGTGCATCTTCACGCATCCATGTTGGAAACATTTTTATGTCAAAGTGAGTCGCCACTGGGTGGGAAACTTTATTTCTAACAAATTTTTGTCCTGCTACATCGGTGCGAAAAATTGGATCCTCGTAAATCCCGATGCGTGGTTCTTTATCCAATTCCTGCAATAGCGGAACTGCTTCGCCTGGACTTAGCAACATCTCGTTCCAGTCGATATCAAGGCGATAATTTTCGGGAGTTACAGATGCGATCGACTTTACTTGTTCGCGGACATCAAACCATGGTCTGGCTTTAAATTTATGTGAAAGGTAACCCTCTTTGTAAGCTTCCTTTGCCTCTTCTGCAAGTACGTGCGGCGGCATCTTCGTGCTCCACCATGAGATCGGACATCTTTCCCGAACAGGCGCACTTGTCAAAAGATTATGCATTGGGACTTCTAATGCTTTGCCAACTAAATCATACAAAGCCATTTGCAGTCCGGCACCTAGTGAGTCATCTGAAAGAAGTGATACTGGATTTCGACCGATTACACGAGCAACTGCAGAATCTGTAACTGATTCCCATGAGTAGTAGAGAACGGTTTCGCCATATCCTACAATTCCGGGAACATTGCAGGTTACTTTGCAGATTTCGACTATTGCCCACTCCGCAACCATAATCTCTAGCCATGGACGAGCGCGATCACGGTACGGAACTTGTACAACAATTCGTTCAACGTCTTTTACTCGAAGGTCCATGACCACTCTCAATTCAGTAAGTTGTTAATCGGCTTAGTATTAAGACTAAATCCTACTAAATGCTCGATTTTCGATCAATGAATAGCTTCCTTTTTCTGGTGATTCCCAGGTTTAATACTTTTGATAGCACTTTTACTGCAACACCTATTGCGTTCCAGAGTGGACAGCGGGAGCATTTACAACAGTGACAACGTAAAATTCAACTTCGACAAGGGGAGTTTGATGACAAATAAAGCCATGGAACACCCAAATGGTAGTTATAAGTTTCTACCAGCAATCTCAGCATATTCCGCTGGAATCGCAACAATGCCAGGTTTTGAAATTACTGCACTTCGCATAACATCTCCACTTTCTTTGGAAGCAGGATTCGAAGTTATTGATCGTGAGATTAGCAAGAGAGGACTTAAGTCAGAATCTCTGGCTGGGTTACAACTTAGATCGCCTAAAGTATTTACCTTTGAAGAGTTTTCACAATTTAATGAAAACTATCGTAATTTACTACTGGAACGGTCACTGATATTAGGGGATGTAAATCCGATTCCTCGCACCAATGTAATTCCTATTAAAGATGTTCCCCCCGTGCCTTGCATTGCTACAGCATTTTTAGTACACCCTTCTCAAAACGAAGGAGGTCAAGATTTTATTGTTGCGGGAGCAGGCGAAGTCGCCGGAGATTTGGATCCAACAAATATTGTTGCCCGTGGTGATATTTCACAGAGTGGAATGTCAGCCAAAGTAGATTGCGTCCTTGAAGAAATGTTAGCCCGACTATCAGCTTTAGGGTTTGACGAATCTTCTCCAACAATCACAAATGTTTACACAATTCACGAAATTTCCAAATTACAAGATTTGATTTCAAAAAAACTTCCAGCAATTAATGTGCATGGATATACCTCTTGGCTAAGTAAGCCACCTGTATCTGAGATTGAATTTGAGATGGATTGTTCAAGATTTAGCAATTGGTTTGCCGTGTAATGAGTAAAACTCCTAGTTCGGTAACTGAACTACTAAGTGAAATGGTGGCATTTGATACTGTGAATGAATACATGTCGCATCGACATTTCCCTGAAAAAGCGATGATGGAACAGTTGGAGAATTACGCCTTACAGTGGGGATTTGAGAGTTCGAGGTTACCCATTGCCAGGAATCCAGAAGATTTGAGTTTTAATCTTTTAATTACTTATCAAGTACACAAGGATGCCCCGTGGCTGCTATTCGAGTCTCATGCTGACACGGTAGATGTAGAGAATATGACGGTAAATCCTTTTGAAACTCAGGTAACTGCAGAAAAAATCTATGGAAGAGGAACTTCCGACACCAAAGGAAGTGGAGCCAGCATATTGTGGGCATTGAAGAATTATTCCCAACAATCACATAAACCAAATAACATCGCAATTCTTTTTGTAACAGATGAAGAGATTTCTAAAACTGGAGCTAATGCATTTATAGAAAAACAGTTAACAAAGCTTTCGTGGAAACCGTACGGAGTGATTGTAGGCGAACCAACAATGTGCAAATTGGTCGTAGCGCACAATGGAGTGTTGCGCTGGAAAATTCGAACTAAGGGAGTTGCGGCTCATTCTTCAAATCCAGCAAATGGCAAAAGTGCCATATCTGGAATGGCTAAGTTGATTTTAGAATTTGAAAAAATCTATTGTGCAGAGATTAACACTGCCCATGCATTAACTGGAAGATCAGCCTGCTCGATTAACACAATCACTGGAGGAAGTGCCGTAAATATAATTCCGAGTATTTGTGAAATAGAGATTGATCGCCGGATTTTGCCCGGGGAGGATCCGATGGAAGTTCGCAAATCTATACAAGTTGTTCTTGACTCTATTTCCGCAATGGATTCTTCAATTGAGATAGAAACTTCTGAACCATTTATAGATTTTCCACTTGACCCAATGAGCAATATCAACCTCTCACAGTTAATTAGTAATTCGCTTGACTCCTTAGGATTTTCACCAGAACTTTTAGGGGCAGGTTACGGAACGGATGCCTCAACATATTCAATTGCCGGCTTGCCTGCGGTTGTTCTTGGTCCCGGAAGTATTGACCAAGCCCATACAAAAGATGAATGGATTGAAGTTGAAGAATTAGAAAAAGCGGTTGTTGTATACGGACAAATTATGAAATTAGATTGCAAATGAAATTGAAAATATGAAAATAGGAATTATTGGTTTTGGAAACATGGGATTTTCCCATGCTCAGCAACTCTCCTACATTGAAGGAGCCGAAATTGCCGTGGTGATTGAACCGCATGCGGCCAATTTGGAGAAAGCTAGGGAATATTACACAGGTAAAAAGGTTACTTTTTTTAGTGATTTAGAGGCCGGATTAGGGGATTCAAATATCGAGGCTTGGATTGTTGCTTCGAGTACAAACTCTCATGTAGCAATAAGTAAGCGATTGCTGGAGTTAGGATTTAAAGTACTTTTAGAAAAGCCCTTAGCCAATTCCTTTGCAGAAGCTCAAAATCTAAGTGGTTATGTGCAAAAAGATTCATCAAATTTAATGCTTGGCCATATTTTACTTTGGAATCTCGAATTTCAAATGCTATGCGAAGAAGTTAAAAAACTTGGAAAAATTAATGCTATAAATTGCTCGAGACAGAGATCTGCAGACCATCGCACAAATTATCCCGGTGAATCTCCATTTACATTGACCATGATTCATGATCTATATACAGTCTTCAAACTCTTAGACGGTCAAGCACCGATCAATTTTTCGGCGCAAACACGTGAACATGCGCAAGGTGGTGTTGATTGGGCTCAAGCACAGATTGCTTGGGCTGATAACGTCATTGCCTCCTTCACGGCTAACTTTCACATACCTAATGGAACTGTTGGTGGCATTGATGAGATTTCACTCTATGGTGATGGTTGGCTGGTGAATCTGATTTATGACAGTGGAGTTATTTCAGTTACTACTGAAAGCGGAATACGTAAGATAAAGGTCCCGTCCCCTAATAGCGAAGGGGCCACGAATCATTTTGATTTTGCTCTCCGAGAGGAGATACAACATTTCTTGAAAGTGATTGAAGGTAATTTAAGTGTTCCTCTTGGAGCCAGATATGAAGATGCTTGCGCAATGCAGAAGTGGCTAGATAACTTAATCTCGTTTACTAAATCCGAGGGAGTCTAAAATGTTGAACCCTGAAAGTAGAATTCGCGATTTTCCATCTATGGCCGAGCGGATTTATTTGAACACGGCGGCTGAAGGCATCCCGCCGAGAGCTGTGCTAGATGCGCTTAAACAGTATGGCGAAGATAAATTGATAGGAATGGATGGGCGCTTGCTTCACCAAGAACAATGGAGTCAGGCAAGAAGCAAAATTGGACAATTTATGGGTCTCCAGAGCGAGAACATAGGGATTTGTTCCTGCTCATCTGAGGCTTACAACTTGGCATATTTAGCTTTGCGCTTAAAAACTGGTGATGAAGTAATTATCAATGACTTGGATTTTCCAGCAGGTGCCACTCCTTGGATGAGTAATTCTTCTCAAGCGACAGTAAAAGTCTGGAGGAGTAGAGATGGCATTCTTGATGTTGCCGATTTAGCTAAACTGCTAACTCCAAAAACAAGACTTGTGAATACTTCTTTAGTAAGTTTTTATAATGGTTTTCGCATCGATATAAATGAGGTATCGGAAGTAATTCGTAAAAATTCCAATGCCATGTTGGCAGTGGATGTAACTCAAGCACTGGCCAGGATCCCATTAGATGTTAAAAAAGCTGACTTGGTTATTAGTTCAACACATAAATGGCTATTGGCTTCACATGGTGGTGGCTTAGTTGGAGTATCTCCTGAGCGAGCAGATGAATGGAGCGTTCCAGCAGGGGGTTGGTTCAACGTTGAAAATGCTTTTGATGATTCTAGATTTGAGAAAGTGATAAATAAGAAAGGCGCAGATAGTTTCATGGTCGGAATGCCTAATTATCCGGCAATTTATGCAATAAATGCGGCTTTGACTTATATCTCTGAAATTGGAGTCCAAGAGATAGATTCACATTGTAAAAAACTAGTAGAGCAATGTAGAAGCGGAGTAGCTGAATTACCTGTTGAATTGCTTGGACCTAAAAATCCAGTGTTGCCATCGGGAATAATTGCATTTAAACATTCCAAGTACGAAGAAATCAATAACGCACTACATTCTGCGGGCATTCATGCGATGTCAAATGCGGGTCGAATAAGAGTTTCCATTCATGGGTATAACGATGAAAATGATGTCAACAGATTTTTGGAAGTTTTAAGAAAAGTTGTCACCTCTAATGTTGGCTGATAGTCATATCCATCTATTTGAAAATGGCTATCAAAATTCTGGTGAAAACACATTAGAAACCTATTTGGCTATAGTTGAAAAGTTCGCCATAAGTCGGGCTTTAGTAGTTGGATATGAAGGCGAACCCTGGGCTATAGGAAATAATGCCTATATTGCAAATTTAAAACTAACGCACTCGTGGATTTCACCTCTAGGATTTTTGCAGGTATCGGATCTATCGTTGGGCAAACTTGAATCCTTGGCTAATCAAGGTTTTGTGGGAATATCCCTTTATATATTCAGCAATGAGGACGCAAGCATTTTGCAGGATATCGGAGATGAAATTTGGCAATGGTTAGTTGATAAAAAATGGCTTATCAGCATTAACTCTAAAGGAGATCACTGGTTACCCTGGTTGGAAGTTCTCAAAAGAAATCCAACTTTGAAGCTCTTGATTTCACATATTGGCTTATTGAAAATTCCTACAAAGCCAAGTAGTGATAGTGAAATTGCAAATAATCTAAGCACAATTGCGTCGTTAGTAAAATTCAGCAACGTCTATCTAAAGTTAAGCGGATTTTATGCGCTTGAACCAAGTGATCCAGTCCATCCATATCAAATGCTGGATCCATATATTAAGTACATAGTAGAAAGGTTTCCGAAAGATCAATTGATTTGGGGATCAGATTTTCCTTTATCTTTAGATAAAGTTACTTTTGAGCAGACTTATGAAAACTTAAATTATATTGATGCAGGGCGATTGTCAGATATCTTAGAAACTAATCTTGTAAGAATACTGAAGTAAGGATACGGAGAGTTAATGGAAAGAGTTTGCTTTAGAATGTTTGTTAAGTTGGATCGAGTTGATGAGTATAAAGCAGAACATCAGCACGTTTGGCCAGAGGTCCTTGATGCACTTAGAAAATCCGGCTGGCATAATTATTCGATATTTTTAAATAAGGAAGATGGATGCTTAATCACGTACTGTGAATTTGAAGATTTTAATGAATCTTTAAATGCAATTTCTCGTGAAGAAATCAGCTTAAAATGGCAAGCAAGAATGGTTGAATATTTTGTTCCAGTTCCTGGATTGAAGCCGGCAGATGCCTTCGATAAATTCGTGGAAGTCTTTCATCTAGCCTAAAAAGGCTATTTTTTAGCGCTCTAAACTGCGATAAACTCACCACAAGAAGAGTCGCCTGGATCACCGCGTTACGAAAGTACCGAGGAAAGTCCGGACTCCGCAGAGCAAGGTGGTGGGTAACGCCCACCCGGGGCAACCCGCGGGATTAGTGCCACAGAAAATAAACCGCCGAGAAATCGGTAAGGGTGAAACGGTGGTGTAAGAGACCACCAGTGCGCGAAGCAATTTGCGTAGCTAGGTAAACCCCACCTGGAGCAAGATCAAACAGATAACGTTCGAGAGCTGCTCGCTCAAGTTATCGGGTAGGTTGCTTGATTCTGTAAGTGATTACAGAACTAGATGGATGGTGATTCTCGACAGAATCCGGCTTATAGGGCGACTCTTCTTTATTTTTGTAGTTCGTGAAGTTGTTTTGCGCTTACTTTGTCCAAAAATGTTTGTACAAGTTGTTACATAACCTGTCGCAGATTTAGATGTTTTTATGGGGAAACCATGGGCAAATATGGGCAGTTCTATGGGCAGGTTTCACCTATGTAAAATTCTTCAGAGTTGATACCCTCTTGCAATGAGAATTGCCATCCGCAAGAAAACGCTTCTGGTGATTTCGCTGGTTTCAGTCCCAGTTATTGTTTCAGCGGGGACATACTTTCAACCTTGGAAATTGTTCACTGATACTCGGGTTGAAGAAGCCCTTCCGCAGCTTACGGAAACTACCGTGGCCCTTAAAGATGAAATCACAGACAAGGATGATGAGAAGGTTGCTAAGAATGAGGAGTCGCTTTCGAGCAGTAAGAGTGCAACGGATCCAACTGAAGTCATTGATCCTCCCGAAGTTCTTGCCGAAGGAAATTTCATTACACATGAGCACGCTACGACTGGCTCTGTAAAGATCCTCAAATACAGCGATGGAAGTCGAATCTTGCGAATAGAGAATCTAAAAACTAGCAACGGTCCAAAACTTGAAGTCTGGCTTACAGATGCCCCTGTAATTGAGGGGTTAGATGGTTGGCGGGTGTTTGATGATGGAAGATACATAAATCTAGGAGCCCTTAAAGGAAATATTGGAAGTCAGAACTATTCAATTCCTAGCGAGATAAACCTCGATGATTATTCTTCAATATCGATATGGTGTGAGAGATTCTCAGTTTCTTTTGGAGCAGCAGTCCTCCAAACTCCGTGAGGCTCTCCAACTTATAGGGCGACTCTTCTTCTAATTTGGTGGGCGCAGGTTAAAATTGCGGCCACATTTCTGCTGAGCAAGTCGCAAAAAGAATGTCAGGGAAGTGCTCAGGCAATTTTTGTTAGAATTACTTTATGACTAGCGATTTAGCCAAATACCTCGATAAGTTTTCAAGAAGTAAAAATGTTGGAGACGTCAAAGTTTTTATCTCTGGTCCAAGAAACGATTTTCAATTTGCTTCAGCTGCCAGTAAACCCAAACATTACCTAGCTAGCTCCTCGAAGTTATATACAAATTCTTTGATATTTGGCATGATTGATTCACAGGCGTTTGATTTGTCCACTCCGGTTGTTGAAATTCTTGGTCAAGAACTTCTGGAGGGCTTAACCATTGGCGATTCACACAAAGTGGTAACAATTGAGCAATTAATGCGTCACACTTCGGGAATCCCTGATTTCTTTGAGGAAAAGACACCGGATGGTAAGACAATTCTAGATTTAGTCCTAAAGCAAGATCAAGGATTTACAACCCTAGAAATGATTAATCGTGCAAAAGCGATTAGGAGTAAGGGGTTGCCTGGTAAACGAGCGCACTACTCCGACACAAACTACCAATTGCTTTGCTTAATCTTGGAGAAAGTGAGCGGGGAAAGTTATGAAAGAATTTTTCAAGATCGTATTTGTAAACCTTTAGGACTTGTGGACACTTATGTTGATGAAATTTCTCGACCAAAAGACTCAGTATCGAAATTCAAGTATGGGATGAATGAGATATCTATTCCGAATTACATGGCATCCACCCGTGCTGATGGAGGAGTGGTTTCCAATTGCACCGAAACCATGAAATTTCTGCAGGCCTACTATCGAGGAGAACTATTCAACAAGAGGTTCTCGGACCCGAACTCGGATAAATGGCGTAAAATTTTCTTCCCTTTTGAATACGGTTTAGGACAGATGAAGTTAGCGCTACCGATTTATATGACCGGATTTAAGAGAACTGCGCCACTTTTTGGCCATGGCGGGGCAACAGGTCACGCAATGTTTGTGGACTTGAAAAATGAGACTTACTATGTTGCCGTTGTGAATCAATTGAAAAACCGCAGTCTGGTCTATCGCCTTCTCATAAATCTACAGATGAGAGTCAATCGGGGTTAAATGGACTAGCACCTTCTAACCAGGAAAGTTGATTGACTTATCCGGCTTATAGGGCGACTCTTCTTTTCTGACATCTCATCTGAAATAATTGAGCCATGATGAAAGAAGGGAAGTAAGATTTGGAAGACAAGGCAACGA
>Ga0214168_1000088_pt1 | contig 35432 bp, 39 predicted proteins | sample LakMenepilimnion_FD_153002 | JGI IMG/M metagenome (GOLD analysis project Ga0214168, IMG submission 153002) | Freshwater microbial communities from Lake Mendota, WI - Practice 29OCT2010 epilimnion v4 | ecosystem: Environmental > Aquatic > Freshwater > Lake > Epilimnion/Euphotic zone | place: Lake...
AGACCTCTCTTCCCTTTGGTAAGCAAGCGCATAGACACCATGTAAAGAAGCAAAGACTTGCCTGAACCAGTAGGAGACAACACAATACGACGCTTAGAACGTATTGCGTGAACGAGAGAGTTGACCTGATAATCTCTAGGCATATGCTTGGGATTGAGTTTTTCAATAAATTCATTTGCTTCCTCTACAGAAAACGATGTATCATAATCCTCATCTTCATATGAGTATGTATAGCCTCTTTTGGTGGCCCATGCCATTACCTGTGGTGCTAGACCACGGTACATTTGTCTTGATAGCGGATTGAATAGTCTTAGGTATCCATCCCATAACTTTTGCTTATAGGATGGAACAAACTGGAATCCAGGTGGTCTGAATGAGAAGGCGTCACGGAGTTCCCATGCTACACTTTCATCACATTGAACCTTGATATAGGATTCATTCGCATTGGTAATAACAAGATGCATTATTTTCCTGTCAACTGACGGTATTTGATAACGTTACCTAAATCCCATGTCCGTGAGTTTAGAGACTTTAGAACATCTTGGCAGTATTCTACAATCTCACCATGAGCGACACGTTTAAGTAACAGTTTATTTAACTCACTATCAGTATCTAGTTTACGGGCCACCTGAGGGTTAGACAGAACGTGCTGGATAGGCTCCCATCCTCGCTCCTCCATCTCCTCCTTCGTTAGGTGACCTTGATAGTAGTCCTCACGCAGTCCTTTCATCATCTTATAGTCCGCTTCCATTTTATGGAATAGCACACGATGGTGAGACATGATATTGAGATACTTACCATGAAGATAGGAAATCTTCAATATCTCTTTTTCTAGTTCCGTTCCATCAACAATCTTATCTTGTGACCATTCACGCATAAGGTCATTAAGTGTTACCGGAGCCTTTAACATAATATAGTCCTTTCAGTTATGTCTCATTATATCATATGGATTTTTAAAAGTCAAAGTCTTTCTATTTCAAATAGATCGTAACGGAATGTGAAGTCGCAGGTGGGAATGTTGTCCGCATCCGTTTTGGTATCAAACTGTATGGAACCAAGACTGATTGGGTGACAGTTATGGAACTTGAAACGGATGTTAGGATTGTTGGAATTGGTATTGACAGTTAGATAGCCGTCAAAGTAAAGCGGAGTTCTATCAGCCAAACTCTTTCTAGGATACTGGTCATATGATTGTGGTCTGGTAAGACTGCTTAGCCAGTCATATGTTTCCTGCCACACCTTTAGATCCTCATCGACCATAGCGGTGATGGTCAATGCTTCATAGTTTAGCTTATCACCATGACGGTATGTATTAGAGAATGGAGTAGCGACCGCCACCTCGCCTGTAGACACACTTGGTAAGGCTACAGTCTGACAGAAATACTTTAGGTATGGCTTATCAGGAATGATAAACGTAAATCTGGTAAGCTGTAGAATACTAGAGTTCTGTGGTACATTAGAAGCGAATGATTCGATTGCCATAGTGTTCCTCCATATTATATTTAGCGCACAAAAAAAGAGAGGCCCGAAGGCCTCTCTCTAAGTTTAGTATTCGTTTCCTAATCTTATTAGGTTAGGTTGCGAACACGGAAGATACGATAGTATCTGTTAGCATTTGAAGCGGTCTGGCGGGTACCAACAACACCGTCACCAGCTGTGGTAGCAAATGGGTTTGCAACCATGCCGTAACGAGTCTTGAAGCCAATCTTTGGCTGGAAGGTATCCTGACCGATTGCACGAACCATCTGTAGTGGAACGTATGGGCAGTAGAATAGACCAGCGTCGAATGGTGATGCACCACGATAGCCAACGGTAACTAGTTCGTCACCATTTTCTGAACCACCGAAGTATGGGTCGATGTAAACCTTGATACGACCATGTAGCATACCAACGAAGGTGTTGCCAGTGTCGTCAACGGTTAGATCGGCTGAAAGGGCTGGGGTGTAAGAAAGAACACCAGCCATAGCCATAGCTGAAGCAACGTCTGAAGAAACGATCAGAACGTTACCCTTGCCACGACGGGTTGCCTTGGCGATAGCGTTAGCTTCTCTTTCGATGTGGAAAATTAGACCCTTGAACTTCTCAACTGACCAACGACCGTTTGAGTCGGTGTCAAGATCGAATGTACCAGCAGTTGTAACACCATACTGAGCACCTAGTGTTGCTGAACGGTAAATGGTGCGGATAACCTCACGATTGATTTCAGCTAGGATTTCAGTTGATAGGATGTTTGCTAGTTCTGTTTCAGCATCAAGGCCGTGAATTGCCTTAAGATCCTGAGCAAGTTCGGTGGTGTATTCTGCCTTTAGCGCACGGCTACGAGCAGTAACAGTAACCTTATCGATTGAGAAGGCCATTTCGTTGAACATGTTGCCAGCGGCATCGCCTAGGGCTTCTGCCTGTGCTGTGGTCATGCCCTTGTTGACAACGTATGAGTCGCCAGATAGGGTAGCGTCAGCGAATGGGTTGTTGTTTGCATCTGGATGATAACCAGCTTCGGTGATACCGAAAGCATTGTTCTGACCAGAGAAAGCGGTGTTTGCTTCGTTAAAGAAGGCTTCGTTTGAGCCTGCTGTTGGAGCATTTGTACCGCTCATTGACTTATAACGTGAACGCATAGCGAAGATAAGGCCGGTTGGACCGGTCATTGGCTGAACGCCGCAAACGTCATAAGCGATTAGGTTTGGAAGGGCACGACGAACTAGTGAGATAAGAATTGGATCGTATGAACCAATGTTTGTACCTGCACCTAGACCACCACCTGAGTTGGTTGGGGCTGCTTCGTTGAGGATGTTACCTTCCTCAGCCATTGCCTTTTCCTGGTTCTCAAGAACGACGGCTGTAACAGCACGACGATATGAGTCCTTAATTGGATTGAGACCGTCGTGGTCGAGAACTGGTGACCACTTAGACTCTAGATTTTCTGTAAGATACATTTTTAGTTCCTTCTTTCTTAGATTAACTATAGTTAAAAATTACTTTGGAAGACTTTTTCCAATTGCCTTAACATATTTAGCCATTGGACCATTTAGATTGCTTTCGCTAATCACTGATGGATCTGATGACTCAACAAGGTCAAGAACTTCATTGTTCTTAACGGCAGTTGGGAAGTAATTCTCCCTTAGTGTGGAAATCTTCTCAACAAATGATGCATCGTCGGTATACTCGACGTTCTCAACAAGAGCAAGTAGCTTCTGTGCCTGTGTATCGGTTAGACCTTCACAAACGGTAGCAGCTAGTTCAACCTTGCGAGATTCAGCAAGCATTGATGTAAGTTCAACGTTGCGCTGAATTTCTTCGTTTAGCTTTGATTCTAGTTCCTCGACTGTTGAAGATAGTTCCTCAACAACCTGGACTTCTTCTTCTGGAATATCGATGTAGTGTTCTGCGAATAGTGACTTTAGACCAGAGATAAAATCTTCTGTTAGTTCTGAACGTAGTGCAGACTCAACAGCAACTTCATTCTCGGCAATCCACTGTTCAACAACATAGTTAAGATACTCATCAACGCTAGAAGCGAGTTCTTCCATGATTTCTTCAACTCGTTCTTCTAGAGTTTCAGCATAAGCCTGTTCTAGTAGAGCAACTTCTTCTTCTAGCTTTGCCTTAACAGCAGCTTCGAAGATTGTGGTTGCCTTAGCCTGAAATTCTTCTGATAGATCCTCACCGGCTAGTAGGGCTTCAACATGCTCGGCCATATTGACTTCATAGGTCTCTAGGGCTTCTGCTACTGTTTCTTCCTCAAACTGTTCTTCTTCGGCGACGAACTCAAAGTTCTCATCGATAGCAGCTAGGATTTCTTCTTCTGATAGACCAGCTTCAATACCTTCTTCAATGAAGGCTTCTAGTTCCTCAGAGATAGCAATATCCTCGTTGCACTCACCCTTTTCTTCTTTTTCACCCTTTTCCATTTCAGCTTTATGCTTACGGGCTTCTTTAAGGGCCTTAACACGTTCTGCTAGTGAGGTCTCGGCAACTACGTCACCTTCTGTTTCCTCATCTTCTGATAGCTTCTTAGATGGTTCTGCATTTGAACCTGAACCCTTGATTGAGGTGTCACGCTTTTCACCACCAGCAGCGGCAGCACCGAGGTTGCCAGATGGAAGTGAAGTTGGTGTCTGACCACCAAGATCCTTGGCTTCGTTATGCTTTGGATCGGCTTCTGATGACTTAGACTTTGGACGTAGTGTCTTAGCGTTAGCTGTTGATGCAGTAGAGCCATCTACAGGATTAGGATTTGACACACCACCGCTGATTGGACCAACGGTTGGAAGTGTAGCACCTTCCTGTAGATTCTTACCTTCAAGAACAGCCTTTGCTGTTTCTGTTAGTGATGCCATTTGAATGATACTCCTTTATGGTTTCCTATTTAGTATTTTCAAAGTTTTGAAATATAATTTTCAAAAATCTTTAGAGCCACTGACTCTATTTCGCTTTTAGAGGCTTCACTGATAAGTTTCTTAGCATGATAATACTCTTGCTCTTTCCACTTACCATTCTCAAAAACCCATTCTTTACCCTCCATGATGCCTTGCACAAATGCGTCAGGTGCGCTTGGATCTGCTACAATGTCTGCCGCTGTAGCCAACTTGAAATCGTCTTGGACTTGTTGATATCCATTGTGTGGACGGAGAGACCCTACGCCTCTGGTCGACACACCAAGACTAGCACCACCATCTAATAGGCTCTTAACAATTTTACCGTTAGGAGTATCCAATATCTTAGCTTTACCAATAAAGTTAGTACCATCAGCATATAACTTGGTGATCATATGCGAAACTCTGTCTAGGTTGATTTGAGGATTCTCTGGATGACCTAGTTCACCAAACGCTCTATTCTTTTGAACGTATTCTTTATTATATCTGTCAGCTTCTTTTGAAAGAACATTCATAGGATAGACACGACCATTACGGTTCTGTCTTTCAGCCTGCATGAAGATACCAGTAATAAAGTGGTTCTTACCACCTTTACCGTCTGACTCAACCAAATACTGAATGTCCTGAATTTCTTCTCTAATAAGTTTCATTTGTTTACCCTTTAGGTATATTTATAATACTTTGATTCCTAAAAACCGCTTATGTTACCAAGTTCTTTTGCTAGATTTTTAACAACAGAACCAGCACCTTTAGCGGCAGTCTTAGCAACCTTTAAGTTGATTTCACCTGGACGACCTGGTTCATAATCTTTTATAGCCTTCTTAGCTTTTTGTGCGGCTCTACCAAACATGGTCCAAGGTGCATTACCCTTACCTTCATAATCTGTTTCACCAGCTGACTTTGATGATTTGCCAGTTGCCTTCTTATATTCTTTCTTGGCCTGCTTGTATTCAGCCTTGGCTTCCTTCTTGCGTCTTTCGAGTTCAGGAGCAGCCTTCTTATATCCTTTTGCTCTTAGTTCCTCAGGATTGCCACCAACACCACTTAGGCCGCCGATGGCTTCATCCATCTTAGCGGCATACATGCGCTTCATTTCATACATTTTCTTTTCTCTAATGTCCTTGAGTTTAGCCTCAAAGATATCATTAGCTTCAAGCATATTCTTAGATAGAATGGATTCGACTAGTTGTCTTGACATGTTAGAGTCCGTTGTTAAATGCTAGAGGATCACGAGCCTGACCTTGATCGTAGTCACGGCCGTCTTTCTTTAGATCGATGAATAGTGTCCAGGTATCTGTAGCACCTGCTGTGCTGGAGAATACAATATCGCCTGTGCAGTTTGCTTGATCAGGAATTTCAATTGTACCAGCGGTGCAGCCAGAGTCAAAGCCGTAATCAAAAAGACCGTTACCAAATGTAACAATGGCGCTATTGGCATTGCCGCCCCATTTTAGTGTTACACCTGCTCCTGCTGTTGCAATCTGTCCTTGACCCCAAATGCGTCTGATGGCAACTCTATTAAGGCGCTTTGGATTTGTTGTGCTAACAACACCAGTAGCATTGATAGCATAAGCTAGATTTGCTGCTCTAATAAGTGATACGTTAGCATCGGTACCACCAACACCAACTACCTTAATAACCGAATGTCTATTAGAATCAACTAATGTTTGTGTTGTTAGAACTGTTGCCATCTGTTATACCTTTATTGAAAAGTTTAGTAGTTTCTTGAAGGACTCTAGGTCTTCGTTTAGCATACTTTCAACAATCTTTTTGTTCTTAGTATTGACCGAGTCATAAACTTCAAGGATTCTTTTTGCCATACTGGTATTTAGTGTAACTGTTCTTCCGTTAATCTGAAGGTTCATATTATCTGTTCCTTCACTGATCATATCACGGATATCAGATATCTTGTTCTCTTTAACCTGCATGAGTTTTTGCTTATAGCGTGTTGCTGCAATATCATCATGCTTCTGTGGTGCCTTAGAGAAACCACTGTATGTCTTAACACCCTTCTTTTCTAAAGGTGCCTTAGAACTCTTAGTAACAATATCACCGCCTGCACCAGCAGCTTTCTCTAAATCAGCAGGAGCAGAGAAGAATGCCTTTAGTGTATCCAATGGACTTTCATCAACTCTACCTTCACGTAGCTGTGCTAGTTTTAACTTAAAGTCTTCCTCACAATTCCAACGGCGTAGTGCCTTATTGATACGTGAATCCGGATCTCTTGCTGTCTTGGCAGAGGTCAAACGCTTCTTCATTCCACCCATACGTGAACAGAATGACTTACGGCGTGAGGCTCTTTTGCCCTTTGGATTCTTTTCAGTAACGGCTGTCTTTAGCTTAGAACCTGGATTCTCACGGCGATAGGCATCAACTGCCTTCTGTGATAGACCATCTGTTTTATCTTTACGGTTTACGGACTGCCAATCTTCTTCCATGTTCTTACCTTTTTCGTATCCTCTTTTAGCGCCTTTATAAGCACCTCTTACACCACCAACTACTGCGCCAATGGCTGTTCCTGGACCTGGTGCAATAGCACCTCCGATAGCGCCGCCTCTAATAGTACCATGCAAGGCACCTTTAACAGCACCTTTTGTTGCTTCCCACTTTGCACCTTCTTCTAGTTCCATTTGTTCTTCTGTATTATAAACTGATGACTCACTCAAATTAAGATTGCCATCAGGACCAAATGGAACAGATAGATACTTATCTACAGTCTTTGAATAGTATAGTGCCACAACTTGCTTGTTAGGATAAAGTCTGTATGCAACCCTTCTGAAAAGAAGCATTGCTGGCATCTGACTGAAAGATGGAATAATTTTTGATGATTTGTTTACAGCAGCTTCACGTCCCTCAAGCACAAGATCCTCAGGTGCTTCTGGCATCTGACTTAAAGTGATATTGTCATATTCTTCTTTAATCTGCTTGAGAGTTTTCATTGTCTAATCCTTATTCGGCAAAGTAGTTAGCAGCAATTTCCTTCTTACGCTCTTCCAACTTTTCCATAGCTTTTTCCTGTAGAGCGACAAGGAGGTTATCTTTCATTTCTGAAAGATTGTTCTCAAGAATACAATCAAGAGCCTCGTTAATGCGTTCTTTGTTATCCATTTTAGTTTCCTCTTTTACACTTGTTTGTTTTAGCTGTGATGATGGCTTGTATGGTTCACTAGTAACATTTGTCTGATATGACTTAGGTGTTGAATCTGAACCGCCCTGATATGAAAACTTACCTTCACCACCACCAGCTTCTTTACGTGCTGCACTAAATGCCTGACCACGAGAGAAGTAATCTGGTCTTGATGGTGGAGTTGGAGCATCTACCTTTGGATTTTCTGGAGCCTTAGGTGCTTCTGATGCCTTAGGTGTTAGAACGTCTTTTTCATACTGGCTAACTGAACGGCCTTGTGAAGGTTGTTTCATTCTAGCAAATACGGTTGAAGTCTTTTCACCTTCTGAACCGTGTGAAGCAAAACTCTGATGACCTGCCTTATATGATGATGCCATCTTTTTGGCTAGTGGTTCGGCTGCTGCGGTAACTGCTGCGCCTTCTGGTCCACTCATTGCTCTTGCGGCTTTACCTACTGTAGCCATTACACTGGCGGCCTTAGGAACAATCTTCTTAGATGCTTCCTGACCTGCGGCTGACATACCCTTAACAACCGGACTTGTCTGCTTTGATGCTGCCATTCCCTTACCGACATTCATTGAACGGCTCTGGGAGTTAGGTGTAAATGATGATGAACCAGATGTGCTAGAAGGCTTTAGCTGACCACCTGCTCCCTGTGTTGATGGAGCGTTCTTAACACTACGCATAAATCTGGTGGGAACATTAGTGCTAGTTGGCTTCATCTGTCCGCCAGCACCTAGTGAGGCTCTTGCTGAACCTGTTCCTGATCTATACTCGGCACCTTTGACATGTGCGGTTGTGCCTCTTAGATTTACACGGCTTCTTGATGGCTTAGCAGACTGTTGATAACCAGACTGTGCTGTGTCCATATGCTGGGTTGCTGCTACTGTAACAGCATCTTCCTTAACAGGCTTAACCTTGTTTACGTTAGTACCACCCTGCTTTGAGTTCTTATAGGTATTATCTTTCTCATCATTCTTAGTAGTGGTTTGTTTAGGCTTACCACCATAAAACTGTGCATTAGGATTTACACGACCATCACGAGTGAATGGATGTCCAACTGATGCCCAACCTTCATTGGTTTGTTTTGTTGTATCGGCATGTTGGATCAAATGCTTTTCAGCATCTTCTCTTGTCTTGTGACGCATACGAACGCTTTGAGTTTTACCGGCTTTTACTCGTCTGGTTATAAACTCTCCGTAAGAAGGCATAATTCTTCCGATATTTTTACCTGTTTCAGGATGATTAAAACCGTATTTTTCATCCTTAGACTTATATGCTTCTTGATAGATACCACGATCCGCACCTGTTGGCATAGCGTCTGGTGTAGGTTTCTTTTCCACTAGTGGTTTCTCCGTATAGCTTCTGATGCCATAACCTTGCTCTTTTACTGATCGTCTCTTTTGAGCAAGAGGAGAGGCATCTGTTAATCCTTCGGCATCTACTGTGCCACCTTTGTTGTCGTATTCACCAAGTTCGTTTAGTTTACCTTTTCTATACTTATCAAAATTAGCTTGTAAAGGATGCTTTGCTTCTTTGACAATAGGAGACTTTTCCATCTTCTTAATTTTTTCATAGTAATCAGGTCTCTCATTGATATGATCTCTAGCAATCTCTGCCGCCTGCTTAGAACTTGTGGTATGTTCTTTCTCAACTTTAGTACCAGCAACAATCTTCTTTGCAATAGTAGCAAGAGTAAGATTCCATTTTTTGGCTAGCTGTTGTGCGGAAGGTGTCGCAACACCTGACATACCTTTTTTCAAAGTCTTAATCCTTATTTAGGTAAGGTAATAGAATACCGTTTTCGTTTAGGTGTGTTATTTCACCACCTTTATTAGCATACTTACCTGAACCAACATACACTAGACCTAAATCTTTAGCTTCTTCGGCAACTGTCTTTTTCTTGGCTGCCTTAGCTGGCGGCGCTGATTTCTTTTGCTTCATCTTTTCTAGTGCGATCTTCTTATCCATCATCTTGGATTCGTGATCTTGACTAGTCTTTTCAGACTTACTTGGACCTTGATCTGGCCCAGCAATCTTATCAACTTCTTTTTGTGTTACTGCCTGTGCGATTTGTTGCTGGGCACCAAATGCAATCTGGTTCTGCATATCCTGTTGCTGTTGAACAGCCATGGCTTCGGCATTAGCCTGATCAATCTGTGCCTGTATCTGACCTTCTTCCTGCATTTGAGCATTGATTTCCTCAATGTCATCATCTGTCTGCTGGAGAATGTTCTTACGAACCCACATTACAGAATAATACTTACCAACAAATGGATCAACCTTAGCAAGAGTATCAAGACGGATGTTTAATAGTTCTGCATCCTTGATTTCATCAAAACTATTGTCTTTCTTATAGTCGTACCAGATATCTTCTTTAAACTCTTTCCATTCCTCTTCGGTACAAATTCTTTTAAGAACTAGCTGAACACGAAGAAGGTCATCGAATAGTGTAGAGAACTTATTGCGAAGTCTGGTAACAAACTTGTTAAACTTGATTTCGTCACGATTGATTTCGGTTGTTCTACCTAGAGAGAAGCCTTGCTGTGCTTCCATACGACCAATTGGAACGTTTAGTGATCTGTATAGCTTACTCTGGAAATACTTAACGTCTTCCATTTCACCTAGGTTACGTGCGCCTTCTAGTGTAGAGATTTCTGTACCTTTGGAACCTTCACGGCGTGGTAGCCAGAAGTCCTCTAGCATTGATAGGTGCTTGCGGTCATCCTTGATTTCACCAGTATTGGAATCGTAAACTAGCTTGTTACGATACTTGACCATGATATCACGGACATACTGTTCCGCTTTAACTGTAGGCATGTTACCAACGTCAATATAGAATACACGGCGCTCTGGTGCACGAGATAGACGATAGATAACGGTAGCATCTTCAACCATTCTTAGATTGTTGAATGGCTTGATTGCTTTGTGCAGATAGGAAAGCACCATGGTCTGCTTTGGATCCATGATACCCGAATTGACATTAACAATCGAATCAACTGCGATCTTTGCGCCTAGATTAGTGCCAGCACCAATCATTCCCTTTTCGTTATAGAGATAATATTCGATTGTCTTTTTGATTAGTTCGACGCCAGTATTTGGATCACGCATCTTTTGGATTTCACGGATCTTACGAATACGGCGAGGGTCGATATACTTTAGTTCCTGAATACCTAATGCAGGACTAGTTTCATCGATAACAATGTGATAGTATATTCTACCATCGATATACCAACGACGGAAGATATCATGACCCATGTTACCAAAGTTTAGTAGTTTAAGGATATATTCAAATTCTTCTTCGATCTTCTTTTTGATCTGAGCAGGAGCCTTGACTTCATCCATATTGATTTCAACGGATGTGCCAGAGTCCTCAACCACGATAGCTTCATTAACGATTTCGTCAAGAGCAGTTTCCATTTCAGGCTGAATAGCTAGTTCACGATACTTGGTGATTAGCTGTGTTTCGTTTCTGAATGTACCATCTAGATCAACATATGTGCCATAGTAACCAGCGCCAGCAACCGTAACGGCGCCATCGTCAGATTGCGGTACAGCAAATGATTTTTGTAGTGGTCGGCCTTGTTGATCAACTTTATCTTGATCGTCAGTGCCGATTTGAAAGCCAAAAAAGCGAATGGTCCCTACTCCTTAAACATGATGAAAATCCATGGGACCGAAGCCCCATGGATCCTATTAGTATATATTAAGCACCAGAAATGTCTGTAGAACCGTCGAGTGATTCCCACCACTGATAGGCGAGTGTCACACCAAATTCTTCGATCTGGTCACCCATTGACCAATCTAGGTCAATAGCAGCAACGTCAGTTGGGAAACAACCAACCATCTTATACATCTTAATGACGTTACCAGCCTTACCAAACTGAGTGATAAGAGCGTCAGCCTGATATGAAGCTGCTGATAGAGCGGCTGGGCTACGAAGGTTACCAACGTGTGAGTTGATAGCATTTAGCCAAGTCTCAAGATTACGACGAGCCACAAAGTTTTCATCATTGATGATTGTGAATGACCAGTCTGGGAAGGTACGGGTACCTGCAATCTTAATCTCACGACCAAAGTATGGAACAACGATATGAGAAATTCCATCACCTGGTAGAGATGTTGCTCTAACACGGAAGATGATGTCGTTTGTCAATGGCGCTGCACCAAGGATTGGTGGCAAGGTCATTACAACCTCGAATAAACTTGGGCGGGCGCCGTCGTTTACCAGGGTTGCTCTGAATTGATTGACATTAAAAGCCATTTGTGTTTTCTCCTTTTCCTTTATTTATTAGAACTTGCCAACAATTTCGGAGAAGGCAACACCGGTTCTGACAGCAACGAAGTTCAACTGTATGAAGTTGATTGAACGTGCTGGCTTAATGTAGATGTCCCCGACGAATTGGTTGCTATCAATGACTTGCTGAGTATTGTTTGTTTCATCACAAACTACCTTGAAGTCATAGATGCCACGACGGCCTTTAACATCACGTAGGAATGGTTCTACTAGAGCAACGAACTGTGAACGTGTGAACTCATCGTTGAACTCGAATAGTGAATACTTTGCTGCCTTTGCAATTGACTTCTCAAGAACAATGAACAGACGACGAACGTTAATACGGTCGAAGGCTGATGGCTTAGCAAGTAGTGTCTTATCACCATATAGAACAGTGCCTTCACCCTTGAAGGTTACAACAGGGTTAATGCCGTTCTTATATAGATTGTCTCTGTCTGCCTTTGTTGGCATCCATGATAGTTTGGTTACATTCTTAACCTGACCACGATTTAGACCTGCTGGTGAGAACCATGCATCTCTTGTCTGGTCGGTACGGGCACATAGACCGGCCATGTCGCCGTTTAGAGGAACCATACGATAAACATTGTTATACTTATCGAACTGCTTCTTCCAACCAGAATCCATGAAGGCATATGAGGTTGAACCGTAGAAGTTACGTGTAGCGATTGACTTAGTAACCTCTGAACCTGGCTGGTTAACAACGTCTGTGTATTGTGGTGAAACGAATACAACTACGTCGCCACGACCATATGTACCACCAGGAGCAGCAATGTTATCGATAACATACTTACATACGGTATTTGAAGCACCACCAGTCATGATTAGTGAGGTGTCATAAGCGTCGGTATCTGAGAATAGAACGTATGAGTTCTGTAGATTACCGTCAGTTGGTGAAGATAGAACACCACCAGCTAGTGTAATGTTGAATGAAGCATTACCCTGTGTGAATGATGTTCCCTGTGCTGTATTGCCCCATGTTGCTGTCTGAACAACAGGAACAGTGTTATTGGCAATAGCGTTGTTAATTGGCCATACGTATGCTGATTTGTCAGCTATAACGTTGACCCAGTAGTTAGATGAACCGTCATCGTTCTTGGCATCAACAGCCTTAGAAACGTTTGAATACTTTTCTAGAACGGCATTAGCGATACCAGCGGTGAAATAACCGAGGGTATCTAGAACGATAATGTGCATTTCGTCGTTGGCACCGCCACGATCTTGTGCATACTTTGATGTGCCTGGAGGACCATCGAACTGTGCTGCCTGTTCCCAATTGGTCCAGTCTGCGTTGGTTGATGAAATGCCAGCGTTAGCGAACATGCAAACACGGATACCGTTACCAAGGGTACCTGCATAACGACCAGCAAACATACCATAGGTTGGGCTGTTTGTGCTGAATACGTCCCAGTTTAGGTCCCAGTCATCACGGTTCTTAATAATAGCTGCTGTGTTACCAGAGGTAGCGTTTTTGGCACCGGCTGTATTTGCTGAACGAACTACTCGTAGGTTATCACCATAAGCTAGGAAGTTAGCTGCGGTGAAGAATGAAACTGCTGTATTATCTGAAGGCTTACCGAACCAGCGAACTAGTTCAACTTCATTAGCAATTGTCACAACCTGGTCAATAGGACCCCAATCAAAGTTTCCGGCAAACGCCCCTTCTGTAGTCGAAACGGCGGGAACTACGGTCGTAAGGTCAATTTCTGACCAAGCCACGCCTGGGGAAAGTTGATATACCATCTTTTACTCCTTTATAGGTTGGAATGGTGTAAAATCCATTTCAAACCTTATTTATCGTTTTCTTGTTTTTCAGAACTATAGTCTGCTACCCCAAGCATAGTTTAGATCGTCAAATGGATATAGCTGCTCTCTTTCACGGACCCATCGATCACCGGCGGCATCAATTTCAGTGTCATGAGGACTATCGATTCCGTTATCAATAAATCCAAAAGGCACATTTTCTACATCTTCCAGATATGACAACTCTTTCTGTAGAACGTAGCGAATATCGTTAGAAACGGTCTCTTTGAATAGCTTTTGGGCGGTCAACCAGCCAAAGTGAACCAGTGTCATGGCCAAATCGTCATTAGAACCTTCTTCCGCCTTGAAGGTCTTTTTGTCTGCGGAGAATGAGAATAACTCGGTAATGGTATCTTCATCGTTTAGTATTAGCTTATCACTTTCCACCAGCGTCTTGAGGTTAGCACAACCGATCATTTTGGACTGTGCTGTGATCTTTAGACCAAAGGCTAGCTTGTTCTTACCAGCGGCGAAACCACCTGACCACTGGGTACCTTGCTTACCTTTTTGCTGGAACTTTAGCAGATTTTCATAGTTCAATTCATAATGTAGAATATCTGCTACCTGTAGACCAATAGAGTTAATCTCAATTAGAACGAAAGCCTCGTTATACCTCTTGGCAGCCGAATAGATGACTGCTGGTAGTAGCATGGGGCTAATTTCGTTGTTTCTATATTTAGCTACCTGACGGTACGGTACCTCACTAACGTCAAAGATAGAGAAGGTGGAATAGTCGAGACCTTGACCTTCGGCCACGTCCGCACATAGCACATAGGTATGCTTTGGTACTGCTTGCTCAAAGATATCCATACATTCGTTACGTGCAACAGGCTCTTTCCAGTGTAGAGAGGCTAGCTTGGCACCGTTGATTAGTGTGTTAGATGAACCTAAGAACTCACAACCAAATTCTTGGTCGAACTGTCTTTGGCTGGTGTTTCTAATGGTTTCTTCTGCCCACTTGGCATCACGACCAGGTACCATCGACCAATGGATCTCAATAGGAATATAGGTGCTGGTCTTTTCAACCGCTTTAGTCCACATCTTATAGAACAGGTTCATACCGTTAGGAGTAGAAACGATAACAACCTTAGAAGTTTTACCAGATGAAATGGTAGGATATGTTGAGTTAAAGAACTCTTCCGCAATATTGTTGGGAACGAACGCAAACTCGTCCAGAAAGATTAGGTTGAACGAGAAACCACGGACAGAGGAACCTGAGGTGGAATCTGCTAGAACTCTCGAACCATTAGCAAGATAGATAGAACCCTTGTTCCACTCTTTGATACCTTGCTTGAGAAACATAGGCAGATACTCAAAAGCCAGCTTTAGTTTCTGTAGCAACTCACGGGCAGTTGGAGCACGGTTAGCAAGAATAGCAACCACAAAGTTCTCATTGAACAATACTTGATGAAGAATATAAGCCACACTGGTGGTTGACTTACCGACCTGTCGAGGTAGCTTGCAAATAGAGAAACGATTATCATGAAACGATTGAAGCATACGCTCCTGAAAGTCCCACATTTCAAAGGGCATAAGACCACGGTCAACGTTGATGATCTTAATATACTTCTTGGAAAAGTAAACAGGATCATCCGCACACTTGATATATTCATCAAGTTCGGCTTGGGTAAAAGAATGACGATACTGCTCATTAGGCAGGTTAGGGTTATTCTGATAACTAAACGGCGTCCTGGCCATCTTGCTCTTTCTTGTTCTTAATAGCCGCTAATAGTTCGGCTGTAGAACCTACGAATACGGCCTGCTCCACATTGATGCCTTCGGAAGTTTTCTTGCGAGGATCAGTTTCAGGATTAGGCTCTTTCAAGTCACGTTTCATCTTTTGTAGGTTATACAAGTCTTTCGACGTTTCACCTACAGTCTTAATTAGATTGGCGACAACCTCGAATCCACGAGCGGATTCGTTCTGTCTGGCAATAGTGGAGATATCTTCAAGGGCATCATTACCCTTTTCGATAAGATTGCGTAAAGTGTTTCTGACTAGACGGTAATCTTCATCTTGATCATCATTATTACTATCAGCAGGAACATATTCAATAACTTCTTGCTTGACTTCTTCTTTAGTCACAGGCAAGTGTTCGATGCCTAAAGCATCTGATAAGTTTTTCTCAACACCCATAATATACCTTACGTTTTTAGATTACCTGTTAGAACCCATGTATTTGAGTGGACTTTGGTTAGGGTTGCTGATAGATACTGACCAGCAATGTTAGCCCAGTTATTAGATGAAAGAACGTTTACACTACCGCTATTTGCTTTGATTCTTGTTTGTCCTGGACCATACTGTATAACTTCAATTGCTGTACCTACATTTGGGAATACCAAGAATTGATAATCATCAGGAACATTGACAGTGATATTGTTGCTGCTATTGGCAATGATAACCGAACCTGCGGTCAAAACTGGAATGTCTGTGTCGGCTGATCTGGTGTATCTTTCTCTAACAACACCAACACCGTCTGAAATTGAACCAGTGGCAATAAAGTTACCGATGAGTGTACCTGATGCGTTCTGGAAAGCTGTGTTGGCTTTGGTGAAGGCAGCATTGACAGCATTAGTTAGTGCTGTGGTATTTGCTACGACTTCAAACTTTGAGTTTGCCCAGTTTGTAATGGTAACAGAAACAGTATTAGTCCAGCCATTAGCACCAACTGCATTGTTAGCTACTAAAATTGATGCATAGGTATTACCAGCAGTTCCGATTGTAACTGCATATGCATTTCCCGATGTGCCTACTGAATTGGCATATGAGTTAGAAGCTAAACCGACAGCGGTTGCATATGCATTTCCTACTGCACCGATTGACTCGGAGTATAGGTTGGCATTGACACCAACATTATATGCTAGTAGGTTAGCAGCGTTAGCTTTATCATAAGCGGTGTTTGCTGTTACGTAAGCGAAACTAAGAGCAGTATTCTGTCCGGCATCAATACTGGCCACATTTGCTGCTAGTCCGTTTAGGTTGGCATAAACTTCCGTAAAGTTAGCATTGACATTGGTAAAGGCGCCACGAATTGTATCGCCGGTACCGTCGTTAGCTACTGTGCCCACATTGATGATAAGTTGTGACATTTGCCTCTATCCTAGTTATTTCTTCTATTTAGTCCGTCCACTCTGTAATAGTGGTAGTATAGCCATAGTCATCACCAGGTTGTGCGGTGATCGGATCTGGTTCAACCTTGATTTCGACTGTCTTGGCTGCTTCTGTTATTAGGCTGTATATTTGAGCAACACCGTTGGTAGATGCTGCATGAATAGTATTGTTAACCGTAAAGGTGCCTTGTGTGGCTCCTAGTGTCAATACATCATCAACAGGATTATAATGCATAACAATACCTTGAGCATCAGCCCACTTTAGACTGCTGCCTTGGAAAACCACATCTTCCTGCTTGAATGTGCCTGCTGTATTGGCAAGCATCATTTTGGTAATGTATGTTGGACCTAAATTGTTATTGTTATGAATGTTGGCATAAACGGTACGAATGATCTTAGGTGTTGTAATTGGACCATAGTAGTGTAGCTTCATTGTAAAGTTAAGAGTCCAATATACATATCTTACGGAATCGTAGTTGCCTTCATATTCAATGTTATTAGTGACATTGTTGAGAATGACTGGTATATCTTTGACGAAACCTAGATCAGGTACCATAGATGCGGAAACGGTAAAGTCAGGATTGAAGAATGGTAGAATTTGCTCTACAATCTGTGTGCCATCGTCGATGTTACGAGCATAAACAGTTAGCTGGAAGTTTAGATCGTATGGAGCACCCATATAAGCGGAAGATGCGGTTGTGCCACCGGTAATTGGCTTTGATGCTTTCAGTAGACTATTCTGTTTTCTAGAGGCATCATAGGTAATACCAGAGATTTCAAATCCCATACGTGGTAGAATAGCTTGAAGCTGTCTTGTTAGGTCTGGATCAGAAAAGACACGAGTTATCATCTTCTCTTTTGGTGAGTAGATGATAGGCACGAGGAATCGGTTGACCTCTGCACCGGTCTGATCATTCTTTCTAATGATAGAGATATCATCAAACAGTCTTCCGAAAAGGATGACTGCTTTCTTGGTTAGTTGATGATAATAGTGTGCGTTACCGAGCATTAAGGTGTTCCAAACGGATTAGTTTCAGATAGATCAAGGATCAAATCTGCGCCAGTGTCAAAGTCTTTGTTGTCAAAGATATCAAATTTAACATAATCATTCTTTTCATCTGATACACTATTGACTGTGAACTGTGCGAGAGAGGTGTTACCATATACGGCGTTGGCGGTAAAGTTACCGGTGATACCGTAAATGAACATAGTACCGTTGGCCTTATACCACTCACCAAGTTCGGCATATGCAGTATTGTTTGCCCATGTTCCGTCGGTACTCTGGTAAACAATCTCACCGTCTTTAAAGTTACCAACACCGGATGTAGCCAGATTTAGTCTTAGAGTATAACTGTTTTCTTCCTCAATCTGATCAATCTCCTTAACACCAGTATCAATGGCATCTTCTGAGAAGCGGAATAGTTCGCAACGCATTTCGTAAATGTATGGCTCTCTATTGCCTAGAGAGTAGAACATTAGCTTCTTTTCAATGAACTTGATTTCAAACATACGATGCATTAGCGGAACATAAATCAGGTCACCTTCTTGTGGTCTGACACGCAATACGGTAGGAAGACCACGAGCAAATGAACGGCGAGAGATAACAAAGTTTGAGGTATCTCTAATCTCTAAACCAAACTTGGAGAAAAAGTCACCATCGCCTTCAAAGCCTTCGACGTTAGCAAGATAAGCCTCGATTGAATATGCCTTTTCAAATTTTGACTTGGCATACTCACCAAAGATCATATCACCTTCGTCAAATGACTCTCTGGGAATATAATAGACGGAATGCCCCATTATTTCAATGGATTCGACAATAACATCTTCCATGAGATGATGCTCATTGTTAAAGCGATTTTTACCTGGAAAATTTTGAAAATATCTGTTTATGGCGATGTTAGCCTCCTATTTCGCTAGGAAATAGATACTTAAATGATCCGTCAGGCTGATAGACACGCTTTCTACCTACCTTTGATTGGGCTACTTTTTTTCTATTTTCTTCTTTAGACATTGCGTTTTCTTCGCCTGTTCCTTTACCTTTACGATTTTTGCTTATATTATTTTTATGTTCTGTAGACTGAGGACCATACGGATCTCTAGGTCCTTTCATCCTATTTCTTGTTTCGTCTGACAGGGTCCATCCGCTTGGAGCTGTCCATCCTTCAGGACGTTTATGACAACTTGAAATCCAGTCTTGTCTTTCTTCTTCTGATAGGTTATCCCACCAAACTTTCATACCAGCTTTTGTTGCCACTGACGACTTTTTTCTATTTTCAGGGTCAGAATAGTATTGTCTCATACTATTAGACATTTTTTCTTTTGTTTCGTCTGATATGACTCTATTCTTATTCCACTCTATCACTGACATTATTCTTGCTTCTGCGTTATCTATCTGCTTTGTCAAACTTAACCAGGCAATTTTGTCATACTCGTTTCCGTGTTCTTCATAAAGTTTTCTATGTGCCTCGGCGTGTTCCTCTACGGTCAATTCAATCAGATTAGACGGTTCATCTGATCCACCCATATGTTTAGGTATGATGTGGTGTTTATGATAAATTGTCATATTATATCCTCCTATTGGATATAACTATTTAGTAAAGTTACTTCCTCCACATATCTTTGTAGGTTATCATCCGACGAGGAACGATGGCGGCGCCTCGTAAGTATTCCTTATTTCTTGTTCTGTTTTTTCAATATCACTCATACCCTCATTATAGATATCTACACCTCGCATAGTAACTCCACCAGGAAGTTGCATTTTGTCAAATTTCGACATATTTTGTCCCCATTGCTTGCGTATGTAAGCGGTAGCTAACTTTTTCAAAAGTCGATCATTCCATACTCTGGTGTATGTGTCAGGATCGGTAACAACGAAGCCTTCTACAATAATAAACTCGGCGGCTTGAACGTCTGTGTTCCAGTCCCAGTCAATGTATAGCTTATCGGTAAGTCTATTGAAACGGATTGGAGTCTCACCGGTAAAGATTAGATCCAATGTAGCCAAATGCTGCATTGTTAGAGAGTAGTTAACATATGAGGTTGATGAAAGATCCCATAGATCGTTCAAACGTAGCTGATAACGAAGATCGAACATATTCATGGCCATCTTATTCTGACCGACCTTGAATACTCTGGTTGCTCCGATTAGATTTTCTGAAACTGTAATATAACGGTTAGCCTGATCTTGTGTGGTAATCTGGTGCTTGACATAGGTACGCTCGGTACCATTAAAGTGAAACTCGTTCCAATACTCAAATGCCAGTTCAACGGCGTCATTAACCTGCTCATCATCCACGTTAATCTGGATGACAGGGTAGCCCAACTGTCTTAGGCAAAACTCTTTCAATTCTTCTTTGTTAGCAGGTTTGTTAAGTGACATTTCGTTACCTTATGTTTTGAGTATTTATCTTACATCTGGTAAGTATGAACCATATAGATTTGTTCCGTCACAAATGAATGAGAAGATATCTTTTCTGCTACCGGTTGAAGTCAATACTGGTGCTACACCGGCTGGCCATTTGAATACTGGACTCCAAGTCAGTGTTCTACCGCCAGTGCTATCTTGATTGACATGTAGAACGAGGGTGCCGACTTTGAGATTGGTTGGTGTGTCCATATATCTGTTACCGCCTAATGTAACAGAAGCCACGGCTGCCGTTGCCATGTTCCATGAGATATTGGCGGAATCAGTCAAGGTCTGTGATACAACACTAACGGTGCCTGGATTGATGTTACCGGACAATGAAATGTTATTGATTGTTATTGAACCGCTGGCAATGCTGTTAGCGGAATCATAAGAGGTATTGACCAGTGTGTATAGTGTATTTACTCTATTGCCGTCGGGAATCACGACCATGTGATTGGCTGTGTTCATACGGAAGTATTCGGCTGATATGATATGATTGTCTCTAATCGTTACAGTATTGGTACCGATTAGAAGGTTACCAGTAACTCTTAGATTGCCATTGAATACTGCATTACTAACGTTAGGTAGAGCATTGTTAGCGGTATCGAAAGCCGCATTGGCTGTATCATAGGCAGAACCATAATATCCACTCACCACATTTGAAATGAATGTGTTGGTGGTCCATCTGGTGTTAGCAGCATCATAAACGTATTGGGCACCTGTCGATGCGTAAACGTATACCTGCTTATCTACTGGTGATGACGGAAAATTTAATGGCATAGTATCCTATTTATATTACGGTTTTGGGTATTTATCTTTAACCGCTTGAATGGCGTCTGCCCATGTCGTGGTACCGTTGATCTTGTCCCAATACTGCATATCCATTTGGTCAGTCAGTGATGGATATTCTTTGGCACGGTCTCTCTGATACTGCTTTGCTTCCCATTCAGCCTGTAGTCGATCACACTCTGTCTCCAGTTCCTCTAGAGTTGGCTTCGGAACAGTGTTTCCTGGCAACCAATCTAAACCGGAATAGTCATCTCCATTTAGAACCCACTGGGCTCCTGGGTATAGTGAAATAATTGCTTTTGTTAAGTCTCTCATAGTTTCCTCTTATCCTGCTATTTCAAATAATGTGATTGAACTTGTGCCTCTTTCATAACCACCAGAACTACTAGCATTAACACAACGGTTTATAAACATAGTGCCTCCAGTGCTGGCTGTGACACATACTTGATATGTTAAGGATGATGTTGACGCTGGACTGTCATAATAATCAAAAAAGCAAGTTTCCGGTGTGCTGTCACCATCATTAGCCCAATATGATATTGCTGCTGAATGAATACCAATAGGAACAGTGCCATGAGCATCTGGTTGTCCTATCAGACTGGTATTTCTTTTTATATTAAACATTACCTCATAGGCCATAGTTTGAGGGGTAAATTCACCAAACCATCTGACTGTCATATATATTTTACTACTTGTGCTTTTTGGTGTAATTGTTGCAACTATACCTGGAACATCCGTATATGTGCTTGAAGAAGTAGGAACAGAAAAAGAAGTTGGTGTTTTGTAATATGTATTCACAACCTGAATGATGTGACCGGGAACATAAACTGTTCCGCCAGTTGTTTTGGCGTAGATAAAATCTACATTCGCTTGATCTACTCTTAGAATACCGGGCATTACTGTGCAATCTCCATAACCGTCATATAACTAGAACTCAACATATCTAGTCCTGCTCTATTATTGAAATAGAAAGCGTTTGTACCGCCTGACCAACCAGCATTGACGTATATTGCATATGTCGTTGATGATGTTGTTGCAGGTGAATCCTCATATAGCAAAGGATAAATTCTAATACTATCTGCCGTGCTATCGGTCGGAAATGGAAAGTAAGTTGTATATAAAGCCGTTCCACCGCCAGTCTGATTGTTACCACCATGATTTGCAATCATATCCGAGCCGTTTCTATACACATGGGCACTGGCCACATATGTCCATGATCCTGATATAGCTGCCTGAATTAAAATTTTACTTGTGGCATATACTGGAGTGATAGTTACAGACATACCAGTAAGTGCTACAGGTGTTGCGGAATTGATGGTCTGATTTGTAAAACCGGAGGTTACTGTTCTAACTTGCACGATATGACCAGGTGCATATAGTGAGGTACCAGTAGGAACAGTAATCTTATTAGTTGTTCTACTATTGAGATTATCAACTCGTAAGGTACTCATTGAGCAATCTCCATAACTGTAATATTTGATGCCGCTCTTCCAAAATATAAGGCAGTGTTGTCAGTATCCGTCTGTGTTCTATTTACATATAAACTGGATGTAGCTTCTGTCGTTGCTTGTATCTTATATGTTATAGTCGATGTTGATGCTGGACTATCTATGGTAGAAAATGGTAAAGATACAAAAAGGTTACCGCTTTCATAGTATCCTCTTCCTGTATATCTATACCTGCTACCAGCGGCGTCACCTATGCCTATTGGTGTTGAATCACGCATTATTCTAAAATAGATTTGAGTAACGGTAGCAGTACCATTACCATACATTGTACCAAAAACTAAAATTTTGCTGGTAGAATACATAGGAGTTATGCTAGCCGATAAACCTGTAACATCAGTCCATGTACCAGCTGCCATACTTGCTGTCCAAGTATCTGTCTTTGTCGTGCTTTGAACCTGAACAACATGTCCTGGAGCATAAACTTTATGTCCAGATGCTACGGTAATCAGATTAGTTGGTGTAACACCTCTAAGATTTTGAACTGTTAAGGTACTCATACGATCACCCAGCTTGCGTTATTGTCCACTGTCACAGTGACTCCGTTATTGATATTTATAGGACCGATACTCATTTCATTGTATGTATTAGAGATAGTGTAATTACTAGCGATGTTTGGTGTATTTCTGTAGTTTGGAACAGCGGCCAATGTGACGGTACTTGAAGTATTGATAGCGCCGTCAACGTCCAATTTAGATGTAGGTGAAGTGGTGCCAATACCTACATTACCAGTTGATATTATATTTCTAACTGTAAGAGTGTTTGCTACCTTATTATAAACCAAACCAGGTGAACCATTAGAAATTCCATCATCATTAAACATCACCTGTGTATTAGATGATGTGTCAGATAATTTTGATGTAAGAACAGTCAACCAAGCACCAATAGAGGCATTGTAGTAATAGACAATACCGTTAAGTGTATATTGCTGTTGATCTACTGGGTTAGATGGAAAGTCTAACGAAGGCATCTAATTTCCTTATCCAATTGGTGTTAATAATGCTTCTTCATTACGCTGTGCTACGGTTTTAACCCAACCGTTAGCAAATGCAGCGGCTACAATTTCGTCTTTAGAACCAGGAATGGTCTGACCATTCTCCAAGAACTTTTCAACCGCTATCTTTACGATTTCGTCAATAGCAATGCGGGCTCTTTCATGAGCGGCATTCTGAATCCAATCATCAACGGAAGCGGCAACATACTGCATGGCCTTATCTTCTGTTTCGGTGTAGTCTACTGTATATTTCATGTCTTTCCTTTATCCTAATAGATATCCAGAGAATGTTACTCTACTCATGTTAGCAAATCCATTGTTTCTACCAGCTTCAACCCAATCATTTGCTGATAGATACAATATAATAGAACCTCCACCATCTTGATAGTTACCATAAAGTTCTACAGCTTCGTAGTATCCACCATTGACGCTTAAAGTGGCAATGGCGTCTCGTGCTACGGTGTTAGTATCTTTATGACCGATAATATTAATCTGGTAGTAACCTGTAACAGGAATAGTGACACGACCTGTTGTTGTGTTCCAAATAGAACCAACATTGACCAATGTTCCATTTGGTAAACCTGAACCAGAATAATTAATTCCTGAAACATGATTAGGTGAACCTGTTACAGTACCAGAAAACGTTCCTGTTGTACCAACCCAACATGGTTGAAACGGTCTTGTATGTCTACCAGAAGTATCAAGACGCATACGTTCGATCTGATCGATACCAAATATAATATTTTTAATCGATGAATTGGTACCGACATATGTATTGCTTGTACCACTATGATTTGACTTTAATAAAAGACCTCTACCAGAATCCGAGTCGTCGGTGATTTGGATTTGACCAGCACCAGTTGATGATGTGACAGCAAAGTTTCCGTTGGCGACATGCATCAAATATGATGGTGATGTAGTACCTACACCAAGATAACCGGTAATATCATTTAGAACTACCATATCTGTAAGCACACCACCTGAGGTCTTTTTACTTAGAGCAAATGAATATCCTGTTCCGTCGCCGACATATTGACGAACATAAGGATATTCATATGAATATATACCAGGCGATGCTCCTGTGGCTGGCGCAACATTACCTGATATTTGCAAACCACTTGCCGTTAGTTTACCTGATGTTGTTAATAATCCATTAAATACAACTCCAGATGCATTGGCAAGCGCATTGTTGGCTTTACCAAAAGCTGCGTTAGCAGTATTGAATACCAAGCCAGCCGTCTGATCGGCTGGATTTGCTTCAACCCACTGTTGAGAGTTGCCGTCATCATAATATACAAAGAGACGACCGTAATCCTTACTCCACCATAGCTGTCCAACTACAGGAGAACCAGGCTGTGTAGATGACACAGTGATTGTCTGTGTGAATGTTGATGTAGACTTCCAGACAGTATTAGCATTATCCCACACCCAGCGATTGCCAGATGTGGTATCTGTATAAAGTTCGCCGTCAGCAGGTGAGTTAGGAAAGTTAAGAGCCATTACTGTGCTATCTCCCATACAGTAATTGATGATGCGCTTCTACCGTGATATGTTGATCCACTGTCTGCATTGTTAGGGCTGCCATTCATGTTGAACGCAGGAGATTGAACTCTTACTTGTACCTTATATGTCACCGTAGAAGTTGTTCCGGGAGATTCTAATCCGGAACAACCGAATCCTCCTGGAGAATGATCAGCATTAAATGCCAGTCCGTTAATAACCATAGCAACTTTTTCTCTGCTACCACTACTATTACCGTTGATGTTTAGTGCATCTGATCCGTTGGCCAAAACTCTAATACTACATGCGTAGTCAAGGTTATATGCACTGGTAGTTGCTCTACCGAACGAAACCATAACAAAAACTTTACTTGTTGATGATGTGGGTGTTATGTTGACTGATAAACCAGTGATGTCTACCCATGATGTAGATGTTGTGCTAAAAAAGTCTCCGTTTCTAGCAGACACCACCTGTAGAATTGAACCAGCAGGCATAGAACCCTTAGTAATACCACGAGAAGCAACATCTAATCTTCCTGTAGGTGATGATGTACCAATACCAACATTACCACCAAGAGGATTCAGTATTAGACTATAAGTTGCTGTAGATGGATTGGAAAATGATGACTGAATCCATTGTGAAAATGTACCGGGATACTGACCAATAGCAAGAAAGTTTCCTCCTGTGCCACTTAATAGCGTATGAGCATTGGCTGTAATATCGGTGCTATTTGGATTACCTTGCGATACTTCAAATCCTATTCTACCTTTACCTACAACATCTAGTTTATACTGTGGAGAATTGGTACCGATACCAAGATCACCAGCATTAGTTAGTCGCATACGTTCTGAACCACCGACTTGACTGAAAATCAAATCAGGTGTAGAACTATTAGATGCACCAAGATAATAGTATCCACCAGTTGACGAATGATATCCAAGACCTAATGCATATACTTCATTATTGGCAATTTGAAACGATCTACCACCGACTACATTAAACTTACCATATGCAGTTGATGTACCCACACCAAATGTACCGGATACAGATAAATTGCCGCCGAACCAAACACCACTTGTGTTAGCAAGAGCAGTATTAGCCTTATTGAAAGCAGGAGCAACCGCCAGAATAGAAGCAGCGTTCGCATAACCAGCTACGGTTGAACTATCAAACGAACCAACCGCAGGAACGTTTTCTACCCACTGTCTGGAATCACCATCGTCATATAGTATGAATGTTCTACCAGTATTGGTGTTGTACCACATAGCACCAGGAGCGACGGAGGCTGATGGTGGTGGTGCGGTACCAACAGTCATACCAACGTTGTTAGACGCATACTTCCACAACCCCTTACCGGAGTCATAGATGTATCGATTACCAGTTCCGGAATCGATGTATAACTGACCGTCAACTGGTGACGATGGAAATGTTAATGCCATTTTATCCCTTTAGATAGTCGGGCCAAACTGCTTCAATCTCTTCCACTGTAGTTGCATTAAGTAACTCAGGTAGTTTGGTAACGTCTCTTAGTAGCTGCTTCTTAGTAGCAATCTCGGTAGCCTTGGCTGTGTCCTGTGTTTCCAAGGCTCTAAAGTAATCTGCATCCAGCTTGGTCATGAGAGGTGATCTTGCTTCTCTCATACGACGCTTCCAGACCTCTTTGGCCTTTTCAACATCGATGACAACAATCTGGTTATGGTTCTCGTCCTCTGACAAGGCCCATGCGTCACTGAAATAACGGTTCTGTGGGAATGAATACTGTGCGGTATCAAGGGTCTGACCGTCAACAACCACATATGTTTTAACTTCTGACATTATGCTAATCTCCAGCAATCTCTATAAGTATTGTCTTGTGGTAACTGATCCCTCTTGACAATACGGAACATTTGTCTATTGTATTTATATTTAGGATGCCATACTCTGGCTGGCATGTCCTTCATGATTAGGTACTCAATAGCCTCTTCTTCTGTCATAGGACCAATAGGCTTTGACATTAGATATTCTTTGTAGTCAAGAACCTTCTCCGAAACGATCCGCTTCTCCAGTCTGATTTGCTGGGACTCTAAGAAGGTGGTTTCGATCTTCTCACCATCTTCGGTTTCCAGTTCTAATTTCATATTGTGGTGATCTTCGATTGACGGAAGAATACCACCGTTAAGGGCGCAAGCCATCCATTCTGGTGATGCTACCATTTCCTTGACTGGTGCATCTGGTTCGGCTGGATCTTCGAACACAACCACATAGTTTGGTTGCTTTGGTTCGAGGTTCTCGGCTGCCCATTGCAGTCTTGTGAACATATCTACATTACTAAGATCAATCATTGTCACTCCTTATTCATACATTACATTGATAGTTCCGGCGTCGAAAGTAGAGGTTAGGCTGGAATCACCTATAAGTCTGATTTGTGTTAAAGTTCCTGATAAAGCAATGCTGCCTGCGCCCCAACCTGTTCCTGTGGTATCACTACGGCATATCGTGTGTGTTTCGGTCCAGCTATTACCCGTAATATTAGTTATCACAAACATACCGTGAACCACAAATGCACCACCAGCACCAAAACCGGGAGTTGCCCAAAACGCTGTGCTATAATTTGATGGTGTACCGCCATCATTAGATGCGCCAAGATAACCAGATGTGGTGAAGCCGCCAGATGTACCTAATTGAACACCCAGAAGTGAACCAGTGGTACTTACACCTTGTATCATAATAGTTATACGTCTGACCCATGAAGGAACATTTGAAAAAGCAACATTGGTTCCGCTCGTAGAAGCGACGGCACTATAACTAACCAAAGTGCCAACTCTGGCAATACCATTCGTAGGCGTCTGCGGATCCACAATCGTCGCTGTGTTAGATGCTGTAAGTGTGCCGAGTCCGGCTGCTCTAATGGTTGACATGATTAAACCTTATCTAAACAAATTAATTGCGATATATTCAGCGTCATAATAACCGCCGTTATAAAACGTCTGATAATATGAAAGATTTGTTGTGTTTCTGGTATACATCATACCATTCATGCCATAACCATTAGCATTGCCATAAGTTCTATTGACCGAATCGGATGCTGAATAGTTACTATCATAGATAGCGATTGAAAATGCTATGGTATAAGACCCTGTGCCTGCATATGTGGCACTTGACACATTATAACTAGATTTTACAGCCGATGATCCGGATATGCCGTTATAGTTTACCCACATCTTACATGTTCCATTGATGATTCTGTCAGCGGTAACAGTGTGTTGATACTGTGCTGTAGATTCTCCAGTTTTCCATGTAAAGTTGTCTGCTTTGATGTTTGACATAGTTATCTCTTATTTTGTAAATGTCCAGTGTAGAGGATTATAATCACCCGCACCACCATTGGCTCCAGAAGCTGCACCATATCCTGTATATGCTCTAAAAGCAGAAGAAGTTGGAGCAGTTCCGGTTGATCCGTTCCAATAAATCATAGCATAATTACCACCTCTTGTCGTAGATGATTGATATGCTACACTGGACATTCCGGAATAAAAACTGTCATTGAACGCAATACTAAACGATATTGTGTAATCACCAGTAGTGTTTTTAGTAACACTTGAAATATTAAGACTTGAATTGATAGCGGGAGTTGACGGATTATAATTTAATATACTTCTAACCAGTCTACCAATCTCCGTACCGCTAGTGTTTCTGAATACGGTAGAAGTGGTTAGTTCTGATTGAATAACATCTGTTTTGATCGTACCTGCCATTATAGAACCGTCCAAGTAGCGCCATTGGCGACTGTCACGGTTCTGTTATTAGCAACTGTGATGGGACCAGGCGTCATAAAGTTGTATGTATTGCTAACAGTAACATCAACATTGATAGTTGGCGTACCGCCAAAGAATGGTAGAGTTGTTAGTTCGAGATCCGATGAAATTCCAGCAGAGTCTAATGAGATAGCAGCATTAGGATTGGATGGATGCTGCAAGTTTACAAGTTTAAGTGTGGACATTATGCAGACCTCGCCAGATAACCATTCATCCAAGTATATCCTGCGGCTCCGTTAAATAGATATCCTGTTCCCGCATTAGCATAACCCCATAATTCTATGTAATCTGTTGAACCATTAAGATAAACCAATGTTGATAGTGGATACATTCCATACATACCTACGTTACCTGATGTAGTATAACCAGCCATAGAATATTTATAAGCTGATCCGTTTTTGTATATTGCTGATTGAATGATACCTCCACCAGCAGTAGCATATGTGATATAAATTCCAGCATTTATTTGGTAGTATCCAGCAACATTAGGAGTGAATCTATAGTTTGTAACATTATCAAAGCAATTAGCAGTATCCCATTCTTCAACGGACAATTGAACTTTGACAAACGATCCTGTGGATATATTTTGATTTGTTGGCAAATATGAAGCAAAAGATGGACCATTACCAGCAAAGCCAGTCTGCACCATTGCTTGTGTGACAGTATTGGCGTCTGCACTTGTGATGATTGTGCCGCTTCTGGCAGGAGCCGTCAGTGTATAGGTTGACGCCGTTGAAGGAACATCAATTGATACTGAACCACCACCTGTAGAGTTTAGCTTAATTGGCATATTCTATCTCTCAAATCTCTTTGTATTTAGTCTTACTCATAGAGAACATTGACTGAACCAGCATCAAACGTATCAGCACCATTTGTAGTCAACCTTAAACGATCAACTGCACCTGATAATGTAACGCCGCCCGCACCAAAATGTATTCCCTGATAAGACCCGCCTGTAATTGCAACACTACTTTGTGATGTCCAACTGTTGCTTCCCAAAAGGGTTATGAACATCGAACCATACAATATATTACCGGCAATACCAGTCCATCCAGCCACTGATGTTACGGGAAACCCCGTAGATATTGTACCACCAGAAGTACTACTGTATGCACCATAACCAGAGACACAGCTATAACCACTAGTCTGCAAACTTCCAGACCCAAGTTGAACTTGTATGATAGCCGTTCCGGTTGCCGAAATGCCGTTGAATACAACAGTAATTCTCTTAACACCAACAGGAATACCAGTGAAATCGACAGCGGTACCAGAGGCATTCTGTGCCGTCATGCTATTCAGAACACCAGTTGTAAGTAGATTGTTGCCGTCTAATACGATTGCCATGGTGTTTCCTTATTGTCCAAATACTGCGATAGTTGCGATTAGAGAATCACCACCCGTCCAAGACGCACCACCATTAGACCAGACATTAATTATAGAAAACGAAGATGTTGATGGAGCAGTATACCCACTATAATTGCTGAATGGTGTCATAAATCCGTAAAGATAATTTGAAGATAAAGAACAAGTAGAGGCAACTGGACTGTATGATGCGTTCGATAAAGCAGTAGTGAAGCTCGGTGCATAAAGCCCAGAACTACCTCGTGTAATACTACTAATATTATAACTACTGTTGACTGTTACAGAAGAACCTACAAAATTCATCCAAGCGAGAGCATTAGTCGTCTTACCATCACTCTGTAACTTCACAACACCACTACCATCTGCGGTAGTGAGTAGACCTGTTGTTGCTTGTGCGTTAATTGTTACTGGCATTGTTATCTCTTATCTAAACACTGATGTAGATATGTATTGATTGCTGTAACCAGCGGCTCTGTTGTCACCACTAATAGATGACATTACGAATGTTGCAACAGAAAATGAACTAACGGTTTTAGTAGTTCCTATTTCATGACCCTGCAAATATGAAGTTTGTCCATAACCTGCACAAGATGAGAAATTTGCATCTAACATATTAATAGCAAAATTGGCAGTAGTTACTGTGGTGCTTACTATTGTAATAGAAGATAGATTAAATGATGCTCTTATTGCTCCTGTGCTACTATTATAATTTGACCAACTTTTACAAAAAGTTCCAATTTCTCTACTATTACCGTCATAGATTACTGGAGCAGTATTTGTCGTGCTTCCTTGAAATGCGTCACTAAAGATTGTTCCGTATGGCATAATATCTCCTTATAGAACCACAAATTTACTGTTAGCTGACACAGTAATAGACACACCATTAGGTAGTGTTAAAGGACCTACTGCCAATGCGCTGGTGCTGGCAGGAATTGTATATGATACTGCCAATGTCTGACCATTAGTTCTAATAGGAAAGTCACTTGACCACTGTGTACCATTGTAAGTTTCCAGTGTCTCTAATGTAGTATTAAAGCCTGTTTGTCCCTCTACTGGCGATGCTGGTCTGGTTGCTGTAGACCAAGTCGGAAATGTCGCACCAGTAGTTCCGTTTAATACGATTGGCATAATCTCTCCTTACACCACTGTCCAGGTTGAACCAGTTGGAATTGTAATTGTAACACCAGCACCAAGTGTTACAGGGCCAGCAGTCATGGCGTTCTTACCACTTGTGATAGCATAATCTGAGGTGATGTTTGCTGTGTTCTCATAGAAAGCATCGTCAGAACCACCACCAGTTGCACCACCACCGATAGCACCCCAAGTACCAGCTTTATAACCTTCGAAGGTATTTAGAGTTGTGTTATAACGGATCATACCGTTAGCAGCCGTACCGGGTCTTGCTGCGGTTGGTCCTGTTGGAACTGTTAGACTGTTATTGACAGTGAACAGAACGTTACCAGAAACAGTAAGTGTTCCGTAGTATGTGGTTGTGCTATTTGCCAGTAGTGTATTAGCATATGAGTAACCAGCATTGGCGGCAGCATAAGCGGCATTAGCCGTTGCATAACCGGCATTAGCAGTATTTGATACTGGATTGATATAGCCAGTAATGATAGCAGCTTCAATAACTGATGATGATGGATTAGTTTCAACCCATGAACTGGTGTTAGCTGGATCGGTATAGTAGATGAACAGCTTACCAAGATCAGAGTTCCACCATAGACGACCAGAATTTGATCCAGTTGGAGCCGTTTGACCAATATTAGCACCACCAGCGTTAGCTTTGTCAAATGCAAGATTAGCAGTTAGATAAGCATTGTTAGCAGTTCTAAATGCTGGCTCAACCTGAGGTGCTACGTTATTAGCAACAGCAAAGGCAGCATTGGCAGTATTGAATGCCATGTTTGCTGTATTGTAGCTTGGTGTTACCTGTGGAGCCACATTGTTAGCGGAATCAAAGGCAGCATTAGCATGAATGAAGGCTGCATTACTGTTAAAGTATGCCAAGTTAGCTGTGTTATAACTTGGAGCAACCTGAGGTGCTACGTTATTAGCTGAATCAAAGGCAGCGTTGGCAATGTCATAGACTGTATTTGTCACAACCCAGTTAGAATTGGCTGATGCATAAACAGCGTTCGCAACTCTGAAGGCAGCATTAGCTGTCTCACTGGTTGGAATCATAAAGCTGGTATCAATTCCTACCTCTGATGGGAAAGCCTCTACCCACTGTGCCGAATCGGCATCAATGTAGTAAATGTATAGCTTACCACTCTCGGTATCCCACCACATATTACCACCAGCTGGTAGTGAAGGAGCGGTGTTGCTTACCTTGACAGAAGCGGTACCAAGTGGAATGCCATTGATAAGAATGTTAGAAGCGTTGATAGAACCAACAACGTCAATCTTGTAGTTTGGATCAGTTCTACCGATACCAATGTTAGCACCACCAGCACCGTCTTGAATACGGAGAACTTCATTACCAGCTAATGTGCCACCAGTAAAGAATGATAGTGACTTATAAGCGGTAGAGTTAGCGGTACCAATTGCAAGATTGCCGTTTGATGTATAGAGATAACCATCATGGGCACCAGCAATGGTGAAACCAGGATTTGCAAATTGAGATGAATTGATACCAAGATCAATATAATCGCTTGTATCATCACCATCATCCGCAGTTGCAACGAAGTCAGAAGAAGCCTCTGAACCAGCGTTAGCATTACGGATGTTTAGCTGTAGATAAGCGTTCTCTGAACCTTCAGCACTAAAGACCGCACCAGCCAGAGTGGTGGTTGTAGCACCGTTAGCAATAACGGTAACAGGATACAGTGGATTAGTTGTTCCGATACCAACAAAGCCATACTCGGTGATTGTTAGAATTGGAATGTTACCAACACCATGATTGTATAGTGTTAGACTATCGTTAGCGCCGACCGAAATACGACCAACACCCTCAACATAGTCAACTACGATACCATCAGTAAATGGTCCTCTGTAATCCCAGCGAGAATAGAAGCCATTGTTGGCGGTAGTAGAACCAGAAATCGTTAGATTACCAGCAAATGTTCCTGTAGTATTGGCGAGAGCATTGTTAGCCTTACCAAACGCTGCATTAGCTGTATCGTATGCATTATTGGCTGTACCATAAGCTGGCGCAAGAGTATTAGCAGCAGCAAATGCCGCATTAGCTGTATCATAGGCATTGTTAGCGGTACGATAGCTTGGTGCAATCTGCGGAGCAACATTGTTTGCCGAAGCGAAGGCAGCGTTAGCGGTGTCAAATGCTACGTTTGCTGTGTTATAAACAATAGAAACATTTGAACGTGTAGCATATGTCTCGGCAGAATATGCATTAGCAGAAGCACCAACAAAATTAGTATAGCTGTTACCAGCGGCTCCGACCTGCTGTGAATATGCATTACCAGCAGCGGCGTATAGTTCAACTAATGTATTAGATGCAATGTATGTTGAAACAGACTGTGCGGCATTGCCTGAAATACTCCACTGTTCGGATGCTTCGATCCAAAGTAATGCAGCATTGGCGCTCTTGTTACCACGATTTACCTCAAGACCAGCATTATCAACTGGCATAACTGACATTGGTAGGTCAGCATTGAGTGTAAGAATATTATCGCCAATTTGTAGCTGTTGAGTGTTAGCAAATGTGGTTGTACCAGAAATGGTAAGATTACCAGAGATTCCAACATCACCAGAGATTAGGCCGCCAGTTTTCTTATAGTAAGTGGCATCGGCAAATGTATTAGCGGATGCACCAACAGTCTCGGCATATGAGTTACCAGATGCGCCAACAGAATTGGTATAGTTGTTTCCAGCAACACCAACTGAATTGGTATAGTTATTACCAGCAGTTCCAACTGTATTAGCCCATGCATTAGCACCAACTGCGTTATTAGCAGCCAATACGGAAGCATAGTTATTACCAGCGGTGGTAACTGATAGCATGTAAGCATTGCCAGCAGCACCTACGGAATCAGTGTAATTGTTTCCAGCAACGCCAACTGTGTTAGCCCAGTTATTGGCACCAACAGCATTATTAGCAGCAAGAATTGAGGTGTAAGTATTGACTGAAAGACCAACAGCGTCGGTGTAGTTATTGCCAGCAATACCTACTGTATTAGCCCATGCGTTCGCTGCTACAGCGTTATTAGCTGCAAGGATAGAAGCATAGGTATTTGATGATAGACCAACATGATTGGTATAGTTGTTACCGGCTGCACCAACGGTATTGGCCCAGTTGTTTGCTCCGATTGCATTGTTAGAAGCAAGAATGGAAGCATATGTGTTAACTGATAGACCAACATGATCGGTATAGTTATTGCCAGCGGTTCCAATAGCAGTTGCTAAACTATTTGAGGCTGCTCCAACAGAAACAGTATAGTTATTACCCGCTGCACCTACGGAATCAGTATAGTTGTTACCAGCAATGCCTACAGTATTGGCCCAGTTGTTAGAACCTACGGCATTGTTAGCCACAAGGATTGATGCATAGGTATTGACAGACAATCCTACATGATCAGTATAGTTATTGCCTGCGATACCTACTGTGTTTGCCCAGTTATTGGCACCAATAGCGTTATTTGCTACAAGAATAGAGGTATAGTTATTACCAGCAAGACCAGTAGCATTTGAGTAAGCATTAGCCGCAGCAAAACCTACGTTAGCATTGACATAGGCTGCATTAGCCTTATCAAATGCGCTTGAAATTGTATGAATGGCATTAGCACCACCAAGGAATATATTGCTGGTGATTAGATCAGCATTAAGAACGGCCAGCGTAAAGTTGTTGCCAGCATAGTCAATGTAGTTACCATGAGGTTCTTCACTATACTCTTGGAATAGATAGTATTCTTTGCTGATATGAGAACGATATAGACCAGTATGAACGTTAATGCTTGATGCATTGACATAGTTAGCCACAAAACCGATATCGACAAGATCGGTAGCATAGTTGTTAGCAGCAAGATAGATTAGCGAGTCGCCAACTCTTAGTGTCTGGGAATCATTGAAGAAAACGTTACCAGCAACATAGAGATTTTGATTGATGCTAACATTACCGGTGACAGTGATTTCACCTGTAATAGTTTGATCAGGATCGTTTAGCTTAACATAAGTTGCATCGGCATATGAATTGGAAGAATTGACCATGAAGCCAGCATAGCTATTAGCTGACATACCAACTGTGTTAGCCCATGTATTTGCACCGATTGACAAAGCATTAGCATTAGCGTATGCTGCGTTTGCCAGTGTGTAAGAAGCATTAACAGTTGCATATACTAAGTTCTGGACTTCCCAATTGGAATTTGTGGAAGCATAAACAGTATTGGTTAGGTCATAGATAGCGTTCTGGACA
>Ga0214168_1000093_pt1 | contig 33625 bp, 27 predicted proteins | sample LakMenepilimnion_FD_153002 | JGI IMG/M metagenome (GOLD analysis project Ga0214168, IMG submission 153002) | Freshwater microbial communities from Lake Mendota, WI - Practice 29OCT2010 epilimnion v4 | ecosystem: Environmental > Aquatic > Freshwater > Lake > Epilimnion/Euphotic zone | place: Lake...
TAAAATGTTCTCACAAACTCCTTTTACAATACCTGCGTTCGTGCCAATTAATTCCTCACGTGTCATACCTGGTTTACGAGGTAAACCTGAAGTAATCACTACGACATCTGAATTTGCTGTTTTTGAATAATCATTCGTTGATCCAGAAATACGTGTATCAAAACCTAGTAAGGCAGCTGTCTGCATCATATCCTGTGCTTTACCTTCGGCAAATCCTTCCTTTATATCTAATAAAACCAATTCAGTTGCTAATTCTTTACGGGCAATGTTATCAGCACATGTAGCACCTACGGCACCTGCACCTACGACTGTAATTTTCATATTTTTTTATTTAAAATAAGTGTTGAATATTTTTACGCAGCAAAGTTAGTTATTTGCTTTCTATTATCTTTATTATGTCAAAAATATCTGCCCCTTTTTCATACACTTTCACCAACTGGTTGTTTTTGTATAAAGCCACAAAAGGAGTCATTTTTGGGCGAAAAAAGGTAGGGATCATATAGCTAGGATCACGACCAATTAGTATGTTAGGGCGGCCCACAAATTTAAATTTGTCTGCAAAAGCCTGAATCGCAATCATGTCACGATAGCTGTCCCAAATGAATAAAACGTTTGTTAATTTGTCCTTATACTTATTAATGGTGGCCGCTTCGGTCTCGCAATGAGAACAATCGGGGCTAAAAAAAATGATGCAAGTATATTTAAACTTAGGAATCGTTTTATTGGTCACCTCCCTGCCGTCAATTAGGTTTAATGTAAATGTAGGTAAGTTTTTATCCTTTAAGTAGGGGGCGTTGGGATCAGGTTTAACATCTAAACTTTGTGCGGAGGCCTGTGCAATGATCACCATAGCGAATAGGCTTAGAATAATTTTTCTCATAATATTATTTTTGGGTCATACGCATTGATTTTGCGTCTTGTAAAAATTTCGATGCAAATATAAAATTATTTAGTAATTCATTTTTGCTGTAAATGATTTCGGCATTGGTCCCTTCCCATTCTTTTTTACCTAGGTGTAAATAGATAATATGGTCGCCAATTTCCATCACACTATTCATATCATGTGTGACTACAATAGTGGTAATATTATACTCAGTGGTAATATCTTGAATGAGTTTATCAATGACCATGGATGTTTGTGGATCCAGTCCTGAATTGGGCTCGTCGCAAAATAAGTATTTTGGTTTCATGATGATGGCACGTGCCAATGCTACTCTTTTTTTCATTCCGCCACTAATCTCAGCAGGATACTTTTCATTTACGCCATGCAAGTTCACCCTTGCTAAAGTTTCCAAAACCTTTTTATTTTTCTCGTCCAAACTTAAATGGGTAAACATATCCAATGGGAATCGCACATTTTCTTCTACTGTCTTTGAATCAAACAAAGCATTTCCCTGAAATAGCATGCCTATATTATTTCTTAATTCTTTTCTTTCCTCCTTACTCATGCTGTGTAATTCTTCACCATCAAAGTGTATTTTTCCTTTGTCCGCATGGATTAAATCAACAATACATTTGGTTAATACCGTTTTTCCGCTTCCGCTGGTGCCGATAATTAAATTACAAATACCAGGTTTAAATTGCGCACTTATATCATCAATAATTACTTTGCCTTCAAAAGCTTTTGATATGTTATTTACTTCAATCATGCTTATGGGTTCAATGGAATTTGTAAATTCAATAAGTCCTGAAAGGTATCCGACCTGCTAATTAATTTTGCCTCCTCTTTTTCAAATAAAATTTGTGCTGGTTTGTAGCGTGCATTGTAATTGCTGGACATTTCATAGCCGTATGCGCCCGCATTATAAAAAACTAAAAAATCACCTTCGGAAATAGTGGGTATAGGGCGGTCCCATGCAAAAGTATCTGTCTCACAAATATTTCCTACCACTGCATAATTTTTTGTTGGTTGATCAGGGTGGCTAATATTATCAATATGATGGTATGCATCATAAAACATAGGTCTGATCAAATGATTGAGTCCGGTATTAATACCTGCAAAGGTAATTTCACCTTGCTCCTTTAATACATTCACTTGTGTAATAAAATAGCCCGCTTCACTTACCAAATATTTTCCTGGTTCAAACCAAGCCGTCAGTGGTCGTCCAAATTTTTCAGACATTTTTTTCATCACTTTATCAACCTCGCTTCCTAATAAAGCAATATCTGTCCCTTTTTCATTGGGCGCATAAGGCACTTTGAATCCGCCACCAAAATCCAACACCTGCACGCTTGGAAATTCGCCTAATATACTGTCAAAAACTTCCGCTGATTGCAAAAACACACTTACTTCCTTTATTTCACTACCCGTATGTATATGTAAGGTGGTAATGTTAAGTTGGAATTTTTCTTGAATAGCTTTTAATTCTTGTATTTGGGTTAAAGGAATCCCAAACTTACTTTTATCGTGCCCTGTTGAAATTTTAAGATTCCCACCAGCCATAATATTGGGGCGAATACGAACGCCTACTGCATACGTATTTCCAAATTTTGCGCCGAACTTTTCTAAATTGGATAAGCTGTCAATATTGATATTAATGCCCAATGCAACAGCTTCGCATATTTCATCAAAGGATACACTATTACTGGTGTATAAAATATTTTTTGGTTCAAAGCCTACATGCAAGGCCAACTTCACTTCATTTATAGAACTGCAATCAATAGGGCAGCCAGCATTTTTTACTACTTGTAAAATATGAATATTGGTAAGGGCCTTACACGCGTAAAAAAAACGTGTTTGATTCATATCAAAATGGGTAACTAAATTTTGATATTGCGAAACAATCTTTTCAGCATGATATATATACAAGGGCGTGCCAAATTTTTCAGCTGCTTGCTTCAATTGCCCATAAGTTAAACTTGACTTCATGGTACGAAGATACAATTAGAACTGATGTTTTAATACGAAATCAGTCTGGATAATTTGAGAAAATGTAAAAGGAAGTAAATCTGCGTAAATGGGAATGCCTGGCCTATTCTGGTTGCTCAGGCGCATTGTCCTCATGATCCTTCCGCGTCAATAGCATCTGCATCATAATCGCCCGTTTCGGCTTCAATGGCAGTATCTAATTCGGCAGTTTGATTAAATACACTATTGTCAGTAAAATCTTCTGGTTTAACAACAGTTGCTTCCACAACTTGGTCTGCTAATACCTCTCTGATTTTAGGTAAATCGTCAGTTGAATTGATGCCAAAATAATCCATGAAATTAACCGAAGTAGAATATACCAATGGCTTACCAGGCATATTTTCATTACGACCGCTAATGGTGATTAATTCTTTCTCTAATAATTTTTGAATAGAATAATCGCTGTTTACCCCACGTATTGCTTCCACTTCACCTTTAGTGATCGGTTGCTTGTAGGCAATAATTGCTAATGATTCCAATGCTGCGTTGGATAATCGTTTTAAAAACTTATCTCCGTTTAGTTGCGCAATGGTATTATGAAAATTTGGCTTTGTTAAAAACTGCCAGCCACCGCCACTTTGTTTTAATTCAAATGGATAAAATTCCGTTGCATATTTTTCTTGAATACCTTCTAAAGCAGACTCCACTTGGCTAAGTGTAATACGTTCTTCTAAAAATCCAAAAGCATTATTAATAAGCTCAGTAATGTCATTTGCATTTAGTGCTTTTTCACTTGCAAAAACTAAGGCTTCAATATGCGGAATGATTTGGCTTATTTCCATAATGGGTTGGTATTCTTATCCGTTTAATGCAGCAGCACCACTTACAATCTCCGTTAATTCGGTTGTAATTGCTGCTTGACGTGCGCGGTTGTATGATAATTTCAATGATTTCAATAATTCGTTTGCATTTTCACTTGCTTTGTCCATCGCTGTCATTCTAGCACCATGCTCACTTGCGTTTGCATCCAATACGGCTTTGAATAATTGGGTGTTCAAAATTTTTGGCATTAATTCAGCAACCAACACTTCTTTTTTAGGTTCGAAAATAAAATCAGTTTTCTTCTGATTTTCTTTTTTAGCAATTTTTGGAACAGGTAAAAATGGTTCTGCCGTAAACACTTGTGTAGCGGCATTTTTAAATTCACTGTATATAATTTCTATTGCATCAAATTCTTTATTTGAAAAAGCATCCATTGCTGCTTGCGCTGCCAATTGCACATTTTCAAAATTGAGGTTTAAAAAGATATCTTTAAAATTTGCATTGGTTGTAAAACCTGCTTTGCTTAAACTTTCGTATCCCTTTTTTCCAATATTCCAAATGGTCACTTTTTGTTTTGGATATTTTTCGGTTATCGTTGTTCTAGCCAATTTCACCAAGTTGGCATTATAACCTCCGCACAATCCTCTGTCTGAAGTAATAACAATCAATAATACATTATTCACAGGGCGTGTTTCAGCCAAAGCTAAATTCATATCTCCCTCTAAACTGCTTAAAATGTTTCCTAACATTTCTTGGAGTTTGCGCGTATAAGGACGCATCTGTGTAATCGCATCTTGTGCACGGCGTAATTTTGCCGCACTCACCATTTTCATTGCTTTTGTAAGCTGCTGTGTAGATTGCGTACTTTTAATCCTATTTCTTACTTCATTCAATTGACCTGCCATAATAGTAAATTTTCCGATTTTTCTTAATGAATCCCGCTTAAAATTAAGGGGTGCTTAAGGCGAGCAAAGGTATCATTTTTTCGTTCATTTTTCACTTTTCAGGCCCTGCAAGTTAATTTTTATATTCCCAGCCCCATAAAATGGCCAAACTGCCTTCAAATGCTTACCTTTGACACCCCTAAACTAGTGGCCAAAATGTCATTGGCATACTGATTGCTAATAAGGGATTATATATAATTTATCATAGTACTATGTTGCAATTTATAAGTAAAATATTCGGTGGATCTAAAAGTGAGAAAGATGTTAAAAAAATAGCACATTTAGTGCCTATTATCAATGGGCATTTTGCGTCCTACGAGCAGCTTTCCAATGATGCTTTAAGAGCTAAAACAACCGAACTAAAAGCACGCATTACTGCGCATTTGGCCCCTATTGACGAAACTATTCAGGCGGAACAAGTCAAAGCGGAAGCGCTTCCGATGAGTGAGTTTATGGGTCGTGATTCGATTTATCAAAATATAGATGCATTAAAAAAAGATCGTGATAAAGCATTGGAAACCATTTTAATGGATTTATTGCCAGAGGCTTTTGCGGTTGTGAAGGAAGTAGCGCGTCGTTTTACAAATAATACCGAATTAGTGGCTACAGCTACTGAACTCGACCGTCAGTTTTCTGTCACAAAGGAATATGTTAGTATAAAAGGCGACCAATCAGTTTTCCAAACCACTTGGAAGGCTGCAGGAGTGCCAATTACTTGGAATATGGTACATTATGATGTACAGTTGATTGGAGGTATCGTTTTACATGAGGGAAAAATTGCCGAAATGTCTACCGGGGAGGGAAAAACCTTGGTATCCACCTTGCCTGCATACTTAAATGCATTGTCAGGCGAAGGGGTACATATTGTAACGGTGAATGATTACTTGGCAAAGAGAGATAGTGAGTGGAATGGTACTTTATTTGAGTGGCTGGGTTTAACGGTAGATTGTATTGACAAGCATCAGCCGAATTCTGAGGAGCGCCGCGATGCATATCGTGCGGACATTACTTACGGAACCAACAATGAATTTGGATTTGATTACTTGCGTGATAATATGGTCCATACACCGGAGGAAATGGTACAACGCAAACATCATTTTGCTATGGTGGATGAGGTGGATAGTGTATTGATTGACGATGCACGAACGCCTTTAATCATTTCTGGTCCTATTGGACATCCAACAGGAGAGCAACAATTTTTTGAATTAAAACCTAGGATTGAAAAACTGGTGGACATTCAGAAAAAAGTAGTGAATCAATTTTTAATTGAAGCCAAGAAAAAAATAGCCGAAGGAAATGATGATGTAAAAGATGGCGGATTGGCTTTGTATCGTGCATTCAGAGGGTTGCCTAAAAATGGTGCCATCATTAAATATTTAAGTGAGCCTGGTATTCGTGTAAAATTACAAAAAGCAGAGAATCATTATTTGGCGGATCAACAACGCGAGATGCCAGCAGTGGATGCGGAGTTGTATTTCCATATTGATGAAAAAAATAATTCAGTTGAATTAACTGAAAAGGGATTACAGTTAATTACAAAATCGGGGGAGGATCCAAACTTTTTTTTATTGCCGGATATAAGCATTGAATTAAATGCGATAGATCAAAATCAAGTAATTGACCCAGCCGAAAAATTACAACAAAAGGAAGTCATCATTAATGATTATAGTATTAAGTCCGATCGTATTCATACGGTGAACCAATTATTAAAAGCGTACACTTTATTTGATAATGATGTGGAGTATGTGGTGATTGAAGGGCAGGTAAAAATTGTAGATGAGCAAACAGGTCGTATCATGGAAGGTCGTCGTTATTCTGACGGCTTACACCAAGCGATTGAAGCAAAGGAAAATGTAAAAATTGAAGCGGCGAGTCAAACCTATGCCACTATTACTTTGCAAAACTTTTTCAGAATGTACCATAAATTGGCGGGCATGACTGGTACTGCGGAAACTGAAGCGTCTGAGTTTTGGAGCATTTATAAATTAGATGTGGTTTCTATACCAACTAATATTCCAGCGATACGTATTGATGATCAGGATTTGGTGTACAAAACCAAGCGTGAAAAATTTGGCGCGGTGATTGATGCCATTGTGGACTTACGTGAAAAAGGCCGTCCCGTTTTATGTGGTACAACTTCAGTAGAAGTAAGTGAATTGTTAAGTAGAATGTTGCGTCAAAAAAATATTCCACACAATGTATTGAATGCGAAACAACATGCACGTGAGGCGCAAGTAGTTGCAGAGGCTGGTTTAACTGGCGCTGTTACGATTGCTACGAATATGGCAGGTCGTGGAACAGATATTAAATTAAGTCCCGAAGTAAAAGCTGCGGGTGGTTTAGCAATATTAGGAACGGAAAGGCACGAGTCGCGTCGTGTGGACAGACAGTTACGTGGTCGTGCGGGTCGTCAAGGTGATCCGGGATCTTCTCTATTCTTTGTTTCCTTGGAAGATGATTTGATGCGCATGTTTGGAAGCGAAAGAATTGCAAAAATCATGGACTTTGCTGGATACAAGGAAGGCGAAGTAATTCAGCACAGCATGATTACAAAATCAATTGAACGTGCACAGAAAAAAGTAGAGGAAAATAACTTTGGTATCCGGAAGCGTTTGTTGGAATATGATGATGTGATGAACAAGCAAAGATCTGTGATTTATAAAAAGAGAAGTCATGCTTTGTTTGGAGAAAGATTAGCATTGGATTTAGATAATGCATTTTATCAAGTAGTAGAAGGGTTGGTGGTGAATCATAAAACAATGAATGATTACGAAGCATTCAAGTTGGGACTTATTGTACAGTTTGGATTAGATAGTAAAATTTCATTCGAACAATTTACTTCTGCTAAGGAAAATGATTTAATTGAATTAGTATACCAGGAAACGATTGGGCATTATGAGTATCGTAAAAAAGAAATGATGCAAAATAGTATTCCGGTATTTAAAAATATCAGATTACAACAAGGCAATCATATTGAAAATGTCATTGTGCCAGTGAGCGACGGAAAAACAGCATTTAATGTGCTTGTTAATTTGGATAAAAACATTGCAACTAGTGGTTCAGCTTTAGCCGTTCAATCCGAAAGATCTATTGCATTAAGCTTGGTAGATGATGCATGGAAGGAACATTTGCGCGCGATGGATGACTTAAAACAATCCGTTCAAACTGCTACCTATGAGCAAAAGGATCCATTGGTTATTTATAAAATGGAAGCCTTTGAATTATTTAGAAGAATGGACTTGGAGATAAATCACAAGTTGGTACAATTTTTATGTCATGCTCATATACCGATGGAAACCAGTGCAGTGAAGGAAGGACGCAGGCTAAAAACAGATTTAAGCAAATTAAGTGCGAATAGATCAGATGAAGTGGATGGCGAAAAAACATACAATGATCCAAGTGAGCAAAAGCAAGCACCTGTTCAAGTAGGTCCAAAAATTGGTCGCAATGATGCATGTCCTTGTGGCAGTGGAAAAAAATACAAAGCATGTCATGGAAAAGATGCCGCTTAATAAATACATTGATCATACTATATTAAAACCAACTTGTTTGGTTTCAGATATTGAAAAATTATGTGCAGAAGCGAAACAATATGATTTTGCTGCGGTATGCGTGCCTCCCAATTTTGTAAAACTAGCAAAGGGTTTTGTTGCAGGAACGGATGTTAAAGTGGCAACGGTTATTGGCTTTCCTTTTGGCTATAGCGCAACGGAAGCAAAGATTGCTGAAATTATTTTAGCGATGGTGGATGGTGCAGATGAATTAGATGTTGTGGCAAATATATCAGCCATAAAAAATGGTGATTGGACCGCTATCGCCGATGAAATAAATCACATTCTTCCAATTGTTCGATCGAAAGGCAAAGTGATCAAAATAATTATTGAATCAGGGGTATTGACCAATGAAGAAATTATTGCTTGTTGCGATATTTATGGTGCGGCCGGCATTGATTATTTAAAAACTTCAACAGGCTATGCTGAAAAAGGTGCAACTGTGGAAGCTGTTCAATTATTCAGAAAACATTTACCGGAGTCGGTTCATATAAAAGCGTCAGGAGGAATTCGCGATTATGAATCAGCAAAGCAAATGATTCAAGCTGGGGCCACACGCATCGGTTGTAGTGCTGGTGTTGCCATCGTGTCGGGTGCGAAAACTGAACATCTTAAAAGTAACTATTAATTGCTAACTTTAAGTTGCGCTACCAAACCCCAAATCGCCATTAAATATTACTAGCATGAGCTTACTTGAAAAAATAAAACAATTAGCGAAGCAAAATCAAGCGGACAATGTCACTAAGCGAAGGTATTTGCATGCGCATCCTGAATTAAGTTATCAGGAATTTGAAACAAGTAAATTTATTCAAGCGGAACTAACAAAAATTGGCATTCCATTTACAGTAATTGCAACCACAGGGGTACTAGGCATCATTGAAGGAAAAAATCCATCAAAGCGTGTCGTTGCTTTAAGGGCGGACATGGATGCGCTTCCAATTATTGAAGAAAATAAAGTGGATTATATTTCAACTAAGGAAGGCGTGATGCATGCTTGTGGTCATGATGTGCATACCACAATATTATTAGGTGCTGCAAAAATTTTATGGAGTTTGCGTGATGAGTTTGAAGGCACAATCAAATTATTATTTCAACCAGGTGAGGAAAAAAATCCAGGCGGTGCAAGTTATATGATTCGGGATGGCGCTTTACAAAACCCAACACCACAAGGGATTGTGGCCTTGCATGTACATCCAGGTTTAAATGTAGGAAAATTAAGTTTTAGAAAAGGGCGCGTCATGGCAAGTGCGGATGAATTATATATTTCCATTAAAGGTCCAGGAGGACATGCGGCAACGCCACACCAAACAGTGGATACTATTTTAGTTGCATCCCAATTAATCACCAGCTTACAAAGTATTATCTCACGTAATCGAAATCCACAAAATCCATCTGTATTATCTATCTGTTCTATTCATGGTGGTAACACCACCAATGTAATTCCGAGTGAAGTAAAATTGATGGGGACCTTTAGGGCGATGGATGAAAAATGGCGTTTTGATGCACACGCATTAATGTTGCAACAAGCCAAAGGTTTGGCGATAGCTACAGGTGCTGAAATTGATTTCAGGGTAGACGTTGGATATCCAACCGTTGATAATGAACCTATGATTACCGAAGCGGCTTGGAAATTAGCCGATCAATATATGGGTGCAGAAAATGTAGAAGAAACTGAAAAAAGAATGGGTGCCGAGGATTTTGGTTACTATTCGCAAATAATACCAGGTTGCTTTTTCAGATTAGGGGTCAGAAATGAGGCCAAAGGGATTATACATAATGTTCACACCCCTCATTTTAATGTAGATGAGTCTGCCATTGAACAAGGTGTAGGCATGATGTGCTATTTGGGGGTTAATTTAATTCACTAACTTTGAAGTTCAAAACTAACATTCGTTATAAACCTATTTCATGTCAAAAAAAGATAATTTAAGAAGGGAACAGGCATTAGAATATCACGCTTCGGGAAGACCAGGTAAAATTGAAGTGGTACCCACCAAGGAGGCTAAAACCCAAAAGGACTTATCCTTAGCATATAGCCCGGGAGTGGCAATACCTTGTACCGAAATTAAAAATAATCCAAGTGACGTTTATAAATACACGGCTAAAGGAAATTTAGTAGGTGTTATTACAAATGGAACTGCGGTGTTGGGTTTGGGAAATATTGGACCATTGGCGAGTAAGCCAGTGATGGAAGGGAAGGCGGTATTATTTAAAATATTTGCGGACATTGATGTTTTTGATATTGAAATTAATGAAACGGATCCTGATAAATTTATTGAGATTGTAAAATCTTTAGAACCCACTTTTGGCGGCATTAATTTAGAGGATATTAAAGCGCCTGAATGTTTTTATATTGAACAACAACTCAGGGAAAAAATGAATATCCCTGTAATGCATGATGACCAACATGGTACTGCAATTATCAGTAGTGCAGCTTTGTTAAATGCATTAGAATTACAAAAAAAGAAAATTGATAAAGCGAAATTTGTGGTGAATGGTGCTGGCGCTGCTGCAATGGCTTGTATTAAATTATATGTGGCACTAGGTGCGCTCTATGAAAATTTTATTTTATTTGATAAGGATGGTGTGTTACATCAAGGGCGAACGGATTTGGGCGTTGATCGCAAACCATTTGCAATAAAATCCGATAACATTACTTTAGCGCAAGCGATGAAAACGGCAGATGTGTTTTTAGGTTTAAGTGTGGGCAATGTAGTTACGCCAGAGATGGTTTTATCCATGCCAAAAAATCCAATCGTATTTGCATTGGCAAATCCTGATCCTGAAATTGATTATGAAGCAGCAACCGCAGTGCGTAAGGATATTATTATGGCAACAGGCCGATCAGATTTTCCTAATCAAGTAAACAATGTGTTAGGGTTCCCTTATATATTCCGTGGCGCATTAGATGTGCGTGCAAAGTCAATTAATGAAGCGATGAAGTTAGCGGCTGTGAAAGCGCTAGCGGAACTAGCAAAATCGGCGGTACCTGATTTGGTGAATATGGCGTATAACCAACAAAGTTTAAGTTTTGGATCAGAGTATATTATTCCAAAACCGTTGGATCCAAGATTGTTAAGCACATTAGCACCTGCAGTAGCGAAAGCGGCAGTGGCATCGGGTGTTGCGCAACAAGTCATCACCAATTGGGAGGAATACGAATTACAATTAAATAAGCGACTTGGTTTAGATAACCAGTTAATGCGCATCATTAGTAATAAGGCGCGCCGCGATCCAAAGCGATTGGTGTTTTCTGACGCAGAAAATATTAAAATATTAAAAGCGGCAAGTATTATATATGATGATGGTATTGCATATCCAATTTTACTTGGCAATGAAACACGTATAAAAAATATTGCAGCAGCTAATAATATCGACATCTCTGATTTACCTATCATCGACATCCGTAGTGATGAGATGGAAGCAAAAAGAGAATTCTTTGGATCTATCTTATTTCAAAAAAGACAAAGAAAGGGAATTAATAAATATGAGAGTTTGAAACTCATGCGTACCCAAAACTATTTTGGTGCCATGATGGTGGAAACGGGTGAGGCAGATGCAATGCTTTCTGGTTTAACCCGAAATTATGCAGATGGAATACGTCCTGCGGTGCAAATTATAGGAACAGAGGAAGGGGTTAAAAAAATCGCAGGTATGTATTTGTTGTTAACTAAAAAAGGACCTTTATTTTTAGCAGATACCACCGTGAATATAAAGCCGACTGCAGAGGAAATTGCAGATATCACTTTAATGGTGGCTAAGGAAGTGCGTAATTTTAATATAGAGCCGCGTATCGCTATGTTAAGCTATTCAAACTTTGGAAGTAGTGATACAGAGGAGGCGAAAATGATGGCGGAGGCAACAAAAATTGTAAAGCAACGCAATCCATCCTTAATTGTGGATGGTGAAATGCAAGGGATGTTGGCATTTAATAAAGATATTTTAAAGGAAAATTATCCATTCAGTGATTTAGTAGATGTGGATGTGAATGTATTGATCTTCCCTAATTTAACTGCAGGAAATGTAGCTTATCATTTATTGAAAGAAATTGGTGGCGTGGATATTATTGGTCCCATTTTATTGGGTTTAAAAAAGCCGGTGAACGTATTACAATTAGGATCAGGGGTTCGTAATATAATTAATATGGCAACCGTGGCGGTGGTGGATGCGCAATTAAAATCACGTGTGGACACTGAAACAGAAGTTCAAAGATCAAGTTGGTGGAAGCGATTAAAGAAACGAAAAAAATAAAATGAACTATTTCACCCATTTTGGTAATTACCTTTTAATGTTAAAAGGGATGTTTACGGCCACCGAAAATAAAATGATGTTTTGGCGGGAGTACATCAAGCAATGTGTGGATATTGGGATTGGGTCATTGCCCATTGTTGTGATTATCTCCTTTTTTTTAGGAGCTGTTATGACCGTGCAAACTGCAGCACAGTTGGTTAGCCCATTAGTGCCATTAAGTACAATTGGTATTATTGTTCGCGATGGTATGCTATTAGAATTTGCACCTACTATTTTAAGTATTGTATTGGCAGGCGTTGTCGGCAGTAAGATTGCGAGTGAATTAGGTAATATGCGCATTTCTGAGCAAATAGACGCATTGGAAATTATGGGTATCAATACCAAGAATTATTTAATCCTACCCAAAATTTTAGGCGCATTCACCATGGTACCTATTTTAGTTGGAATATCTGCTGTAGTTGGAATATGGGGTGGATATGTTGTTGGAAATTATACTGGTTCAGTACCCTCAGAAATATTTTTAACAGGGATTCGACAAGGAGTAGTCATTAATTATATGATCATTGCACTTTACAAATCGGTAATTTTCTCATTCATCATTAGCACTGTGCCTTGTTATTTTGGTTATAATGTAAAAGGGGGCGCACTCGAAATAGGTAAAGCCGGTACCCGGTCAGTGGTGGTCAGTTGTATATTAATTTTAATTGCTGATTATATAGTGGCCGCGATTGCTTTATAGTTTAACTTAGACCTATAAATCATAGCAATGAAAATTAGCTTTCATGGCGCAGCGCGCACAGTAACAGGATCAAAGCATTTGGTACAGTTAGATAACAACGAAAGTATTTTATTGGATTGTGGCTTATTCCAGGGAATGGGTCGAGATACCGATTCTTTAAATGCAAAATTTGGTTTTGATGCAGCCAAGGTTGATTATGTTATTTTATCTCATGCGCATATTGATCACAGTGGATTACTACCAAAATTAGTAAAGGAAGGATTTTCAGGTGCTATTTATTGCACGCCTGGTACCAAAGCACTTGCTGAAATTTTATTAGAAGATTCTGCAATGATACAACGTGATGATGCTAAATATGGAAATAAGCGTCGCGCCAAACAAGGTTTGCCACCCATTGAACCATTATATGATTTGGATGATGTGAATTTGACGATTCCTTTATTAAAGGCAGTTGATTATAATACGCCTACTAAAATTTCTGATTCGGTGGAAGTATTGTTTACGGATGCTGGCCATATTATTGGAAGCGCTGCAGTAAGTTTAAAAATAAAGAATGGAGAAAATACAGAATCACTCACTTTTAGTGGCGACATTGGAAGGTATCGTGATATGATTCTTCGTTCACCAGCATCATTTCCACATGCGGATTATATTATTATTGAAAGTACTTATGGTGATAAGTTGCATGATTTAATTCATACAACACCTGATGATTTATTAAAGTGGATTGAATCTACTTGTGTGGAGCATAAAGGAAATTTAATTATCCCGGCATTTAGTGTTGGGCGCACGCAGGAAATTTTATTTGAATTAAACCAATTGTCATTAGAGAAACGATTACCTCATATCCCAATATATGTGGATAGTCCTTTAAGTATGGAAGCTACAGAAGTATTAAAAAAGTTCCCTAAATATTTTAATAAAAAAATTCAAAAAATATTGGAAGTGGATGATGATCCATTTGATTTTGAAGGTTTGCGCTATATAAAATCAGTGGAGGAAAGTAAAGCTTTGAATGAGGACTTGCATCCGAAGGTAATTATATCAGCATCGGGCATGGCGGATGCGGGAAGGGTTAAACATCATATTAAAAACAATATCAGTAATGCGAAAAATACCATTTTGCTAGTGGGTTATTGTGAGCCACATTCCCTAGGGGGGCGTTTAATGAATGGTGCAAAGGAAGTGAAAATTTATAGTGAACTATATGATGTCGTTGCCAAAGTAGGGTCCATCCGAAGTATGAGTGCCCATGGCGATTATGAGGACTTAATGCAATTTTTAGCCTGTCAAAACCCTGATTTAGTGAAGCAAGTTTTTGTGGTGCATGGCGAAGCCGAAGTGCAGGATCACTTTGCGGAAAGATTACGCAAAAAAGGATTTAAGGAAGTGCATGCCCCTGAAATGCATGAAAGTTTTGAGTTGAAATAACCTAGAATAAGCTTTGCGGTATAAAAATTTTGTATTCGAATTTTTCACAAAGGGTCGATACTTTGCTGATTTTTTTGAATTCTAGTGAACTAAAGATAATAGGTGTATGTTATAGTATTAAAGAAATCCATGAAATCACTATCTATCATATTACTCCTTGTTGCTATTTACTTTGTATTTCAATCATTTATGTCTAAATATGTGTTTGATACAGAAAAGCAGGTATATCGGGTTGTCAAAAAAGAGGCTGATTTTGAAATCAGGTATTACCCTGAAGCTTTAATGGCAACCGTTTATACAAAAGGGACCAATTATAAATCAGTTTCCAGTTCGGGTTTTAATAAACTAGCTAAATTTATATTTGGCGGAAATCAGCAAAAGGAAAGTATTTCCATGACTGCTCCAGTGAGAATGAGTATTACAGAAAATGGATCAAGTATGAGTTTTGTTATGCCTCAAAAATATACTAATCAATCTTTGCCAACACCTAATGATCCAAACATTGAAATTAAGAAATCACTCCCAGAATATGTTGCCGTCATTAGTTTTGGAGGGTATGCGACAGATGAAAAAATTGCCATTGCTTATCAAAAGCTAATTAATATTTTATCCGAGAAAAAAATTAGCACCAAGGGGGGATATAAACTTTTAGGATATAATGCACCCTATCAATTTATGGGTAGGACAAACGAGGTAATCATACCAATTGAATGGACAGAATAGGTTTAATTTTGTCTTAATTTTACCAATTCATTTGAGTATCAAAATAGGTAAATTTCAAACAATTTAAGTGCTCATTTGTTAAATATATAAACTAAGAAATTATGCAATTGGAAGTTGAAAATTTAAAAGAAAAAATAAAAGAGGCAAGGGTTCAATTATTATTACATCCTGTGTATGCACAGATCAATAATTTAGACGGGCTAAAAAATTTCACCCAATTTCATGTATTTGCTGTTTGGGATTTTATGAGCTTATTAAAATCCTTACAAATTGGGTTAACCTGCGTGGCACTACCATGGGTGCCAGTAGGATCGGCCAATACAAGGTATTTGATCAATGAGATAGTTTTAGGAGAGGAGTCGGATGTGGATGAGCATGATAATAGAATTAGCCATTTTGAATTGTATTTAAAGGCGATGCGTCAAATGGGCACGCCAACAAATTTGATTGATGCATTGATCAATGAAATTAATAATGGACATTCAATTGAACAGGCCATTCAACTTGCACCATTACCTGATAAAGTAAAAAAGTTTTTATTGTATACTTTTGAAATTGCCCAACATGCGCCATTGCATGTTAAAGCAGCGGTATTTACATTTGGCAGAGAGGATTTAATTCCAGATATGTTTACTGCAATTTTAAATAAAATTTATAAGGATCATCCGGATCAAGTGGCCACATTCAAATATTATATTGAAAGGCATATTGAAGTGGATGGTGGTCATCATAGCCATTTAGCTCTAGAAATGGTCGCTGAACTATGTGGAGATGATGCTACAAAATGGGCAGAATCAACCAGTGCTTCCTTAAAAGCATTACAAATGAGATCCTTGTTATGGGATGCAATTAATGAAAACGGCAATTAATTGTTATTTTTCGATATTCGAAAAAACCAAGTCATTCAAAAAAGCGATTATCTGATCTTCATTTTTGGATTTACTAAAATCTGTTAAAGATGGAAGATTGTGCATAAAGAAGTTTTGCAAATGTGCTACTTCAATAATTGTAGATGCTAGTGAGTGTGGGTATTTGTATTTTGAATTACATTCTAAAATGATATCTCCAACCGAATTACACAAGTCCTTATAGGGTTTAAAGTATTCTTGCTTGTTGTCTTGACTCACTTGTTTGGTTAAGAAGGCTTTTGAACCTTCTGAAATTAATATTTGGTGTAAGATGGATTCATCCACATGTCCTGTCGTTATATCATCCTCCACAGTGCTTGCTAATATGGTGATTACTTTCTTAAGTTTGGATATGGGGTTTGTTACATTTTTGGTTTGGTATCCAATCTGAAATTCCAACCATCCCCAATACCAAGAAATAATGTAAACCAATAACTTATGCTTGTTTTCAAAGTATCTATATACGCCTGCTTCGGTAGTTCCTATTGCTTCTGCTAATTTTTTGAAGGTAAAGGACTCAAAACCATACTTATGAATAAGCTCAATGCTAAATTTAATGATGTTTTTCCCTAATTCAGATTGCTCCGGGTCTCTTAAATACAAAGACGGATTCATTTTTATCTGTACTTCTAGTTTCATATGTTAGTCCCTATATTTTTACAAAAGTAGTAAAAAAAATTTTACAATTATTTATGATAGTAATACTATTATTTAAAATATTATTACTATTTTTGTCTTATAAACTTAAAATTCAACCAAAATGAGTCTATTTAAACACATTAAAAACGATTTGCCAGCAAGTATTGTGGTATTTTTTGTCGCTGTACCCTTATGTTTAGGTATTGCACTTGCTTCTGGTGCCCCTTTATTTGCAGGTATTATAGCAGGGATTGTTGGGGGAATAGTTTGCGGTATCGCTAGTGGTTCTTCTTTAGGGGTTAGTGGCCCCGCAGCTGGTTTAGCTGTTATTGTATTAACCTCCATTGCAACTTTGGGCGGCTCCTACCAATCATTTTTAACCGCGGTGGTTATTGCCGGTGTGATTCAATTGGCATTGGGATATGCTAAGGCAGGTTTTGTTGCTTACTTTTTTCCAAGTTCGGTCATCAAAGGCATGTTGACGGGGATTGGCTTGTTAATTATATTGAAACAAATACCACATGCACTTGGTTGGGATAAGGACGCTGAAGGAGATGATGCTTTTTTACAAGCTGATGGTCAAAATACCTTTTCTGAAATAGCTAGAGCATTTGAATACATTACTCCCGGTGCTTTATTAATTGCAGGGGTATCACTTGCGATATTAATTTTATGGGATACCGTTCTTACCAAAAAACATAAAATATTTCAACTCCTTCAAGGACCCATCGTAGTAGTGGTATTGGGTATATTTTTTAATCTTGCTTATACCAATGGGATTTTACCTTTTAGTTTGAATGCGCAACAAATTGTATCTGTTCCAGTTCCAAATTCAATGGCAGATTTTATTGGACAATTTACATTTCCTGATTTTTCTGCAATTACCAATTTTGAAGTTTGGAAAATTGCCATTGTATTAGCAATCGTGGCTAGTTTGGAAACTTTATTATCTGTGGAAGCAACAGATAAGTTGGATCCAGATAAAAGAGTTACTCCTACCAATCGAGAATTAAAAGCGCAAGGCTTGGGAAATATTGTATCAGGATTAATTGGAGGATTACCAGTGACTCAGGTGATTGTGAGAAGTTCAGCAAATATAAATTTTGGTGGTAAAACTAAAATGTCTACCATATTACATGGTGTATTTTTATTAATCAGTGCCATATTTATAGCGAGCTTATTGAATTTAATTCCTTTGGCTTCCTTAGCTGCTATTTTATTAATGGTGGGTTATAAATTAGCGAAGCCAAGTTTATTTAAACAAATGTATAAGCTGGGTTGGGAGCAATTTATTCCATTTACAGCAACTGTTGTTGCGATTATTGCAACTGACTTGTTAAAAGGAATAACAGTGGGTATCCTATTTGGAATTTTTTATACCCTAAGACATAGTTACCGCAACTCGCACCATGTTAAGGATAATGTAAGCGATCAAAATGGTAAAACAGTGCATCATATGGTACTTGCGGAAGAAGTATCCTTTTTCAACAAGGCAAGTTTGTTAAATACATTTGAATCCATTCCTAATAATAGTAAGGTAATCATTGATTGTACTAATTCTAAATCAATTGCCTATGACGTGATTGAAATTATTAAAGATTTTGAACACAGTGCAAAAACAAAATCAATTGAAGTGGAGAAAATAAATTTTAAGCCATAGCATGTTACGGTTAAATCGGACTATTTTATTGCTTGGTTTTATGAGTGTGATGCATATTGCAGCTGTTGGGCAATCGAATAATGTGGGTACTTGGTTTGTTTATTTCGGAAATCAAAAAATAAATGACAAGTGGAACATACAATCTGATTTCCAGTATCGTGATTATCGGTTTTTGGGTCAAAGAAACCAATTTCTAGCTAGGGCTGGTCTTGGTTATAATTTAAAACCGCAAAATCATAATTTGCTTTTAGGGTACGCTTATATAGCCACTGACAGTTATGATGAATTTGATTTAAATACAAGCACTAAAATTGAAAATAGGATTTATCAACAGTATTTATATAAAAATAAGGTAGGTTCAAGTTCATTAACGCATCGATTTCGGTTGGAAGAGCGTTTTTTCCCCAATGAATTTGCTTTAAGAGCAAGGTATTTTATCTCAGTGCAAAGACCATTATGGAGTAAAAATATTGCCAAAGGCAATACTTACCTATCAGCATTTAATGAATTGTTTGTCGATATAAAGGATCCAAAATTTGATCGAAATCGATTATATGCAGGTTTGGGAATTGGTATTAATGAGTCAATGAGGGTGGAGACTGGTTATATGATTCAGGCACAAAAAAATATCACTAGGGGGCAGTTGCAATTAATACTAACTAACAATTTGCCATTTAAAAAATAGGGCATTAACAAAAACAGAAATTGATCAACCAATAAAAATAATTAAAATGAAAACATTAACCAAAGAAATGCAATCTGCGATAACACCTGCGGTAGCATTAGAAATATTAAAAGATGGAAATAAAAGATTTATAAGCAATCTTAAAATAAACAGAAACCTTTTACAGCAAGCGAATGAAACCTCTGATGGGCAACATCCATTTGCGGTGATTTTAAGCTGTATTGACAGTAGAACATCGGCTGAACTAATATTTGACCAGGGCTTAGGGGATGTATTTAGTGTGAGGATTGCAGGGAATATTGTCAATGAGGATATTTTAGGTAGCATGGAGTTTGGTTGTAAAGTGGCTGGTGCTAAAATTATCGTTGTACTTGGTCATACTAAGTGCGGTGCGGTTAAAGGAGCATGTGATAATGTTACATTAGGAAATTTAACTAGCTTAATTTCTAAAATAAAGCCAGCAGTGGACCAAGAATCAGTTACTACTGAAAACAGAAATTCAAGTAATGGTATTTTTGTTGAAAACGTCGCTGAATTAAATGTGAGCTTATCTGTAAAAAATATTTTGCTAAAAAGTCCAATTATTGCCGAAATGGTGAAAAATGGTGACATTGGAATTGTTGGAGGTATCCATGATATCACAACAGGCGAAGTTAAATTTTTCGAATAAGGGTTGATTTAGTTTAATGCGACATGTGGGCCATCATTCTTGATGGCCCTTTTTGTTGTTAACAAATGTTTATACTAGTAATGATATGTAAACAAAACCCTTCAATCTTAACAAGATATTATTGATTAAGTAGCTTGTAAATTTGTACTTTTGCAAATGCTTTTTATGAATAGAAAATTTATTTTACTCCTCTTTGTAGGAATAGTAGGAATCACCCATCAAATCAAGGCGCAAGAAATTACTACCGTCAATGGCACTGTGAAAGATAAGCTTACTGGCGAATCAATTATTGGTGCAGTAATTAAAATTGATCAGTTAGCGAATGTTGTAGTAATGTCAAATGAGTATGGTTTTTATGCTATTTCCTTACCTAAGGGTAGGTATGATTTAAGAATTAGCTTTGTAGGTTATGAAGAGAAAAGAGTTCCAATTTTACTGAATGCCCCTTTAATTACCAATGTTTTTTTAGAAAGTAAAAATCAACTTGCCGAAGTGGTAGTCTCCTCTAAGCGAAAGGATGATAACCTAACAAAGGCTCAGATAGGAACAGAGACGCTAAATATGCAGTCCATTAGTAAAGTGCCAGTCATTTTTGGGGAGAAAGATGTTTTAAAAACAATTCAGTTGTTACCTGGTGTAAAGTCGGCAGGGGAGGGGAATAGTGGATTTTATGTAAGGGGTGGCGCCGCAGATCAAAATTTAATATTACTTGACGAGGCCCCCGTCTATAATGCGTCGCATTTACTGGGGTTCTTTAGTACGTTTAACAGTGACGCAATAAAGGACGCAACTTTAATAAAGGGGAATGGACCAGCACAATATGGAGGTAGGTTATCTTCAGTGCTAGATGTAAAGATGAAAGACGGAAATAATAAAAATTATACTGTCAATGGCGGGCTTGGTTTAATTAGTAGTAGATTAAGTATTGAAGGACCCATTCAAGAAGATAAATCTTCATTTATTTTATCAGGACGGAGGACATATGCAGATGTATTTTTAAAGGCTACCGACAAATTCAAGGACAATATATTATACTTCTATGATTTGAATGCAAAAGCAAATTATAAAATTGATGACAAAAACAGAATCTATTTTTCCGGTTATTTTGGTCAAGATGAATTAGGATTAGGGAGCAGCTTTAGAATTAATTGGGGTAATAAAACGGGAACAATACGTTGGAATAGAATTGTTAATAGTAAATTATTCTTAAATACATCTTTTATTTATAGTGACTATAGCTATAATGTAGGTTTGAAAAATGGAGAAACTAACTTTAATGTAAATTCAAATATTAAGGATGTTAATATTAAGCAAGATTATACTTATTACCTAAATCCTAAAAATACAATACGTTATGGATTTAATTCAATTTTACATACCATTACGCCAAGTGTTTTTAGCGGTACTGTTAATAATAACATTAATAAAGTAGGAAGGAATGGACTAGAAAACGCATTGTATTTTAATAATAACTTTAAAGCAAACCAACAGCTCACATTTGATTATGGCCTAAGAATATCTGCCTATTCAATAATGGGTGGAGATGAATATAATATTTATAATAATAATGCAATAACCCAATCTATTTTATTACAAAAAAATGAATTCGGAAAAACATATATTAATGCTGAACCCAGATTCACCAGTAATTATAGAATTAATGACTTAAGTAGTTTTAAAATTGCCTATGCACGAAATGTGCAGCATTTGCATTTATTAAGTAATGCCACTGCAGCAAGTCCATCCGATCAATGGATAGGAAATTCGTATAATATTAAACCGGAACTAGCAGATCAAACCAGTATTGGTTACGCAAGGAATTTCAAAAATAACACTTACGAATTAGGTGCGGAGCTATATTATAAAAGTATGCAAAACCAATTAGATTATAAGGATGGGACCAATATCAATACGATTGCTGATGTGGAAAGCTCCTTGTTATATGGCGTTGGACGTGCGTATGGCTTTGAGTTTTTACTAAAAAAGAAAATTGGCTTATTTTCAGGATGGATAAGTTATACATTGTCAAAAACCGAAAGAAAGATAGATGGTATCAATGAAGGAAACTGGTATAATGCGAAGCAAGATAGAACACATGATGTTTCAATTGTTACCATTCTAGAACTCAATCCAAAATGGACTGTGTCCGGCGTTTTTGTTTATAGTACTGGGAATGCAGTCACTTTTCCTACTGGCAAATATTCTTTAGGTGAACAAACCATTTATCAATATGCGAATCGTAACGCTAATAGAATGCCTGATTACCATCGACTTGATTTAAGTGCCACCTATGAAAACAAGAACAAGAAGAAAAATATAGGCTCATGGAACTTTAGTTTGTATAATGTTTATGGAAGGGAAAATGCTTATCAAATAACATTCCAAGATGATCCTTCAGATAATTCAAAAACGCAAATTATACAAACAGCTTTATTTAGATGGGTGCCAAGTATAACCTATAATTTTAAATTTTAATGATGATGCACTTCAAATTTTTTAAATATTTTTATTTTATATTATTTCTTTCTGCAAGCTGTGAAAAAGTAATTACGCTACCTATAGAAATAAATGATTCAAAGGTTATTATTGAAGCTAATATTACTGATCAGCCTGGCCCTTATTTTGTAAAGCTTTCCAAATCAATCAGCATTAACCAGCCTAATATTTACCCAATAATAAATAATGGCACTATTATTATTGCCGATGATAAGGGGGTAAAGGATACGCTTAAGCATACAACTGGCGGTATTTACAAAACAAATAGAATTCGTGGCGTTTATGGGAACACTTATTCTTTAGAAGTCAAGGTGGAGGGTAAAATATATACGGCGCAATCTACGATGCCGATGAAAGTAAATTTAGATAGCCTTAGGATTAATTCATTTCCTGTAAATGGTGAAAATAGATATAGTATTATTCCTGTTTACCAAGACCCAGCGGCGCTTGGTAATAGTTATCGATTTATTCAAAAAATAAATGATACACTGGATGGTATTTATAATATTTTTAATGATAATCTCAATAATGGGAAAATTAATCAACGCCCATTAAATAACGGTACCGAAAAAATTTCAATTAAATTATACGACAGCGTTTCTGTTGAAATGCAATGTATTAGCCAGTCGGCTCATTTGTATTTTTTTACACTTAATCAACAAAGTGGGGCAGGCCCTGGTGGAGGTACTGCGCCATCCAATCCGCCTAATAACATTAATGGTGGTGCCCTTGGGCTTTTCTCAGCGCATACTTCTCAAACCAAAGTGGTCAAAATATTAAATAAGTAATAATAGACAACAGCCACCTTAGGAACTAGTTTGGATGAATTAGCTGGGGATGTTAGGGCGATTTTAACTCCGAATCTTAAAATTCTTTATTAGTTACTTATAATTCAGATTTCATCTATTTTGGTACCTATTTTTAAGATATGAGTCAAAAAATGCGCTTTCTGACTTATGTTTTGATATTATCAAAACTTACAATAATTGCAAGTTTTGATAATTTATGACTAAATTTACCACATGTCAAAATACATCAACAGGAAACAATATATAAACAAGCTATTATCATACAAAGACAAAGATCTTATCAAGGTAATTACAGGCTTACGAAGATCAGGGAAATCTACTCTATTTGATTTATACCGTGAACAATTATATAAATTGGGTATCGGAAAACGTCAAGTTCAATTCTATAATTTTGAATTACCAGAAAATTATTTGAATAAAAATTGGGATGACATCTATTTCGAAATCAAAAATAAATTACAAGTTGATAAAACCAATTACATTTTTCTTGATGAAGTTCAAAATATACCCCTATTTGAAAAATTAGTAGATGGACTTTTTGCTACCGAAAATACTGATGTGTATATCACCGGGTCAAATGCATTTTTATTAAGTAGTGAATTGGCGACATTGCTAAGTGGTCGTTACATTGAAATTTCAATTTTGCCTTTTTCATTTCCCGAATATTTGATAGCAAGAAATATTGTTACTAGTGATAAATATTTAAATTACGAAGCTTTATTTTTTGATTATATCAATGAAACCTCACTGCCTAAAGGAGTTGAACTTCGTGAAAGTGGTTTTGATAAAATCTATGAATATTTGGAAGCGATTTATACAACGATTATTGAAAAGGATATAACTCAAAGACATCGAATAAATGACAAAAGAGCTTTTGCTAACATAGTAAAGTTTGTAGCTACAAACATAGGTAATGCGCTTTCACCTAGCAATATATCAAAAACATTGAAACAGGATGGACAAAGCATACATCATTTGACCATTGAAAAGTATCTTGAATATCTGACTGCTAGTTTTGTATTTTATAAGGTAAATAGATTTGATATTAAAGGCAAAAAACAGCTAGCCACACAAGAAAAGTATTATTTAGTAGACGCTGGTTTGCTGAATATTTTAGTAGGAAAAGAAAGAGTCACAGATAGGGGACATATCCTAGAAAATGTGGTATTTTTAGAATTGCTTCGAAGAGGTTATAAAATTTGGACAGGTACAAGTCGCAATAGCGAAGTTGATTTTGTATGTAAGACACCTACGGGTGATATTGAGTATTATCAGGTAGCATGGCAAATGACCAATGAAAAAACCTTGGATCGTGAGTTTCGGTCTTTAGAAAAGATTAATGACAACTATCCAAAGTACATTCTTACAACTGATTCTTTTACTCTAAATCTTAGTGGTGTTAACCATTTGAATGTTTTTAATTGGTTACTTGGCGGTATTGAAAATCAGCAGTAAAGTGTAAGGTTTTATTAGGACGACGCAGCCGCTCAATCAAGTAAGCTTGTTTATATGATGTTTGTGAAGGAGCCGTGGACTGCCAATGCTTCGCATTGTCTGACCAATCCATTGGATTAGCCCAAAGCCTTTCAAACAAACGCGAGGCGTTTGTTTGGCTTTTTTAACGCTCCCCAACTCTCGAAAGCGAGCTTGTGACGCTGCCTTAAATGAGAAAAGCCTATCACTTTGTGATAGGCTTTGTAGAGCGTACGGGATTCGAACCCGTATTACCTCCGTGAAAGGGAGGTGACCTAACCCTTAGTCGAACGCTCCAGGTTCTCTATGTTATTAGGGTCGCAAAAATAGGTCTCAAACGCTTTACTGCCAAAAGATTTTTGCTTTTTTTAATGAATATCAATACACTAGTGGATTTGAATTAGCGCCAATGCGGATTTGGATAATCTGCCGCTATCCGCCAATACGACCAGTTGTTTGTTTAAAATCCTTGATTTTGTTGATTTATTCTTAGTTATTTAGCCCTTATTTTTTAAAAAGATGGTACCTTTGCATCTTCTATTCAATTAAAATCGATAAAAATGAGTTCAGTTAAAGTAGCAATCAATGGATTTGGCCGTATTGGTCGTCTGGTTTTTCGCCAAATTTATAACATGGAAGGGATTGAGGTAGTGGCGATCAATGACCTTACTTCTCCAGCGGTTTTGGCACATTTATTAAAGTATGATAGTGCACAAGGTCGTTTTGATGCGGATGTGAAATCAACGGAAGATGCTGTTGTGGTGAATGGCCACGCGGTTAAAATATATGCACAACGTGATCCAGCGCAAATTCCTTGGGGCGCGCATAGCGTTGATGTAGTGATTGAATCAACTGGATTCTTTACAGACAAAGAAAAAGCGGAATTACATATTAAAGCAGGTGCAAAGAGAGTTGTAATCTCTGCGCCAGCAACTGGTGATATGAAAACAGTGGTATTTAATACCAACCATGAAATTTTAGATGGTACTGAAACAGTTATTTCTGGTGCATCTTGTACCACAAACTGTTTAGCACCAATGGCGAAAGTATTAGAAGATAAATTCGGTATTGTTACAGGTTTAATGTTAACAGTACATGCTTATACAAATGATCAAAACACTTTAGACGGTCCGCATCCTAAAGGTGATTTACGTCGTGCACGTGCTGCTGCTGCAAACATTGTACCGAATAGTACAGGTGCTGCAAAAGCGATTGGTTTGGTATTGCCTTCTTTAAAAGGTAAGTTGGATGGATCTGCACAACGTGTTCCTACCATCACAGGCTCTTTAACTGAATTAACGACCATCTTATCTAAAAAGGTAACTGTTGAAGAAGTGAACGCAGCAATGAAAGCAGCGGCGAATGAATCATTTGGTTACACAGAAGATGAAATTGTAAGTTCGGATGTTATTGGAATTTCATACGGTTCATTATTTGATGCTACACAAACTAAAGTGATGACACAAGGGGATGTTCAAATGGTGAAAACAGTAAGCTGGTATGACAATGAGATGAGTTATGTGAGTCAGCTAGTGCGTACGGTGAAGTATTTCGCAAGTAAAATAAAATAAGATTTTTTTATACAATGCCTTCCCTCGGGAGGGCATTTTTAATTATATTTTAAAAGAAACAAATAAAAATATGAGTTCATTTAAAGATTTTTCATTCGCTGGTAAAAAAGCCTTGATTCGTGTTGATTTTAATGTGCCTTTAAATGATGCATTTGAAATCACTGACGATAATCGTATGTGTGCAACCGTTCCTACGATTACAAAAATATTAAAGGGTGGCGGCAGCGTCATTTTAATGAGCCATTTAGGTCGTCCGAAGGATGGTCCAACCGAAAAGTATTCTTTAAAACATATTGTTGCGCATTTGTCTAAATTATTAGGCGTGGAGGTGCAATTTGCTAATGATTGTATTGGAGCAGAAGCTATTGATAAAGCAGCAGTTTTGCAAGTAGGGCAGGTGTTGTTATTAGAGAACCTACGTTTTTATAAAGAAGAAGAAAAAGGGGATGCCGCTTTTGCAGAAAAATTATCAAAATTAGGAGATGTATATGTGAACGATGCATTTGGTACAGCGCACCGCGCACACGCTTCAACAGCGATCATTGCACAATTCTTTTCTACAGCCAACCGAACTTTTGGATTGGTAATGGAAGGTGAAGTAATGAGTGCTGAAAAAGTGATGCATGCTGCACAAAAACCATTTACAGCAATTATTGGTGGCGCAAAAGTGTCTGATAAAATTTTAATCATTGAAAACTTATTGGAGCGCGCTACTGATATTATTATTGGTGGTGGGATGGCGTATACTTTTTTTAAAGCACAGGGTGGTAAAATTGGAAAGTCAATTCATGAAGATGATCGTATGCCTTTGGCACTTGAAATTTTAGCAAAAGCGAAAGCGAAGGGTGTACATATTCATTTGCCAGTGGACAATGTGGTAGCAGATGATTTTAGTAATACAGCCAATACGCAAACCTGCGCTAGTGGTGAAATTCCAGATGGCTGGGAAGGGTTGGATGTAGGAGAAAAATCCAGGGAACAATTTGCCAAAGTAATTTTAGCTAGTAAAACCATATTATGGAATGGCCCAATGGGCGTTTTTGAAATGGAAAACTTTCAAGCAGGAACCAAGGCAATTGCAGTTGCGGTAGCGGAAGCTACGCAAAACGGCGCCTTTAGTTTGGTAGGTGGTGGCGACAGTGTGTCAGCCGTTAACCAGTTTGGCTTTAATGATAAGGTAAGTTATGTGAGTACAGGTGGTGGAGCGATGTTGGAATACTTTGAAGGCAAAACGCTTCCAGGAATTGCCGCAATTAAGGGTTAAACGGTCCTAAGGAAGCAAGAATGGGTTTAAACAGTCCCTTTTTTACTTAAATAAAGGTTAATTTATACCCCTCAGCCTAGCTGGGGGGATTTTTTTGTCATGTAATTCCGTCATACGAAAAGTTTGGCATCTGCTTTGCACTATCTTTATAAACAAATACAAAACTATGTTACGCAAAAATTTAGGTTTATTCATTTTTTTAGGTGTACTCGTTATATTAATTGGGTACGGTTGTAATGGTTACAACGGATTAGTAAACCAAGACGAAAATGTTAATCAAGCATGGAACAATGTGCAAAGTGATTACCAACGTAGAGCTGATTTGATTCCAAATTTAGTTGCCGCTGTTAAAGGGGAAGCTAGTTTCGAACAAACTACTTTACAAAATGTAATTGCTGCTCGTGCAAGCGCTACTCAAATGAAAGTGGATGCAAAGGATTTAACGCCTGAAAAATTACAACAATTCCAAGCGAACCAAGGTCAGTTGTCACAAGCTTTGGGCCGTTTAATGGTAGTGTCTGAAAATTATCCAAACTTAAGAGCTAATGATGCTTTCCGTGGCTTACAAGCGCAATTGGAAGGAACTGAAAATAGAATTAAAGTTTCAAGAAACGATTTTAATGCTGCAGTTGCAGACTATAATAAAAGAGCAAGATCATTCCCAGTTAATTTGTTAGCGGGTATGTTTGGATTTAAAACTAAAGAAGGATTTAAAGCAGATGAAGGCGCATCAAAAGCACCTGAAGTTAAATTTTAACACATCGCTTTAACCAACAACACTTATGTGGAATCCGTTTTCCTTTTTTAAATCTAGTACAGATAAATTATTGAGTGCCTCGGACAAGCAACAGCTTGTCCAGGCGATTCAATCTGCTGAAAAAACAACCAGCGGTGAAATTCGTGTGTTTGTTGAAAGCAAAACAAAAAATGGAGATGCACTAGCCACGGCGCGTGAAATCTTTTTTAAACAAAAGATGAATGCTACTAAGGAACGTAATGGTGTTTTGGTGTATGTAGCTGTGAGTGAAAAAAAATTAGCGATCTATGCCGATCAAGGCATTTATGATAAAGTGGGTGTTGAATTTTGGTACAGTCAGGTACAAGAAATGACGGCGCATTTTAAAAATGCGAATTATGTACAAGGTATGGTGCAAGTAATTGGTGCGTTAGGTGAGGCACTTACTGAAAATTTTCCTTTTGATCGTGTTTCAGATACCAATGAATTATCGGACGAAATCATGACGGGTAAATAATACATTAATGCAAGAAAGCACTATGAAATTAACCAAGTTATTTATTGTTTTTATTATTGCATTATTTTCCTTGAATAATATTGCTGCGCAAAATGTAATTCCAAAAGCAAATCCGCCAGTATTAGTAACGGATTTGGCTGGAGTTTTAAGCCCGGAGGAAAAGCAGGCGCTTGAAAATAAATTAGTCGCGGTTGATGATGCTAGTTCCAATCAAATTGCAGTAGTTATTTTACCAACACTGGATGGTAATCCCATTGAAGAATATGCATTAAAACTTTTTAGAGAATGGGGGATTGGGAATAAAAAATCAAGAAATGGCGTTTTATTATTGATTGCCGTTCAAGATAAAAAAATTCGTATTGAAGTTGGTTATGGTTTAGAAGGGGCTATTCCTGATATTACAGCGAATAGTATTATTGATAATGACATTAAGCCTGCATTCAGACAAAAAGCCTATTATCAGGGTATTGATAAAGCAACCGATAATATTGCAAAAGCAGCTATTGGGGAATACAAGGTTGAAAGAACAAAGAGATCTTCTGGTAAAAAAAGTAATGGCGCATTATTCGTCATCATCATCTTTGTGATTCTTTTAGTGCTCAAAGGTGGTGGAGGTGGTGGCGGTTCAAATATTGGACGTAGTGGTTTTAGTGATGTGGCTACTGGTATGTTATTGGGATCGCTCCTAGGGGGCGGTGGTCGCGGCGGCGGTGGATGGGGTGGAGGTGGCGGAGGTGGTGGCTTCGGTGGCTTTGGCGGCGGAAGTTCCGGTGGTGGTGGTGCTAGTGGTGGTTGGTAGTTTGACTATTTGAATTTTAAAGTTTAATAAATAAAAAAGGAGTCGCCTTGTAAAAAGTGACTCCTTTTTTATTTTACAGTATTCCTCCTATTTGATGAGCATTGGCAAAACAGCAGTGACCACTTTCACTAATTCATTTTCTCCATTTTGTTTTTTCACTTTTAAAATTTCACCCAATACTTTCGCATTAAAATAAGGATCTGTTTGCGTTCGATATTGTGCAGGAATGGATTCCCTAAAAGCAACAATAATTTCAATCCCTCTTTTAAATTTATCTGCATTTTTTGTTTTCATCAATAATGCAGCAAAGGGTTGGGTCATTTGAAATTTTTCTTCAGACTGATTGTTTAAGCTTTCATATTTATTCGCAATAAAATCAAATTCGGATTCGTCGCCATATTTTGTAAGTAATTTAGTAACTACTGTATTCAATCTTTTTTTAATGGGGGCTTTTGATGCTGCTTGGGCTAGTTGGTAAGCAGTTACAGAGTCAATTGCATCTAAGGCTTCTAAGGCTGCGCCAGCAATGGTATAAGAGGAATCCTTACTCCAGTTGATGAAGTCATTTTTATATTTTTCTTTATTTAATGCACCAATTACGTTAATCGCTTCTTCTCTTACTAAATAGGAGGGATCGGATTTTGCAATGGTGTAAATATTTTTTTCAACAGCCTCATTAATGCTCGTCGGGTTTAAGCTGTTGATGGCTTTTGCTCTAATGACATAAAAAGAATCCTTCATCGCATCTTGAATGACTTGTTTCGCTTCGATACTTTTCAAATTTTGGCTTACTTCATTTAATGCCTCATTGCGATCTAAAAAATTACGCGCATGATAATATTGGTAAATAAATTGTTTTAAGGGTTTGCTGTCATTTTTCTCCCATAATAATATTTTATCATTGTCCACATTCACATTATCTGGTTCGCTTGCCGCAGGGAAATAAAAACTATCCACTTTATTTTTTGCCCATACCTCATAATGATTTCTTTGCCCATTTACATAAATGTCTATTCCTATTGGGAGTGTAAATAATTTATCTTGTACTTGTGTTTGTGCTAGCTTAACCAATACCTGCTTTTTGTTGGCATCATATTGTTGGGTAATACTGACATAAGGATGACCATTGCCAAAATACCATTGGTTAAAAAACCAGTTTAAGTCCTTACCGGTCACGGATTCAAATGCCAATTTCAATTTAATCGCCGATCCATTAGAAAATTTATTGTCGGTTAAATATTTATTAAGTGACTTGTAAAATGCTTCATCGCCCACAAAATGCCTAAGCATATGCAATATGCGACCACCTTTTTGATAACTCACCAAATCAAACATATCCTCTCGCTCATTATAATAAAAGCGGACAAGGTTTTTTTCAGCATCTGTAGGGCTGCTTAAATAACCGCTCAATCCTTTGTAGTTTTCATAATCTCCGGCATCTTTCCCCATGCTGTTTTCCAACCATATAGTTTGGCTATAATCGGCAAAGCTTTCATTGACGGTTAAATTACTCCAGCTTTCGGCAGTCACTAAATCCCCGAACCATTGGTGAAACAGTTCGTGTGCGATAGTGCCCTCCCAAATATTTTCATCTACTAGTTCTCGAGCATCCTGTTGTACTGCGTCACTATGTAAGGTGGCAGTGGTATTTTCCATAGCACCACTCACATAATCTCTGCCACTAATTTGTGCATACTTTGCCCATGGGAATGGAACCCCTAATAGTTTTTCAAACAAAGCAATCATTTGTGGGGTTTTACCATAAATTTTTAATGCTTCCTTTTCAAATTCCTTTTCGATATAGTAACTTAATTCTAGTTTCTTTTTATTACTGGTTATTGCATCTTGTTTAACCACTGCGTAATCTCCAACACCAATAAAAAATAAATAAGGGGAATGGGGGAGATCCATTTTCCAAACATCTAATCTTGTTCCATTTTTATTATCTACTTGTTTTACTAATAAGCCATTCGAAAGCGAAACATATTTACTTGGCACATTTAAATAAAATTCTTGCGTACATTTTTGATTCGGTTTATCAATAATGGGCATCCAAACCGAAGTGCCTTCTGTTTCCCCTTGGGTCCATATTTGCGTTGGTTTATTTTTTTCTTTACCTAATGGATTTATAAAATATAATCCTTTGGCATCGGTGATCGCATTACTGCCTTTGGCCTTGTATTCATTGGGTTTGGCAGTATATTTAATATAGATGGTGTAAACCTCATTTGCGGTATAGGTTTTATCTAAATCAATGCTAATGATGTTTCCATCGTATTTGTATTTTAAAGCATTCTTTGTTTCTTTTTTTACAATACTTACATTATGTATTTCCATTCCCTTTGCATCCAACATCAATTGGGCAGTTGCATAAAAATGCGGACGTAATTGTAACCATACTTCTCCGTTTAATTGTGATTGAGTGTAATCAAAGTTGGCGACTAACTTAGTATGCACTAAATCATTTTCTTTGGTAGCAAAACTGCGATAATTCGTTTTCCAAGTGGTATCCTCAGCAATTTCTTCCTGTGCTTGTGCCGTAAGCGTTACTAGAATAATTAAATACAAAACCCAACTTAATTTTAATAGCGTTTTTTTCATGTGATTTTTTCTTGATCAAACAATGTGTAAATATGGACGCTAACTTATTAAAGTTTTGGTGATTCATTTGTTAAATATGGACCTAACTAAAAAATAACTAGTTTAGTGGTCAAATAATGTTAGGAATGAAGCGGTATTTTATTGAAGTTGCGTATGATGGGTCTGATTTTGGCGGATTTCAGATTCAAATCAATCAACAAACCATCCAAGGTGCGGTTGAACAGGCCTTGGCAACCTTATATAGAGTACCTATAACCTTATCTGGGGCATCTCGCACCGATGCTGGGGTGCATGCATTGCAAAATTTTTTCCATTTTGATACAACCTTGGATATATTAGATAAGCATATTTATAACCTGAATGCAATCCTGCCGCATTCTATTGTAATTAAAGGGATGTTTAGTGTGCCAGCGGAAGCGCATGCCCGCTTTGATGCGGTTAAACGCTCTTATATATATAAGCTCCATACTTTTAAAGATCCTTTTTTAGAAGGCAGATCCTGGTTTTATCCCTTCCCAGTGAATCATCAATTATTAAATGAAGCAGCGAATGCGTTGCTTGACTACACCGATTTCGAAAGCTTTTCTAAAAAAAATACCACCGTAAACACCTTTGAATGCCATATCACAAAGGCATTTTGGAGTGTTCATGCACAGGGCTTCTCATTTCATATTGATTCCAACCGGTTTTTAAGAGGAATGATTCGTGGTTTGGTGGGTACCATGCTGCAAGTGGGGCGAGGTGCAATATCAATGGCGCAATGGCATGAGATTATTGCCTCAAAAAATGATCAGCGCGTCGATTTTTCTACCCCAGCCCATGGATTGTATTTATCTGCCATAGAATACCCCAATTATTTAAAGAAAATAGGGGATTAGTCAAACCCCCACTAGTATTGGCTTTTGGTCCATAATCGTCACATTTTGAGGGTATTGAACGAAAAAAAATTAAAAATAGTATACAATATATTTGGTCAGTAGTATCCGCTCCCTATCTTTGCCGCCCGCAAGCGATAAATCATCGCTACGGGATGTTCTCTGAAGCGGTAAATAAGCACTGAATAAAGTTTAAATAACTTTAAAATAAACCCTCCAATACTTGGTGGATATAAATATCAGCTGTATCTTTGCCGTCCCTCTTCAAAAAAAGAGGTTAGCTCTTCGAAATTATGTGGCCTAACTGAATGAAAAATAATTAATAATTATTTCACACAAAGTTTGGCTATCTACATAAATGTGTATACCTTTGCACCCCGCTACGAATAATAGCGCGCAAAATAAACACAAAAGATCTTTGAAAGTTTGGAAATAACAGTAACTGTATAATTGAAAAATACAGGTAAAGGTTACAGCATCAAAAAAATTAAATCAGACGTCATTTTCGATTTATTTGAGATTGATAGTCAGATCAAACAACATTTACAATGGAGAGTTTGATCCTGGCTCAGGATGAACGCTAGCGGCAAGCTTAATACATGCAAGTCGAGGG
>Ga0214168_1000097_pt1 | contig 33125 bp, 37 predicted proteins | sample LakMenepilimnion_FD_153002 | JGI IMG/M metagenome (GOLD analysis project Ga0214168, IMG submission 153002) | Freshwater microbial communities from Lake Mendota, WI - Practice 29OCT2010 epilimnion v4 | ecosystem: Environmental > Aquatic > Freshwater > Lake > Epilimnion/Euphotic zone | place: Lake...
ATTTTCGGTTGCGCTATTTTCTTGTGCCTCATGGCCGAAGCTTTCATGGGCTACTTGTTGCCTTGGGGCCAAATGTCCTATTGGGGCGCTCAGGTGATTGTGAATTTGTTTTCTGCCATCCCCTTCATTGGTCCCGATTTGGCTTTGCTCATTCGCGGCGACTTTGTGGTGGGCGATGCCACCCTGAACCGCTTCTTCAGCTTCCACGTCATTGCAGTGCCATTGGTTCTGCTGGGCTTGGTTGTGGCGCACATCATTGCGCTGCACGAAGTGGGCTCCAACAACCCCGACGGCGTTGAAATCAAGGCGCCCGGTGCACCCAAAGACGCGCAGGGTCACCCATTGGATGGCATCCCATTCCATCCTTATTACACAGTGCACGACATTTTCTCTGTCAGCATTTTCCTGATGGTGTTCACGGCCATTGTGTTTTTCGCGCCTGAGTTTGGCGGCTACTTCTTGGAGTACAACAACTTCATCCCAGCCGACCCCCTCAAGACGCCGTTGCACATTGCCCCCGTTTGGTACTTCACACCTTACTACTCCATGTTGCGAGCCATCACTGGCGAGATGATGTATGTCCTCATCGCTTGCGTCTTGCTGGGCGCATTTTTGGCAGTCAAAAACAATGCCATGCCAAGTATTCTCAAAGCAGGTGTTGTTGGCGGTGCCGTGGTCATTTCTGCCCTCATGTACGGCATTGATGCCAAGTTCTGGGGTGTGGTGGTCATGGGTGGTGCGGTCATCATCATGTTCTTCTTGCCTTGGCTTGACCACAGTCCTGTCAAATCCATTCGTTACCGTCCCGAGTGGCACAAGTATGTGTACGCCGTGTTCGTCATTGACTTTTTGATCTTGGGCTACTTGGGTGTGCAACCGCCTTCACCCATCGGTGAGCGTGTTTCCCAAGTGGGCACGATGTTCTATTTCGGCTTCTTCTTGCTCATGCCCTGGTGGAGCAAGTTAGGTACACCCAAGCCTGTACCTGACCGCGTAGTTTTTGTTGCGCACTAAGTCCAGGAGTATTTGGAAATGAAATCAATTCAAAAATTGGCTCTGGGTTTGTGTGTTGCGCTGGCAGCTTTCACGGGTGCACATGCGGCGGGTGGCAACACCATCCCTTGGGACAAAGCGCCCGGTAAAACCAATGACCTCGCTTCTTTGCAAAATGGCGCCAAGTTGTTTGTCAACTATTGCCTGAACTGTCACTCTGCAGCCTTCATGCGTTACAACCGCTTGCAAGACATCGGCTTAACCAATCAGCAGATCAAAGACAACCTTTTGTTCACTACCGACAAAGTGGGCGCAACCATGAAGGTCAATTCTGATCCCAAGCAAGTCAAAGACTGGTTTGGTGCAGTGCCTCCCGATCTCACCTTGGTGGCGCGCTCACGTTCCGGCCACGGCGGTACCGGTGCAGACTACCTCTACACTTACCTGCGCACTTACTACCGCGACGAAACCAAACCAACCGGGTGGAACAATTTGGCTTTCCCCAATGTGGGCATGCCCAACCCTTTCTGGGAGCTTCAAGGTGAGCGTTCGCCTGTTTATGAAGAGCGCAAAGAGCATGGACAAGCGGTGCAAGTATTCACGGGTTGGAAAACTGAAAAGCCCGGCACCCTCACACCTCTGCAATACGATCAAGCAGTTGGCGATTTGGTCAACTACTTGCAATGGATGGCTGAGCCTGTCCAAAATACTCGCATGCGCATTGGCGTTTGGGTCTTGATTTTCTTGTCCATCTTTACTTTCATTGCCTGGCGCTTGAATGCAGCCTACTGGAAAGACATCAAGTAACAACTCGTGATTCGGGCATTTGCCCGAATTGATGGAGTGGGCAGGCCAGCCAACCCGGTGGCTTCCCACTCTTTTTGATTTTTAGGAGCCTTCACCATGATGGTGCTTTATTCAGGAACAACCTGCCCTTTCTCTCACCGCTGCCGTTTTGTGTTGTTTGAAAAAGGCATGGACTTTGAAATTCGCGATGTCGATCTTTACAACAAGCCAGAAGATATCAACGTCATGAACCCCTACGGCCAAGTGCCGATTTTGGTGGAACGTGATTTAATTTTGTACGAATCCAACATCATCAACGAATACATTGATGAGCGTTTCCCTCACCCCCAGCTTATGCCCGGCGACCCCGTTGACCGTGCACGCGTGCGCTTGTTCTTGCTCAACTTTGAAAAAGAGTTGTTTACACATGTGGCCACTTTGGAAAATCGCACACTCAAGGGCAACGACAAAGCTTTGGAAAAAGCCCGCTCGCATATTCGCGATCGCTTGACCCAATTGGCCCCTGTGTTCTTGAAGAACAAGTTCATGTTGGGTGACAACTTCTCGATGCTCGATGTGGCCATTGCACCTTTGCTCTGGCGCCTCGACTTCTATGGCATTGACCTGAGCAAAAACGCAGCCCCCTTGCTTAAGTATGCCGAGCGCATCTTCTCTCGCCCGGCCTACATCGAGGCGCTCACGCCTTCAGAAAAGGTCATGCGCAAATAATTGCCAAAGCAATTTCGAACGCAGAGCAAAACACCATGGTGATGAACGCACTGGAATCTCCCTCTACACGCCCTTATCTCATTCGGGCGATGTACGAGTGGTGTACCGATCACTCTTTCACACCCTACGTGGCTGTGAAGGTCGATGCCTCGGTCCAAGTACCTCGTGATTTTGTGCAGGGTGGTGAAATTGTTTTAAACATCAGTTTCGATGCCACCAGCTCGCTCCAATTGGGCAATGAGTTCATCGAATTTAAAGCTCGCTTTGGCGGAAAGCCGTGCGACATCATGGTACCCATTCACCGCGTGATGGCCATTTATGCGCGTGAAAATGGACAGGGCATGTCGTTCCCGGTCTCTGACTCTCCGTTGGGAACCACAGTGGTGGGCATGGACAAGTTGTACAAAGTGCCTGACGCATCTGAATCGACAGAAGAAACCAACAAGCCGGTACCACCTTCTCCAACGCGTCCAACCCTGACCAGAATTAAATAAGCGCTTTCAAAAACTGAGCGTGGCCCTCAAAAACTGCGATTATTGAATTACAATTCAGCCCGTGCCGCTTTAGCTCAGTTGGTAGAGCAACCGCCTTGTAAGCGGTAGGTCGTCAGTTCGAATCCGACAAGCGGCACCACTTTGAAAACCCAGCCTTTTGGTTGGTTTTTTTTCGCCTGTCACATCTTCAGCGCGGATTTTGAAGTATTTTGAGGCGAATTTTCTCAACGCTGTGTCCATGGCTTATGAGATGTGCCTGAAGCGCAGGCAGCATTTGACGCAGTTTGGCTGCCGCCGCATTGGAATTGACCAAAAGGCACCACTCTGTGCCATCGATCGGCCCGGCTTGGATGGCACTTCGCAAGGGCCCAGGAATGAGGCTTTGTAAAGAATGGAGACGCAGGCTTGATTCCCGGGTGAGTTCTGTCAAGCGCGCCAAACTGGGCGATTCTTGCGCCGCTTCCATGAGGGTGACTGCCTGGTTAATTTTTGCCATCCCTGCATTATGCGAGAGCCCTGATCATCTGCAGGAAAATTCGGCTAACTGCCTGCGCTCAGCAGTTAAAATGTCGCGTTCACTTGTGCCTTGTGCGCAGGTACTTTTGAATCCACTTTAAGACAGGATTTGCGGGCTGTACTTTGCGTTTTTAGCAAAGTCAGACTCGGATCAACATGGCGATCAATTTTCTGACCCAAATTTTCGGCAGTCGCAACGACCGCTTGATCAAGCAATACCGCAAAACTGTGGTGCTTATCAATGCGCTAGAAGCCCAATACGAAGCCTTCAGCGACGAACAATTGCGTGCAAAAACAGATGAGTTTCGAGCTCGCGTTGCACAAGGTGAATCTTTGGACAATATTTTGCCCGAAGCTTTTGCAGTTGTTCGTGAAGGCTCAAAACGTGCCATGAAGATGCGTCACTTCGATGTGCAAATGTTGGGTGGTATTTCGCTTCATAACGGCAAAATTTCCGAAATGGGCACCGGTGAAGGAAAAACTTTAACGGCCACACTGGCGGTCTATTTGAATGCCTTGGCCAATAAAGGTGTGCACGTGGTCACCGTGAATGATTACCTCGCCAGCCGCGATGCACAGTGGATGGGCAAGCTGTATAACTTTTTAGGCATGAGTGTGGGTGTTAATTTGTCCCAACTCTCACGCGAAGAAAAACAGGCGGCCTACAACTCAGACATAACCTACGGCACCAACAACGAATTTGGTTTTGACTACCTGCGCGACAACATGGTCTATGAAGCCAAAGACCGTGTACAGCGCGGCCTTAACTACGCCATCGTCGACGAAGTTGATTCCATTTTGATTGACGAGGCGCGCACACCCCTCATCATCAGCGGTCAAGCAGATGATCAAACGGCTCAATACCAAGCCATGAACCAAGTCGTGCCACTGCTGACTCGCCAAGAAGGCGAAGCAGATCCGCGCACGGGCGAGGGCATTACCAAGCCCGGCGATTTCACGGTTGATGAAAAATCACACCAAGTGTTTTTGACCGAACAGGGGCATGAAAAAGCTGAAGGCATTTTGGCCAGCGCGGGTCTCATTCCTGAAGGCGCAAGCCTTTACGACCCGGCCAACATTGCGCTCATGCACCAACTCACGGCTGCCTTGCGTGCCAGTCACATCTACCACCGAGACCAGCACTATGTGGTGCAAGAGGGTGAGATTGTTATTGTGGACGAGTTCACAGGCCGTCTCATGACCGGCCGCCGCTGGAGCGATGGCTTGCACCAAGCAGTCGAAGCCAAAGAGGGCGTAGCCATTCAGGCTGAGAACCAAACCATGGCCTCTATCACCTTCCAAAACTATTTCCGTTTGTACGGAAAACTGGGTGGTATGACAGGCACGGCTGATACAGAAGCCTTCGAGTTCCAAGAAATTTATGGCTTGGAAACTGTGGTTGTACCTCCGAACCGAATCAGCCGACGCGAAGACCAACTCGATCGTGTTTACAAATCGGCCAAAGAAAAATACGACGCAGCCATTGGCGACATTCGGGAATGTTTCGAGCGTGGTCAGCCTGTGTTGGTGGGAACCACTTCCATTGAAAACTCAGAACTCATTTCTGAGATGCTCACCAAGGCCCAGTTGCCGCACCAAGTGTTGAACGCTAAACAACATGCGCGTGAAGCTGACATCGTTGCGCAAGCAGGTCGTCCTGGCATGATTACCATCGCCACCAACATGGCAGGTCGCGGCACTGACATTGTGTTAGGGGGCAACATTGAAAAAGACATTCAGGCTATTGAGTTCGATGAAGCTTTAAGCCCAGAACAGCGTCAGTCGCAAGTTGCTGCCAAGCGCACCGAGTGGCTCAGTGTTCATGAGCAAGTCAAGTCTTTGGGTGGTCTTCGCATCATTGCCACGGAGCGCCATGAGTCACGCCGCATTGACAATCAATTGCGGGGCCGTTCGGGCCGTCAGGGTGATCCTGGCTCTTCGCGTTTTTACCTGAGCTTAGACGATCCCCTTATGCGCATTTTTGCAGGCGACCGAGTGCGCGCCATCATGGACCGCCTCAAAATGCCAGAAGGCGAAGCCATTGAAGCCGGCATGGTCACACGCAGCATTGAAAGTGCGCAACGCAAAGTAGAAGCTCGCAACTTTGACACGCGCAAACAACTGCTTGATTACGATGACGTGTCCAACGATCAGCGCAAGGTCATTTACCAGCAGCGCAACGACATCCTAGACGCCACCGAACTAGATGGACAAATAGCGTCCTTGCGCGAAGGCAGTTTCACAGACTTGGTACGTCAGTATGTACCCAATGAATCTGTGGAAGAGCAGTGGGACTTGGTTGGCTTAGAGCGCGTCCTCAAAGACGAATGGCAAATTGAATTGCCGCTTCGTGAAACAGTCGCTGCGGCCACAGCCATCACCGACGAAGAAATTTTGGAAATGGTTTTGGCTGCAGCCAACAATGCCTTCCAAGTTAAGCTAGAGGCGGTGGGTGTTGAAAACTTTGTGCCCTTTGAACGTGTCGTTTTGTTGCAAAGCATCGACTCCCAATGGCGTGAACACCTGAGTTCTTTAGATTATTTGCGCCAAGGCATTCACTTGCGTGGTTACGCGCAGAAGCAACCTAAGCAAGAATACAAACGAGAAGCTTTTGAACTCTTTGGTCAATTGCTCGACTCCGTTAAAAACGAAGTCACACGCGTTTTGATGAACGTGAAAATTGAATCCAGTGAGCAAATTAGCGAAGCGGCTCAAGTCTTGGAAGAACGCGCAGAAAATATCAGCAACGTGACTTACACCGCGCCAGATGAGCAAGGTCAGCAACAAACGCAGCCTGAATCTGAAAGCAAATTGTTTGCGCCTGTGGGTCGCAACGAAGCTTGCCCTTGCGGCAGCGGTAAGAAATACAAGTTCTGCCACGGTAAGTTGGCATAAGAGGTTTTCATGACAGTGAATCTTCAAGCTCCCAACCCTGACCAGGTCTTGGCTGTTCCGGGTGTCCGCTTAGGCATTGCAGAGGCGGGCGTTCGCAAAGTGGGGCGCAAAGACCTTACTGTCATTTTGTTAGATGAGGGCAGCGCTGTTTCGGGTGTCTTCACGCAAAACCGATTTTGCGCCGCGCCTGTTCAAGTTTGCCGTGATCATTTGCAGCAAGTGAAGGCTTCAGAAGCTGGCACACACGTTCGAGCTTTGATCATCAACACGGGTAATGCCAACGCGGGCACCGGTGCCAAAGGCTTGGCCGACGCGCGTGCCACTGCCGAAGCCCTGGCCGCAATTCTCAAAATCAAACCCCAACAAGTCTTGCCCTTTTCAACGGGGGTCATCATGGAAAACTTGCCTGTCGATCGCATTGTGGCGGGCATGCCTGCTGCCATTGCCGATGCGCAAGAAAAGCATTGGGCCAAGGCGGCTGAAGGCATCATGACCACCGACACCGTGCCCAAGGCTTTCAGTGCGCAAGTGGTGCTATCTGGTCAGACCGTCACCATCACTGGCATTAGCAAAGGGGCCGGCATGATTCGGCCCAACATGGCCACCATGCTGGGTTTCTTGGCCACCGACGCCAACATCGATCCCGCCTTGTTGCCAGCCTTTGCCACTGACTTGGCCAATGCCTCTTTCAATCGCATCACCATTGATGGTGACACCTCGACCAACGACTCCTTCATCCTTATGGCCACGCGCAAATCAGCGCACCCTGTCATTTCAACTTGGGATTCTGCTGATGGCAAAGCTTTGCGCCATGCCATGATGGCTGTGGCCCAAAAGCTGGCGCACGCCATCGTGCGAGATGGCGAAGGCGCCACCAAGTTCATCACCGTGCGCGTGGAGGGTGGCAAAACCTCTGAAGAGTGTCTTTTGGCCGCTTACGCCATTGCCCACTCGCCCTTGGTTAAAACAGCCTTCTTTGCCAGTGACCCCAACCTTGGACGCATCTTGGCCGCGGTCGGTTACGCAGGTATTCACGATCTCAATCAAGACCTGATTGGTCTTTACCTCGACGATGTGTGTGTGGTGCAAAACGGCGGTCGCAATCCAGCCTACCAAGAAGCCGATGGCCAACGTGTCATGAAGCAAAGTGAAATCACCATCAAAGTGTTGTTGGGACGCGGCCAGGCGGTAGACACGGTTTGGACCTGTGATTTAAGCCACGACTATGTTTCCATTAATGCAGACTATCGCTCATGAGCACCGCCATTGAAAAACTATTAGAACGCGCTGTGCTCATGATGGAGCGCATTGAGCGCGTGTTGCCCCAGCCTTTAAGTGAGCCCAATTGGTCTGAAGCCATTGCCTGGCGCTATCGCAAGCGAGCTTCTGGCCATGGTGTCTTAGAGGCTGTGCGTCATGTGTCAGACATGAACCTGGCTGACTTGCAGGAAATTGATGGACAGAAAGAAAAGTTGCAACAAAATACTTTGCAATTTGTACAAGGCTTGCCGGCCAACAATGTGCTCCTAACGGGTTCACGTGGCACCGGCAAATCTTCCTTGATCAAAGCTTGTTTGAATGCCTACGCTTCACAAGGTTTGCGCCTCATTGAAGTTGACAAAGAAGACCTGACCGATTTGCCCGACATTGTCGATGTGGTTGCTGGACGGTCAGAAAAATTCATCATCTTCTGCGATGACCTGAGCTTTGAAGATGGCGAAGGTGGCTACAAAGCTTTGAAATCCATTCTCGACGGTTCTGTGGCGGCATCGACACCCAATGTGCTGATTTACGCCACCAGCAACCGACGCCATTTGTTGCCTGAGCACATGAAGGACAACCTCACCTACACTCACACCGAAGATGGCGAAGTGCATCCAGGCGAAGTCATTGAAGAAAAAATTTCTTTGTCCGAGCGCTTTGGCTTGTGGATCAGTTTTTATCCCTTCTCTCAAGACGAATACCTGACCATCGTGGCCCAATGGTTGCGGTCTCTGGGTGCCAGCGAAGCCGTCATTCAAGCCTCCGGACCTGAAGCCCTGGTTTGGGCCCTTGAACGTGGTTCGCGCAGTGGCCGAGTGGCCTATCAATTTGCGCGAGATTGTGTGGGGCGCATGGGGCAGGGCGCTTCGACTCAGCGATCACTGTGAGTACAAGCTCAGCACCTAGCCAGTCTTTGCTGGTGGCGGATGCGCATCTTCAACGCGATGGTGGGCAAAATCGCAAGACAGTCGATGTGGCGGTTGGCATTTTGATCAATGCGCAAAATCAATTCTTGCTCACCTCAAGACCGCCAGGCAAAGTGTACGAAGCTTACTGGGAGTTTCCGGGGGGCAAGCTAGAGGCCCATGAAACCGTAGAACAAGCATTAACGCGAGAACTTGAAGAAGAGCTTGGCTTGAAGATTGGTGGCGTGCAAATTTGGCGACAACAGTTGGTGGACTATCCGCATGCTTTGGTCAGGCTGAACTTTTGCAAAGTTCGCAGTTGGCAAGGCAACTTGGAAATGCGAGAAGGTCAACAGTTTGCTTGGCAAAGCTTGCCCGTTCAAGTGATGCCTGTATTGCCTGGCACCGTGCCTGTTCTAACTTGGTTGGCCGAAGAAAGTGGTTTCGTGGGTGACACGCATGTGGCTGCAAGCTAAGCCCTAGTTACTGCAACTTAGGATCGCCAAAATTTTCTTGATCGGGGGGTGTGTCTTCGGGCACCCTAAAGCTCTCATTGGCCCATGCACCCAAGTCAATGCCCTTGCATCTTGCGCTGCAAAAGGGACGGTAAGTATTGTTTGGACTGAAAAGACTGGGGCCGCCACAGGTGGGGCACTTCACGTGTTTGGGCTTGGCAGATGGCTCACTCATCGGTCTCAGTAGGTGCTCATGGCCTGCGCTTTAAGCGCAGAGCGTCATTTCAAAGGGGGTGTCTTCTTTGTTGGCAAGCAGCTTGCCATCGGCTTGTTGTTGCATGAGCCGAATGACGACCAGCAGCCTGTTGCAACTGATCTCGGGTGTGAGGTTCAAACTTTCGTCAATTCGCAAACGGAGCAGTTGAAAATTGCGTCCCTGCGGCAAATTTTGTTGAAGCTGGCCACCCGTTGCCATGACCTTTTGCGTGCTGCCAGATTCGCGCATCATTTTGAGAATGAGTTGAATCGCATTGGCCAAAGGTGAAAAGTGTTGCGACCATTCGAACAAATTAGCTTGCCTGGAGGCGGGGTCATGGTGCTGCCAGGCGTGGTACGCAGGCAAGTCAAATTCGCAAGTTCCGCCCGGAATGGCTGAACGGCTTCGAATGCTGTTGAGGAATTCGCTTTCACCCATAGCACTGCCCATTTTCCCAACCATGCTGTTGAGTGCTTCGAAGCGTTGTTCGAGTTGTGCAATGACCAGATCAAGCGCCTGCTCTGAAATGGAGGGATTGCCACGGTAGCTATTGAGCTGCTGTTTATGGCGTTCAATGTCTTTGAGAACATCTGATTTCAGTTCAGACCGTGAACCCACTTCCATGATCTCAAAAATCGTGGTGAGCGCGTAATGGTGATCAACTGGCTCGAAACGCTGACTCAACTGATTAAAGCGCGCAAACAAATGTTGCAGGCGCAGATAAGTCCGGGTTCTTTCGTTGAGGGGGTATTCGTAAAGTATCACGCTGCGTCTTTCAGTGCCAAGATCATAGCCCGAAGCGGGTCATCATTTCATGCACCAACTGCTTCAAGTGGGCTAAATCGATGTCTTCGTTGAAAATGACCACATCGGCACAGTCCAATCGCTGTTGCCGACTGGCTTGCTGAGAAATGATTCGCTCTATTTCTGCCCGGCCCAGCTGGTTTCTGCTCATCACCCTCTGGATTTGAGTTTCAACGCCACAGTCAACCACGCAGACCAAGTCGACTTGGCGGCGCCAGCGTTCGCCAGACTCTACCAACAAGGGGACGTCATAGACCAAGCAGGCATGGCCTGCGGCAATGGCAGCAACACTTTCTTCTTGGAGGACTTGCCCCACCAAAGGGTGAATGATGGCCTCAAGCTGTCGCTTGCTTTCGGGGTTGGAAAAGACCAGTGCTCGCATGGCGTCTCTGTTCATGGCGCCATCGGGGGCAATCAATTGCTCGCCAAATTCAGCCAATATGGCAGAAATGGCTCTCCCGCCGGGCAGGGTGAGTGACCTGGAAATGGCATCGGCATCCATGACCGCCGCACCCGCGCTGGCCATGATGCTGGCCACCGTGCTCTTGCCGCTGCCAATGCCGCCCGTCAGCCCCAGTCGAAGTGGCTTGCGGCTCAACGGGTTAAGCCCCCATGGAAATGCCTAAAAAGAAACATGCGAATCCAGAAAAGGCTAAAAAAGGTCCAAATGCGAAGTGTCCATTGTGACCCAGTTGCCCCCTCATTTTTTGGATGACCCCAAAAATCAGCCCAGAAACAGAGGCCAACAAGAGCAAAGGCAAAAGGCTCCAAACCCCCACCCAAGCGCCAAGGCTGGCCAGCAGTTTGAGATCGCCCTGCCCCATACCCTCTTTGCCTGCCACTTTCTCAAAGCCCCAGCTGACCAGCCAAAGAAGCCCATAGCCCAGAACCGCACCAGACAGTGAGTGCATAAGTGGGGTGGGGGTGAGCGACATGGCGCTGCCAATGAGGCCCACCCACAGCAAGGCTTGGGTAAGAACATCTGGCAGAAGGAATGTTTCGGCATCAATCCAAGCCAAGGCCAAAAGGGCAGCGCAGAAGAAACCCCCTAGCAAGGCTGTATAGCCAAAACCAAACCTCAGGAGTGACATGCAAAACAAAACAGCTGTGAGGAGTTCAACCCCCGGGTAGCGAAAAGAAATAGCCTCGTTGCAATGTTTGCAGCGTCCAAAGCACCCAACAAAAGACAAAACCGGAATGAGCTCGTACCAACTCAGTGTGTGGCGGCAGTGAGGGCAGTGTGATTGTGGCGTCGATAAATTGAAGCTAACGGGGCTAGTGTCGTCAGCCGTCAAAATCATTTGCGGCAAACGGTGAATGAGCACGTTGACAAAGCTACCTATGACCAAGCCAATGGCAGCCATCAAAATGATTTCAGCCAAGCTGACTTCTACAAAGTGCGGCATGACCCAGCCCATGCTGCCAGGGGGGAGCCACAATTGAGGCCATGCAGTCAGGGTGATCAAAAGACTTGTCCTAAGTTGAAGATGGGCATGTACAAGGCCAACAAAATGCCGCCTATGAGCGTGCCCAGCACGACCATGATGACGGGCTCGAGGAGCGTAGACAGATTGCCAATTTGTTGATTCAGATCGGACTCCATGAGTTTGGCTGTGCGTTCAAGCATGGTATCAAGTGATCCCGTTTCTTCGCCTATGGCGCACATCTGAATGGTCATGGTAGAAAATAAGTTGGATTTTGACATGGCCTTGCTCAAACTGTGGCCCTCTTGAATGCTTTGCGTCATAGCCAGCGTGGCTTGTGCCAAATTGGGCGAGACAGTTGCGGCTGAAGCGGGTGCCAGTGCTTCGGCCAAAGGAATGCCGGCCTCAAGCAAAGCCGACAAGGTTTGTGCCCATTTGACGATCATGGCGGTTTGCAAAAGCGCCCCTACAACAGGACTTAAGAATGCCATTTTTTCAAAAATGATTTGGAGCTTCAAGGACCTGTGGTGCACCTTATGCAGCAATGCGATGAATACCAAAAGCGATCCTGAAAGCACGCCAGCCCATTGCCCTAACCAAAAGCTCATGTTGATCAATTGCTGTGTTGCCCAAGGCAATGACGCGCCCATGCTCTTGAAAACATCTTCAAAGACAGGCACCACCCACAGCAAGATGACCACCAGCACAATGACAGCAATGACCAAGATGCTTGCTGGGTAAATGAGTGCATTTTTCAGTTTGGCTTTCAGGGTGGCATGGGCCTCAAGGGTATCTGCCAAGCGGCTCAGTATTTTGTCCAAAATGCCAGCTGACTCGCCCGCGTGCAACAAACTGCAGTAATGTTGGTTGAAAACTTGCGGATGCTTTTGAAACGCACTGTGCAGCGACTGGCCTGCATTGACCTCGTTGCGAAGTGTTTGCAATGTGTTACCAAAAGCCTTCTGAGTAGCGCGATTGCCCACGATGCTTTGACTGAGCAATTCAAAAGCCTGCGACAGCGGAATGCCGGCACTCATGAGCGCCGACCACTGCCGCGTGAAAACGCTCAGTGTTTTGGCAGGCACAGCCTTGCTTTTCAGCTTGCGAAGGGGCGCAGCCTGCCGCCTGGCGACTGCTCGGGAGAGGGCCGCATCAAGTGACATCGGTGTGCGCCAGTACTTCAGACAAAGAGGTGATGCCCATAGAGGCTTGCATAAGTCCTGCATGTCGCAGCGAGTTGATGCCCTCTTTTTCGGCTTGCGCTGTCAGTTCATGACCGCTGGCATTGTGCAAAATCAAATGCTGCAGTGCCGCTGTAATCGGCATGACTTGGAACAAACCAATTCGCCCCCAATAGCCCTTGTGGCACTGTGAGCAGCCTTGTGCCGAATAAAAATGATGCTGTGGTGCAGCTTGGTCGGTGAAAGACTGGAGACCTAAATCTTTCAGTGATTGAGAAGACACACTGACGGGCGTTCGACAGTGCACGCACAAGCGGCGAACCAAGCGCTGTGCAGAAATGAGGCTGATGCTAGAGGCCAAGTTGTAGGTGGCAACGCCCATGTTGCGAAGGCGAACCAAAGCGCTGGGTGCGTCTTGTGTATGCAAAGTAGAAAGCACCAAATGACCGGTTTGCGAGGCCTTCATGACAATGTCTGCTGTTTCATGGTCTCTGATTTCTCCCACCATGAGAATGTCAGGGTCTTGGCGTAAAAAGGCGCGAAGTGATGTGGCGAAATTCAGGCCAATTTTTTCTTTCACATTGACTTGATTGATACCCGGTAATTGAATTTCAGAGGGGTCTTCGACGCTGGCAATGTTCACTTCAGCCCGATTCAACAGGTTCAAACAGGCATACAAAGATTGAGACTTGCCAGAACCTGTGGGTCCTGTGACCAAAACCATGCCATGTGGTTTTTGGATAGCGTCAAGCATTTTTTGTTTGTCGGCAAGGCCATAACCCAAGTGATCTAAGTTGAGCTTTGCCAAATCGGTTGGCAATATGCGCACCACAATCTTTTCGCCAAAGAGTGTCGGCAATGTACTCACTCGTAAATTCAGACGCTGTGTATTTTTGAGTCCAAGGTTCATGCGGCCATCTTGCGGCAAGCGTTTTTCTGCAATGTCTAAGCGCGACAAAACTTTGATGCGAGACACAATTTGTTCTTTAAACTCATAGGGTGGTGCCGGTATTTCTTGAAGTGCGCCATCGACACGCAAGCGGACACGGAAGAAATTTTCGAAAGGTTCAAAATGGATGTCAGAGGCTCTAAGCTGCGCCGCTATTTCCCAAGTTTGCTGAAGGTAGTGAACAACAGGCGCGTCTGAAGGCGTGGGCAGGTTGCCGGAATGATGAATTGCCATCTGAACGCCATTTCATAAGAACAAGGCGTTCAATGATGCGTGCGATTTGGCAATTCAAACGGTTCAAATTTGAAATGCAAGAATTTGTGCGGAGGCATGCCAGCCATCTTGTTCTATTTCGACAATTGAATCAAAATGACATGTGGTTCAATGCAGGCACTGCGAGGAAATATGAAATTAGTATTTTTAGGAATCATCCTGATGGCATTCAATGCCAACGCAGCAGACGCGCCCAAAGCGGATGATAAAAAAAAACCAGAGCGGTCAGCTGTGCCAGAGCGCATCACGCGCCCTAAGGCTACACCAGAGTCATTGCCGCAGCCATTAGAGAAAAAGAGCGTGCTAGAGGTATGCCCCAAATATGAGTACAAGGAAAGGGATTCTAAAATTGTTTGCTTGATCAAACCTGCAGGTGGCGAGAAACCCAAACCCGCGGCCAAATGACCCATGAGGTCAGTTGCATGCTGGGCAGCCGTTAAACCGACAAGCCTACAAATACATTTTGCACATCGTCGTTGCCGTCAATGGCAGCCAAGAAATTCTCCACTTCCTCAAGCTGCTCGGCGCTAAGGTTGGCAGGGTTAACAGGGTTTTTGGGTTTGTACCCCAACTTATTGGACAACACGGTGAACCCATGCTCAGGCAAGGCTTTGCTCACCAGATCTAAATCTGTTGGATCTGTAATGAACACCGTCACGCCGTCTTCATCGGCGGCTTCAAAGTCTTGCGCGCCCGCTTCAATGGCGGCCATCTCGGCATCGGCATCAGCTTTTGAGGCCTCTGCTTCAATCATGCCTACATGGTCAAAATCCCAAGACACTGAACCCGACGAACCAAGTTGTCCTTTGCGGAACAACACACGCACTTCAGAGGCGGTACGGTTGAGGTTGTCGGTCAGTGCCTCGACCATTAAAGGGACCTGATGGGGCGCAAAACCTTCGTAAATGACGCGTTCAAAATTAACGGGGTCCCCCAAAAGACCAGCCCCTTTTTTAATGGCGCGTTCTAGGGTGTCCTTGGGCATGGAGACCTTGCGGGCTTGCTCCACAACCAAGCGCAACCGAGAATTGGCGGCAGGATCAGCGCCACTCTTGGCGGCCACCATGATGTCTTTTGCCAAACGCCCAAAGAGTTTGCCTCTAGCGTCTGCGGCTTGTGCCTTGCCTTTTGCTTTCCACTGGGCGCCCATGGGGTGTGCTTTCTATGTGACGATTGAAGGGAAACATTTTAAGTCATGCGCTTCCCTTCAAAACTTAGACCGTGATGTCGACGTTACCGCCTTTGGGCTTGTCATTTGACTTGACCTCTTGCCTTGTCACTTCACGCTGAGGTTCCATTTTTGGTGGCGGATCATTTTTGACCTTTTGCTCCGTTTTGACGGGTCGTTCTTGTTGCACCCGAGGCGGTTCTGGTCTTTGACTGGCAGGGCGAATTTCTGACATGTTAAAACTCCGTCAAGTCGAGATTGGAAAGTGCGGCGCATTGCCAAAGGTCATTGTCAACCAAAATGCCACGGAAAGGGTTAAATCCAAAGGAGGCTTTTGATGAAAATAGCCATTGTTCTTTTGAGCTTGTTCAGTTTAGGGTTTGTTTGGGCCAATACGCCGGCCTGTTTTTCAATCAGAGATCCTGATCGAAAAAATGTTTGTTTGGCCATGTCGAGTCGGCAAAATTCCTACTGCTTCTCAGTCAAGGACGCAGACACCAAAAATATGTGCCTCGCCAATGTGATGAAAGAAAAAAGCTATTGCTACAGCATCAAAATGCACGACATGAAGCAGCAGTGCTTGGCACAAGTAAAATAGTCAAATTGAATACCATCGTATGAAGTACATCAAAAAACTCTTGGTTGTCTGGGTTTCTGCAAGTGTTTATTACCTGTCCCTCCTCGTGAATGAATGGGTATTGGGTGACTCGGAATTTTCTTTTGATGTGCATTGGGTCTTTTTCCCAAGTGGTTTTCGGTTTCTCTTGGTCTTGCTGGCACTAGAGTCAGGCGCTTTGGGCATCGCCTTGGGGGGTCTTGTCTGGAATTATCAAGTCCACCCCGAATTGGGGCTTGATTTCGCTTTGATCACCGGTTTCGTAGCCGGTTTTTCACCGTGGTTGGCACGTCAACTCAGCGTGAGTTTTCTTGGCTTAGACCGTGAGTTTAAAGTTTTGTCACCCCAAACCTTGTTGAAAATATCACTTCTTTTCGCTACCCTTAGCGCGCTGCTACACCAACTTTGGTTTTACTCGCAAGGGCTCACTGAAAACTTGGCCTTAAGTTTCACTGTCATGGCATTGAGCAATTGGGCTGGAACTTTGTTGGTCTTACTGGCCATGAAGTTCATCATTCAAAAATACTCAAGCCCAGAAACTGAACGGCAAAAGTTTTAAATTTCAATCTCTCATTAAGCAATTCTTCATGAAACAAATTTACCTGCGATATTTGGTGTTGGCTGAGACTTTGCGTAAATCAAACATTGATCTTTCGGAAATTGATGAAATTGGGAAGAAATTACTTGAGACCATTGCCATCAAGAGTGCACAAGGCCAGCCTATGGTCGTTACTCAAACGATGGAGTTAAGTGACATTGCCAGCCCAGCCACTATCCATCGGCGCATCGAGGTCCTGAAAAAAGCGGGCTTGATCCAAGTGATACAGACTGAACAAAACCAAAAGATCAAATTTTTAGTGCCGACCCAAATTAGCATTGATTACTTTGACAAGCTAGGTAAGCTCATGGCCTCCGCCATCCTCTCTTAAATGACGCCCTTACCCACTTTCGAGGATGTTTTGGCTGCGGCTGCACGCCTTGAGGGAGTCGCTCATAAAACCCCAGTGATGCAGTCGAGTTTGTTGAATGAACAACTGCAAGCGACCCTCTATGTGAAGTGTGAAAACTTTCAGCGCATGGGTGCTTTTAAGTTCAGAGGCGGCTTCAATGCCTTGGCCAAATTGAATGAAACACAAAGGCAAGCAGGGGTGGTGGCTTATTCTTCAGGCAACCATGCGCAAGCCGTTGCCTTGTCGGCGCGCATTCTTCAAATTCCCGCCACCATCCTCATGCCACATGATGCCTCGCCCGCTAAGTTGGCGGCCACAAAAGGCTACGGCGCCACGGTCATCGGCTATGACCGTTATGCTGAGGACGCCAGCTCCCTGGCCACAGCCTTGGCCAGCGAGAATGGTCTCACCTTCATTCCCCCCTTTGATCATCCTGATGTCTTATCAGGTCAAGGTACAGCGGCTTTGGAGTTGTTCAAGGAAGTGGGCGAACTCGATGTGCTGTTTGTTTGTTTGGGCGGCGGTGGGCTTTTAAGCGGCAGTGCATTGGCCGCCAAGGCGCTCTCTCCGAGTTGTCAAATCGTGGGTGTAGAGCCCGAGGCAGGCAACGATGTACAGCAATCATTTAGAAAAGGTGAACGGGTCAAAATTGCAACGCCCGTGACCATTGCCGATGGTGCACAAACGCCCATGGTTGGCGCCATCACTTTTGAAATTATCAAAGCTTTGGTGGACGACATTCACACCGTGACAGATGCACAACTGGTCCAAAGCATGCGCTTTTATGCTGAGCGCATGAAGATGATTGTGGAGCCCACGGGTTGCCTTTCATTGGCAGCTGCCGTGCAAGCAAGTGAGTCGTTGAAGGGAAAGAAAGTAGGCCTGATCATCAGCGGTGGCAACATCGACATGGCGAGGTTTTCGCAATTGATGACGGCTTACCCGTGACAGCTTTAAGTGCGGCGCTCTAGCAATTGAGACGCCAGAGCAACCAAAGCATCTTTGTGTTCGCCATCAGGCAGATGCTGCGCCGCATCTACGGCACGCTGAGCTTCTGACATGGCCGCTTTGCGGCTAGCTTCAAGAGCACCTGTATCGCGGACGATGGCAATCACACTGCTCAGTTGGTCAATAGAGCCAGTTTCGATGGCCTTTTGAATCAGTTCTCGCTGTGCTGGTGTGCCTCGTTGCATGGCTAAAATCAGGGGCAGAGTGGCTTTGCCTTCGCGCAAATCATCGCCAAGGTTCTTGCCCATTTCAGCGGCATTGCCCTCGTAATCTAAAACATCGTCAATTACTTGAAAAGCAGTGCCCAAGGCTTGACCATAGTCTGCGCAGGCCTCTTCCAATTCAGAAGAGGTTTTGGCCAAGATGGCTGCCAAACGGGCGCTGGCCTCAAACAATTTGGCAGTTTTGGACCGAATGACGTGCAAATAGGCCTCTTCGTCCAAAGAGGCGTCGTGCATGTTCATGAGTTGCAGAACTTCACCCTCTGCAATGACGTTGGTGGCATCGGCCAATACTTGCATGATGCGCATGCTGCCTGCATCCACCATCATTTGAAAAGCGCGGGAATAGAGAAAGTCGCCTACCAACACGCTGGCGGGATTGCCAAAATTCTCGTTGGCAGTAGGGCGGCCACGCCGCAGTGTCGACTCGTCCACCACGTCGTCGTGCAGCAATGTGGCCGTGTGAATGAACTCCACTACAGCGGCCATGCTGTATTTATGCGCTTCTTGGTAGCCCAAAGCACCGCAGGTGAGCAACAAAATGACAGGCCTTAGCCGCTTGCCGCCCGCCGAAATGATGTACTGGGCAATTTGGCCAACCAGGGGCACCCCCGAACTCAAGCGCTTTGCGATGACCTCGTCGACCTGGGCCAAATCTTTTGCCACCAGAGCCAAGGCAGAGGCTGGGGAGGCTTGAAAGGATGGCGCGGAGGTAGACAAAATGGCTTTAAACAACTGGATTTGTGGGCAGAATTGCCTGAAAACTTGGGTTTTCGATGGGGTTTCTGTGTATTGGCATGATTATAGAGAGCGAAAACGACAACTGGGGGGCTTCAATGAATTGTGGTGAAGGGGCTTGTCAACTCTCAAAAGTACGTGCTAAAATCCGCGGTTCCTTAGGGTTCGTCCTAGGAATTCCATGAAGAGGTCATTATGTACGCGGTCATAAAAACCGGTGGCAAACAGTATCGTGTTGCTGCTGGTGAAAAAATTAAAGTAGAACAGATTGCTGCGGACGTGGGCCAGGAAATCGTATTCGACCAGGTTTTGGCAGTCGGCAACGGCGCAGATCTGAAAGTTGGTACGCCCCTGGTGTCCGGCGCAACTGTTACTGTCACAGTGTTGGCACACGGCAAGCACGACAAAGTGCACATCTTTAAGATGCGCCGTCGCAAGCACTATCAAAAACGTCAAGGTCATCGCCAGCAGTACACAGAACTGCAAATTGGCGCGATTGCCGGCTAAGGAGCACAGGTCATGGCACAGAAAAAAGGCGGCGGCTCTACGCGAAACGGGCGCGATTCGCAGCCCAAAATGCTCGGTGTAAAAGCTTTCGGTGGTGAACTCATCACTGCAGGCGCCATCATTGTTCGTCAGCGTGGTACCAAGTTCCACCCCGGCAACAATGTGGGCATTGGCAAAGACCACACATTGTTCGCTTTGATCGACGGCCACGTGTCGTTTGGCTTCAAAGGTGCTCTGAAAAAGCAAATGGTGAATGTGACTGCTGCTTAAACAGCGTCAGCCATTGCGCAAAGAGCCCCGCCGAGTCGGGGCTTTTTTGTTCCAGAGCTCAAAATTAAAATAGACAAACTGGAATAGAAACTGGAAACATCATGAAATTCGTTGACGAAGCCTATATTGACATCGCCGCAGGCGATGGCGGGAACGGCTGCGTTTCGTTCCGGCATGAGAAGTACAAAGAATTTGGCGGCCCCAACGGCGGCGATGGTGGCCGCGGTGGCCACGTGTTTGCAGTGGCCGACCCTAACCTCAATACGCTGGTTGATTTTCGTTACTCCCGCAGGCACGAGGCCAAGCGCGGCCAGCACGGCATGGGCTCCGACATGTTTGGCGCCATGGGCGACGATGTCACCTTGAAAATGCCTGTGGGCACCATCATCACCGACGCCGAAACGGGCGAGGTCTTGTATGAGCTGTTGCAACCAGGCGAGGTTCTCATGATTGCCAAGGGCGGCGATGGTGGCTTTGGCAATATGCGCTTCAAGAGCGCCATCAATCGTGCGCCGCGTCAAAAAACACCTGGGTGGCCAGGCGAGAAAAAAGAACTCAAGCTCGAGTTGAAGGTCTTGGCCGATGTCGGGTTGCTGGGCATGCCCAATGCAGGCAAGTCCACACTGATTGCCGCCATTTCCAACGCGCGCCCCAAAATTGCAGACTACCCGTTCACCACTTTGCACCCCAATTTGGGTGTGGTGCGCGTCGGCCCTGAACAAAGCTTTGTGGTGGCCGATGTGCCCGGTCTCATTGAAGGCGCCTCTGATGGCGCTGGCTTGGGCCATTTGTTCTTGCGCCATTTGCAGCGCACGCGCTTGTTGTTGCACATGATTGACTTTGCACCCTTTGATGAAACGGTCGATCCTGTGGCGCAAGCCAAAGCCATTGTGGGCGAGCTCAAAAAATACGACAAAGCTTTGTACGACAAGCCGCGTTGGTTGGTGCTCAACAAACTTGACATGGTGCCGGTTGAAGAGCGCGAAGCCCGTGTCAAAGACTTCATCAAACGCTTCAAATACAAAGGCCCTGTGTTTGAAATTTCTGCGCTCACCCGCGAAGGTTGTGAGACTTTGATCAAGACGATTTTTCAGCACATCAAAGCGCAGCAAATTCAAGAGCAAGAACCGGTCTATGTCGATCCGCGTTTTGTTGAGGAACCGCCCCTCTAATTGATTCGGCAACCTGAATTTTTTGTACTTGCGTTACATTGAACACCATGAGCCAGCCTTTTACGTCCACTGTTTTGCGCGATGCGCGGCGCATCGTGGTCAAGGTCGGCTCCAGTTTGGTCACCAACGAAGGGCGCGGTCTAGACGAAGCGGCCATCGGTGAATGGTGCCGCCAGATGGCGATCATGGCCAAAGACGGTCGCGAGGTCATCATGGTGTCCAGCGGCGCCATTGCCGAAGGCATGAAGCGTTTGGGTTGGGCCACACGCCCCCAAGAAATTCATGCTTTGCAAGCGGCCGCTGCGGTGGGCCAAATGGGTTTGGCGCAAATGTACGAAACCAAATTGCGTGAAAACGGTTTGGGCAGCGCCCAGGTGCTGCTCACGCATGCCGACCTGGCCGATAGAGAACGTTATTTGAACGCTCGATCCACCCTGCTCACTTTGTTGCATCACAAGGTGCTGCCTGTCATCAACGAAAACGACACGGTGGTGAACGACGAAATTAAGTTTGGCGACAACGACACCCTGGGTGCTTTGGTGGCCAACTTGGTGGAGGCTGATGCCTTGGTCATCTTGACCGATCAAAAAGGTTTGTACACCGCCGACCCTCGCAAAAATCCTGCTGTCGAATTTGTGCACGAAGCCCGTGCCGGAGATATTGCGTTAGAGGCCATGGCTGGTGGCGTAGGCTCCAGCATTGGCAGTGGCGGCATGATCACCAAAATTTTGGCGGCCAAGCGTGCCGCCGGTTCGGGCGCATCCACTGTCATTGCTTGGGGCCGTGAACCCGACGCCCTCATTCGCTTGTGCAAAGGTGAGCCCATTGGTACCTTGTTGGTGGCGCAAACGCAAAAACAGCAAGCGCGTAAGCAGTGGATGGCCGACCATTTACAACTGCGCGGCGCGGTCACAGTCGATCCTGGCGCTGCTTCTAAATTACAAACCGAAGGCAAGAGCTTGCTTGCGATTGGCATGACGCATGTCGAGGGCGACTTTTCCAGGGGTGATGTGATCGCCATACGCGATGTGAACGGACTGGAAATTGCGCGTGGCTTGGCCAATTACGCCAGTACCGAAGCCAGACTCATTTGCCGCAAACCCTCTTCAGAGTTTGAGGGCTTGTTGGGCTATGTCGCTGAGTCTGAGTTTGTGCATCGCGACAATTTAATCCTGACCCGGTGAGCCCTTACTTATCCAAGTCAAAAGGGGCATTCAAAGCCCCTTTTTCATTGGTCTTCTGGTTTTGGTTTGTCTAAACTGTTCTGAGGGTCTGGGTCAAAACTGCCACCCGGTGGCAACTCCATGCGAATTTGCGTTTGCATGAAACCAAACTGAACCGTCATTGACACCTCTGCACCTTGTTCAGGTGTTTCTTCATCGTTGTCCTTGTTTCTAGGCCGAGACGCGCCGCGGTAACCCCGTGCGCGATTGTCATAGCGGGGCAAGTATCTGGACAACTCAGTGAGCGCCATTTCGTAAACGCCTCGTTTGAACTCCACCACCACATCGAGCGGCACCCAAAAGTCGTTCCAGCGCCAAGCGTCAAACTCGGGGTGGCTGGTGGCGCGCAGGTTGATGTTCCAGTCGGGCTCGACCAGTTGAAGCAAATACCAAATTTGCTTTTGGCCCTTGTAATGGCCCCTCGCGTCTCTTCTGATGAAACGATCAGGCACTTCATAGCGCAACCAATCTCGGGTTCGGGCCACGATGCGCACATGCTCCGGCAGGAGTCCCACTTCTTCGTGCAGTTCTCGGAACATGGCCTGTTCAGGGCTTTCGCCCCGGTCAATGCCGCCCTGCGGAAACTGCCAACTGTGGGTTCGGATGCGCTTGCCCCAAAACACCTGATTTTTCTGGTTAAGCAGAATGATGCCGACGTTAGGCCGAAAGCCTTCGCGGTCAAGCATAATCAAATCCCAAATTTTTAAACTGTGTCCATTATGCACGGGCGGTTCTGTGCAACATTAGGACTCACCCTGAGTACGCTTGGAATTAGCCCATGAAAGCCAGTCAATTTTTAATTTCCACCCTCAAAGAAGCGCCAGCTGACGCTGAGGTGGTGAGCCATCAACTCATGATGCGCGCCGGCATGATTAAGCGCTTGGGCGCTGGCATCTACAACTACATGCCCATGGGACTGCGCGTGATTCGCAAAGTGGAAGCCATCGTGCGCGAAGAAATGAACCGCGCTGGCGCCATTGAAATGACCATGCCCGTGGTTCAACCCGCTGAGCTGTGGCAAGAGACCGGACGCTTTGAAAAGATGGGCCCAGAGCTGTTGCGCATCAAGGACCGCCATGGCCGTGACTTTGTGGTGCAGCCCACCAGCGAAGAAGTGATCACGGATGTAGCGCGGCAAGAGTTGCGCAGCTACAAACAATTGCCCAAAAACTTCTACCAAATTCAAACCAAATTCCGTGACGAGCGCCGCCCCCGCTTTGGCTTGATGCGCGGTCGTGAGTTCATCATGAAAGACGCTTACAGCTTTGACCGCGACCAAGCTTCGGCCAAACAAAGCTACAAGATCATGGCCGATGCGTATCGCAAAATCTTTGACCGCTTTGGCTTAAGCTACCGAGCTGTAGCGGCCGACAGTGGCGCTATTGGTGGCGATTTGAGCGAAGAGTTTCAAGTGATTGCTGCCACCGGCGAAGACGCCATCGTGTATTGCCCTCAAAGCGATTACGCGGCCAACATGGAGAAGGCGGAAGCTTTGGCGCCCTCTCATGCACGCCCTGATGCCGCCAAACCCCAAACCCTCACCCCCACACCCGGCAAGAGCACCTGCGAAGATGTTGCGGCCTTGTTGGGCGTGCCTTTGTCGACCACTGTGAAATCTTTGGTCTTGGCCACCGATGAAACGGACGAGCAGGGCAACATCAAAGCCTCCAAGGTTTGGCTACTGTTGCTTCGTGGCGACCACGACATGAACGAAGTCAAAGTGGGCAAGTTGCCTGGCTTGAACGCGGGGTTTCGCTTTGCCACATTGACAGAAATTGACGAGCACTTTGGCTGTAAGCCTGGCTACCTAGGCCCTTTGAATTTGAAGAAGCCTTTGAACGTGGTGGCCGACCGCGAAGTGGCTGTCATGGCCGACTGGATTTGCGGCGCCAATCAACCCGACCACCACATCACGGGTGTGAATTGGGGGCGTGATTTGCCAGAGCCCATGATGGTGGCCGATTTGCGCAATGTGGTCGATGGCGATATGTCGCCTGATGGCAAGGGCGTCTTGGCCATTGAACGCGGTATTGAAGTAGGCCATGTGTTTTATTTAGGCACCAAGTACAGCCAAGCCATGAACGCCACTTTCTTGGACGAAAACGGCAAACCCCAATTTTTAGAAATGGGCTGCTACGGCATTGGTGTGACGCGCTTGCCTGCGGCGGCCATTGAGCAAAATCACGATGCCAAGGGCATCATTTGGCCGGATGCCATAGCGCCTTTCACCGTGGTCATTTGCCCCATCGGTGCCGATCGCAGCCCCGATGTCAAAGCCGCATCTGAAAAACTCTATGCCGATCTCATGGCGGCGGGTATCGATGTGTTGCTCGATGATCGTGGCGAGCGCCCTGGTGCCATGTTTGCCGATTGGGAACTCATTGGCGTGCCGCACCGCGTGACACTGGGCGACCGTGGTTTGAAAGAAGGCAAAGTGGAATACCAACACCGCCGCGACGAAGCGGCCACGGCAGTAGCGCCAGCAGACGTTGCGGCCTTTGTCATCAGCAAAGTAGCACAGGCTGTCTGAAAGACCAGCGCATGAATTTGCATCGACGCAAATTTTTGCGCCAAGCTATTCGGGGTGGTGGGCGTGGGTTTGTTTCAACCCTCGTTGCACCCGCTTTGCTGTTGACTCATTCATTCATTCAATCCGCTTGGGCGGGTAACCAAGCCGAAGAGGCACTGTCAGATTCAATTCGAACTGCTCTCAGTCAGGCGGTTTTACAGAGCGGCCCACCCGTACCAGTTCTCAATACAGAGCTTGAGAAGAAGCAGTTCAATGAATGGACAAACAAAGCCTCGCATCGCTTAAGCCAATGGATGAAACATCCAGACGATCGCTCTGAGTTTTTGCACACAGTTTGGTATGAGGCCAGGCGCGCAGGTTTGTCTTTGTCATTGGTAATGGGCTTGATTGAAGTTGAGAGTGCCTTCAGGAAGTACGCCATCTCAAGCGCTGGTGCCAGGGGTTATATGCAGGTCATGCCCTTTTGGACGCGCAGCATTGGCGATGGCAACGAAAGTGTTTTGTTTCATACGCAAACGCAGCTTCGTTTTGGTTGTGTCATCTTGCGCCACATGTTGGAGCGAGAAAGTGGCGACCTGTTTTACGCGCTCGGCCGTTACAACGGCAGCCGTGGGCAATCTGCTTATCCCCAATCTGTCTTGGCAGCTCAAAAAAAATGGCTTCAGTCAGTAGACTGAAACCATTTTGTGTTTCAAGCTTCCATGCAGAAGCTGAAGCTCACACTGCTAGGGTGCTTATTCTTTGGGCGTGGTGCCCAGCACTTGAATCAGTTCACCCGACTCGTACATTTCCATCATGATGTCGGAGCCGCCCACAAATTCGCCCTTCACATACAACTGAGGAATGGTAGGCCAGTTGCTGTATTCCTTGATGCCATTGCGAATTTCAGCGTCGTCCAACACATTGACTGTTTTAACAGCCTTCGGATCAACGCCGCAAGCCTTCAAAATTTGAATGGCACGACCAGAGAAGCCGCACATGGGAAAGCTGGCGCTGCCCTTCATGAAAAGCAGTACTTCGTTTTGTTTGACCAAATCATCAATGCGGGCTTGGGTATCGCTCATGGGAAATCCTCTTTAACTTTCAATGGAGTGATTATTTCATGTTGTCGGGGTATTTGCAGACAAGGGTCTATTTTTGGCCACCAGAGCACCGTTCAATGCCAGCCAAGTCTAATTTGGACTGGACCTGCTTGAAGCCGGCTTGTTCAAGCAGGCTTCTAACCGCTGCCGCCTGCTTCCAACCATGTTCTAGGAGCAGCCAGCCACCCGCTTCCAAGTGATTTTGGGCATTTTGAACGATTTTCTTGATGTCTTCTAGGCCATCAGGGCCGCTTGCCAAGGCTTGAAGGGGTTCGTGGGTCAGCATTGCCAAGTGGGCGTCATGGTCTTCAATGTAGGGGGGGTTTGACACCAGCACATTGAATTTGCCTTGAACTTGCGAGAACCAGTTGCTTTGAAGAAAGCCAACATTCAATGCCAAATTGTGGGCATTTTGGGCAGCAAGGCTCAAAGCCTCGGCGCAGTTGTCCACGGCCAGAACTTCGGCCTCTGAAAGCTGAGATTTGAGTGCCAATGCGATAGCGCCACTGCCTGTCCCTAAATCAAGGTATCGGGGGCGCTCTAAGCCTGCACCGCACGCCAAGGCCCAATCCACCAACACTTCGGTGTCAGCTCTGGGGTCAAGCACACGCTTGTCGATGGCCAAGTTAAGTCCAAAAAACTCTTTCTGCCCCACGATGTAGGCTACAGGTTCGTGTTGCAGTCGGCGCTGTGCCAGTGCTTCAAAGGCTGCAATCTGTTCAGGCAATACCTCATCGGTATCGTGCGCCAACAGCCATGCGCGGTCGTGCAGCGATCTGCCAGCGGCATGCAAGAACAGAATTTGGGCTTCCAGTCGGGGCAGTCCCAATACCTGGCCACGCGTTAAACATTGCGCCACGTTCATGATGGCAGGCTTGATTCCAAATCAGCCAGTTGCTCGGCTTGCCTGGCATTCTGAAGTGACTGTGTCACTTCTTCCAAGTCACCTTCCATGATGAAACTCAGCTTGTACAAGGTGAGGTTGATGCGGTGATCTGTGAGGCGTCCTTGCGGAAAGTTGTAGGTGCGAATTCGGTCTGACCGGTCGCCACTGCCAATGAGCCCTTTGCGCAAAGCCGCATCTTTGGCGGCGCGCTCGTTGCGATCTTTTTCTTGAATGCGTGCCGATAAAACCTGCATGGCTTTGGCTTTGTTGCGATGTTGGCTGCGATCGTCTTGGCACTCCGCCACAATGCCCGTAGGAATGTGCGTGATGCGCACTGCAGAGTCTGTTTTGTTGATGTGCTGTCCACCCGCTCCGCTGGCGCGGTAGGTGTCAATGCGCAAATCGGCAGGGTTGATGGTCACAGCTTGGGCTTCGTCGGGCTCTGCGAGAACGGCCACGGTACATGCACTGGTGTGAATTCGGCCTTGTGTTTCAGTCGTAGGCACGCGTTGGACACGGTGACCACCCGATTCAAAGCGCAGGGTGCCAAACACGTTGTCACCTTCGATGCGAATGACCACCTCTTTGTAGCCACCTAGCTCACTGGCAGACTCCGACATGATTTCGGCACGCCAGCCTTTGCGCTCACAAAACTTGGTGTACATGCGAAGCAAGTCGCCGGCAAAAAGCGCTGACTCGTCGCCGCCTGTCCCTGCGCGTATTTCCAAAAAAGCAGGTCGTGCATCGTCGGGGTCTTTGGGCAGCAACATGCGCTGCAACTCAGCTTCCAAATCGCTCATTTCTAGTGAGGCACTTTGTATTTCCTCGTGGGCCATGGCTTGCATATCGATGTCTTCGCTGCTGCTTTCTAGCATGGCATGGGCTGCTTCTAAATCGCTGCTGCGTTCTAAATACCGTGCATAACGTTTGGCCAAAGCACTCACCTCAGCATGCTCGCGTGACAGTTTTAAAAACTGATTCATGTCGGCCATGATGTCTTCGCGCGACAGCAAAAAGTCCAGCTCTTCTAGACGCTGTGCATACCGCTCAAGCTGGTGACGTAAAAAGGGTTTCATGAGTCTTTGCGAAAAATTGGAAGAGGCATTGAGTCAATCTCAATGCGGCGCAGGCTTGGGCGATGGTCGCTAGCGTTCTTTGCGCAAGAAAAGACGTTGAACAGCATTGGTGGCTTGGGCCACGTGTTCGGGATCTGCTTCTCTCAGTTCTGCCATTGCGCCATGCAGCATCTTTTGAGTCAAGCCACGTGAAAGTGCCTCCAGCACTTTTTCTGGGTCCTCACCCTTCGCCAACAATTTACGGGCACGGGTCATTTCAGCTTCGCGCCATTCATCGGCTTGCGCATTGAGTTGCTGAATGAGTGGCACGCTGCCTCGTTGGTGCATCCAGTGCATAAAGCTCTGGACACCTGCGTCAATGATCACCTCTGCTTCGGCCACAGCAGCTTGCCGATGTGCTTGGCCTGTTTGAATGACACTGGCCAAGTCGTCAACGGTATAGAGGTAGACGTCTTCTAAGGATTTAACTTCGGGTTCGATGTCTCGCGGAACCGCCAAGTCGACCATGAACATGGGCCGATTGCGGCGTTTTTTCAAAGCCCGCTCTACAGCACCCAAGCCAATCAAGGGCAAAGTGCTGGCTGTGCAACTGATGACAGCATCAAACTCATGCAGTCGATCGGGCAGTTCAGACAAGCGCATGACCTCGGCTCCAATTCGGTCAGCAAGTTTTTCACCGCGGTCCATGCTGCGATTGGCAATGGCCATGCTGTGAGGGTTTTTGGCAGCAAAGTGGGTGACCACCAACTCAATCATTTCGCCCGCACCCACAAACAAAACTTTGATTTTGCTGATGTCTTCAAAAATTTGTCCCGCCAAGCGAACTGCTGCTGCTGACATGCTGATGGAGTGGGAACCAATTTCAGTGGTAGAACGAACCTCTTTGGCCACTGCAAAACTGCGTTGAAACAATTGGTTGAGGGTACTGCCCAAGGCGCCGGCCTCTTCAGCGGCTCTGACCGCATCTTTGAGTTGACCCAGAATTTGAGCTTCTCCCAAGACCATGGAGTCGAGACCGCTGGCCACTCTGAAGGCATGCCTGGCCACATGGCCTTCTTCAAGCATGTAAGTGTGGGCGCGCAGCTCATGGGCAGAGACGCCACCTGTTTGCGCTAGCCAATTCAGAGTTTCATCAACCACAAGCTGATCTGCTGCACAATAAATTTCTGTGCGGTTGCAAGTTGAGAGAATGGCAGCTTCAGGTTGGCGCGCTGTATGAGAGGCCAAATTGCCCCTGAGTTGCTTCAAAGTAGGTGGCAATTGGTCCAAGGCAAAGGCAAACCGCCCGCGCAAATCGAGCGGAGCTGTTGTGTGGTTTAACCCCAATGCCCAGACTGCCATGTTTCAGATTATAAAACCTGTACCAACAGAGAAGGAAATGAATGACTTGGGATGACGTATTTTGGCATTTGGCGAATTTCGGCTTGCCTGCGCTGGTACTTTCCTTGGGTATCACGCTATGGGGCTCGTTTCAGTTCAGGCGTCAGCCTCAAATCAAGTGGCTTTGGCGGTGGCTGCTGAATGCCATTTGCGGCTTGGCCGTGCTGGTAGTGGGACTGGTGATAACGGGGAACGACGGCAAAATGGCGACCTATGGCGCGCTTGTTTTGGTTTGTGCCACATTAGAGTGGGCTTTGCAAATGCGTTTCAAGTTGCGGGGCTGAAAGCATCGACACGGTCAGTGATGATGCCGTCTGTTCCCAATGCCATCAGATGTTGGGTAGCCCATTCGTCGTTGACGGTGTAGCTTAAACAACGCATGCCCGCGGCATGAACAGCAGCCACCCTATCGGGTGTCCACAAGGCATATTGGCAGACGACGGCGCTGCAATCCAAGGTCTTGGCAGTTTCTAGCCAAGCATCAGGCAGGTTGTGCAGCAACAAACCTCTGGGCAATTGAGGTGCGACTTGCTGAGCCCCTTTTAAAGATTCCACCTGAAAAGAGCTTAAAAGTGGTGGTACTTCTTCGTGCTGCCAAAGAAGAGCCGCTTGTTGGGCCACGACCTCACCTGTTTTGAATTCAACACCAGGTGTTGGTTTGATTTCAATGTTGAGAAAAAAGCGATTGCGAATGCAGTATTGTGCAAAATTGGCCAGCGTAGGCAGGGGCTCGCCACTGAAGTGTCTAGAGTGCCAACTGCCAGCGTCTAACTGCGACAATTTTTGCCAGCTTTGCTCGCCGCCAATGCCATGGCCGTTGGTGGTTCGCTGCAATGTGGCGTCATGCATTAAAAACACCACATCGTCTGCGCTGAGTTTGGCGTCGCATTCAAACATGCGGTAGCCGTACTCGGCGCCTTTTCGAAAAGCGGCCATGGTGTTTTCGGGGGCCAAAGTACCAGCGCCTCGATGGGCAATCCATCTTGGATAGGGCCAGGGCTTGAGTGGCTTAGCAGTGTTCAGGGTCACAGACGTTTTCCTGTTTCAGCACTGAAATGATGAATGCAGCCCGCTTTGGGCTTGGCATGGAAAAGTTCGCCGGGCTTGGGTGCAGCCATGCTGGCGTCGAGTCTGAGTGTGAGCGATTCATTGTCTAAGTGAGCATGCACCAAGCGCTCTGCGCCAAGCAGTTCAACGGTATCTACTTTCAATTCCCAGCCTTCGGCAGCCAGATCGAGGTGCTCGGGTCGAATGCCCAAAATTTGGCCAACTGGCAAACCTGGCGCTTGGTTGAGCAAGTTCATGGGCGGTGACCCAATGAAGCTGGCAACAAAGGTGCTAGCAGGGCGGTTATAGACTTCTTCGGGTGTGCCAAACTGTTCCATCACGCCGGCATTCATGACAATCATGCGCTGCGCCAAGGTCATGGCTTCTACTTGATCGTGCGTCACAAACAAAGAAGTGATGCCCAATTCGCGGTGCAGCTTTTGAATTTCCAAACGAGTTTGAGCGCGCAGTTTGGCATCCAAATTGGACAAAGGTTCGTCAAACAAAAACACCTGCGGCTGACGCACGATGGCGCGGCCCATGGCCACACGCTGACGCTGACCGCCTGACAATTCTCTGGGCTTGCGCTGAAGCAAGTTGCGTAACTCCAAAATACCGGCAGCTTTGTCAACCCGGGTTTGAATGTCTGCCATGGAAACTTTGGCAATTTTCAAGCCATAAGCCATGTTGTCAAACACGCTCATGTGTGGGTACAGCGCGTAGTTTTGAAACACCATGGCAATGTCGCGCTCTGCGGGCTCTAGGTCATTCACGATGCGGTCACCAATTGAGATGAGACCCCCCGTCACTTCTTCAAGACCTGCAACCATGCGCAGCAAGGTGGACTTGCCGCAACCCGACGGGCCAACGATCACAACGAATTCACCATCGTTGATTTGGGCGTTCAAATTGTGAATGACAGGGACTGCCTTCGCACCCGTGCCGTATTCTTTAATAATGTTTTGAAGTGTGATGGAAGCCATTATTTTTCAGTGTCTACCAGGCCCTTGACGAACCATTTTTGCATCAAGATCACCACGAGGGCGGGGGGGAGCATTGCCAAAATGGCGGTGGCCATGACAACATTCCATTCGGTGTAAGCCTCGCCAGCCAACATGCGCTTGATCCCCATTACGATGGGGTACATGTCCTCGTTGGTGGTGACGAGAAGAGGCCACAGGTATTGATTCCAGCCATAAATAAACTGAATCACAAACAAGGCCGCAATGTTGGTGGCCGACAAAGGCAATAAAATATCTTTGAAGAATCGCATCGGGCTCGCGCCATCCATGCGTGCCGCCTCCACCAGTTCATCGGGCACAGTTAAGAAAAATTGGCGCAATAAAAATGTGGCAGTGGCCGAAGCAATAAGGGGCACAGTAAGGCCAGCGTAGGTATTGAGCATGCCCAGGTTGGAGACCACTTCATAGGTAGGACTGATGCGCACCTCAACAGGCAGCATGAGCGTGATGAAAATCATCCAGAAGAAAAAAGTCCTAAAGGGAAAACGAAAATAGACCAAGGCAAATGCAGACAACAAGGAAATGGCAATCTTGCCTATGGAAATGACCAGTGCGCTAATCAAGCTGGTCTGCATCATGGGCCAAACCGCAGGCACCTTGCTGCCTAAAGATGTTTCGCCGCCAAACAAGGCCAGGCGATAAGTCTCCCAAAAATGGTTACCAGGCACCATGGACATGGGGATGCTTCTGGAAATTTGCTCAGCGGTTTGGGTTGAGGCGACAAAAGTGAGGTACAGCGGGAAAGCCACGATGCTTACACCGAGCAGCAAAATCAGGTGCGACAGCAAGTCAAGACCTGGGCGTCGTTCAATCATGTCAGTACTGCACTTTCTTTTCGACGAAGCGGAATTGAATGACGGTGAGCGCCACCACAATGATCATCAAAATCACGGACTGAGCGGCTGAGCCGCCCATGTCGAGGGCTTTGAAGCCATCGTAGTAAACCTTGTAAACCAAAATGGCGGTGTCTTTGCCAGGCCCGCCGTGCGTGGTGGCGTCGATGATGGCAAAGGTATCAAAGAAGGCGTACACCACATTGATGACCAAAAGAAAAAATGTGGTGGGCGAAAGCAAAGGAAAAACAATGGTCCAAAAGCGATGCCAAGGCGATGCGCCATCGATGGCGGCCGCTTCAATCAAGGATTTAGGGATGGACTGAAGCCCTGCCAAAAAAAACAAAAAGTTATAGGAGATTTGTTTCCAGACGGCGGCCATCACAATCAAGGCCATGGCATGGTTGCCATTGAGCAAGTGGTTCCATTCAAAACCCATGCTGCGAATAAAAAAGGCCACCACGCCCATGGGCGATGCAAACATGAAGAGCCACAAGACGCCAGCCACCACTGGGGCTACAGCGTAGGGCCAAATGAGCAATGTTTTGTAGATGCCAGCGCCGCGCACCAAGCGGTTGGCCATGACTGCCAACAGCAAAGACACTGACAAACCTGTGCCAGCAACCAAGATGGAAAAGAAGGCGGTGGTTTTGAACGAGTTGAGGTAGCTGTCGTCGCTGAACAGTCGATCAAAGTTTTCCATGCCGACATACTGCACAGAGCCCCCAAATGCGTCTTGGGTGAGCACACTTTGGTAGAGGGCTTGACCCGCGGGCCAAAAGAAAAAAACCAACACAACCACCATTTGCGGTGCGATGAGCACCCAAGGCAACCAAGCTGATTTGAAACGTACGCGCTTTTCCATGAGTTTTTAAAACAATTTGATGCCAAGTAAAAGGACAAAAGCAGAGAATCTCTTCTCTGCTTTTTTGCTAGCTGGCATGCATCATTACAGATTCATGCTGGAGTTTGACCCGTGTGAGCTTACTTGTTGGCTTTTTCAAAACGCTCAAGTTGTTCATTGCCACGCTTGATGGCCAAGTCCAAAGCTTCTTTGGGCTGCTTTTTGCCACTCCAGACGCCTTCGAGTTCCTCATCAATGATGGTGCGGATTTGAACAAAGTTGCCCAAACGCACGCCACGTGATTTGTCGGTGGTTTTGCGGATCATTTGCGTCACAGACACATCGGTGCCTGGGTTCTTTTTGTAGAAGCCAGATTTGTCGGTCAACTCAAAAGATGCCTTCGTGACGGGCAAGTAGCCTGTGCGCTGGTGGCTCTTGGCTGCAATATCGGGCTGAGACAGGAAGGCAAAAAATTGGCCAACGCCTTTGTATTCTTCCGCTTTCTTGCCGCTCATCACCCACAAACTGGCACCGCCGATGACGGTGTTTTGAGGTGCACCATTGACATCAGGGTAGTAAGGCAATGTGCCGATGCCGTAGGCAAATTTGCCATTGCGTGTCACGTTGCC
>Ga0214168_1000098_pt1 | contig 32731 bp, 21 predicted proteins | sample LakMenepilimnion_FD_153002 | JGI IMG/M metagenome (GOLD analysis project Ga0214168, IMG submission 153002) | Freshwater microbial communities from Lake Mendota, WI - Practice 29OCT2010 epilimnion v4 | ecosystem: Environmental > Aquatic > Freshwater > Lake > Epilimnion/Euphotic zone | place: Lake...
AGTTTTCGGTATATTTATATATAAAAATAATTTTATGAATTTGAAAGCAACATTAGACAACTATCTTGGAAAATCGGTTAGATATTCTGAAGAAGACAATGGAGACGGAACTAAACAAGTTTGTGATTTAGATACCGGAGATTGTTATACTGTGAGAGAAAGAGACGGTCTGATTGAAAGAGCCGGACATCAAACAACTGCCAATAGAAAGGTTAGAGTAGAAACATCTAGAGGAATTAAACAATTATTAAACGGATAATAAAATGAGTTTAGATAAAAAAATATTAGAAGAAATCCAAAGATATAAAAGTATTAATAACTATATCACAGAACAAGATGCGATTGATGATTTAACGGCACCATTACCTGGAGCTGAAACAGCACCGGAGATAGGAGCAGAAGCAACACCACCGGCACCCGGAGCAGATACAACACCACAACCAATTGATGTTGAAACTGACCCTGATGTTGAAAAAATTGATGATGAAGGAAAATCTGAAGAAGGTGAAGAATCTGATTCGGAAGAATTGGACATCACCGAATTAGTTGATGCTCAAAAAAATATCTTAACCAAACAAGATGATTATTTTGAAAATTTATTTAATCAATTAAATAGTTTGGAACAAAAATTGGGTGAGATGGATACCATTATGAATAAACTTAATTCACTTGAAAATAAAATTGAGAAATATAGAGAAAAAACACCTCAAGAAAAATTAGAATTAAGAAGTTATGACTCATACCCATTCAATCAAAAACTATCACAATTTTTTGATGACAAACAAGAGGAGATGGAAAAAACAGGAAAAAATGATTATGTTTTAACATCAGATGATGTGACAGACATAAATGTAAGTGATATCAAAAATTCATTTCAAGGGGGAACACTTACCGATAAGTTACAATATAAATAAATAAAACATTTATAAATTGAAAAACCACCTTCGGGTGGTTTTTTTTATTTGACAAAGAGACTAATTTCAGTTATTATTAACTTAATTATTATAACATTTAAAATTTAAAACACATGATGAGTTCATTAGACGCCGTATTGGCACAGTACGAAAAAGCACAACAAGCAGGGGGCGGGGCCCAAAGTAAAATGTCTCAAGATGAAAGAATGAAAAAGTATTTCGCTCTTATTCTTGGGGAAAAAGAAAAATCAGGACAACGAAGAGTTCGTATCCTACCAACACAAGATGGTAGTTCACCATTTAAAGAAGCTTGGTATCACGAAATCCAAGTAGGTGGACAATGGCAAAAATTCTATGACCCGGGAAAGAATGACAATGAGCGTTCTCCATTAAACGAAGTTTATGAGGAGTTGATGTCTACGGGCAAAGAGTCTGACAAAGAATTAGCAAAACAATATAAATCTCGTAAATTTTACATCGTTAAAGTTATCGATAGAGATAATGAAGCGGATGGACCAAAATTTTGGAGATTTAAACATAACTATAAAAATGATGGTATCTTGGATAAGATTATTCCTATTTGGAGAAACAAAGGAGACATCACAGACCCTGAAAAAGGTCGTGACCTTATCATTGAACTTGCAAAGTCTAAAACACCGGCAGGTAAAGAATATACAAGTGTGTCGACGATTATGTATGATGACCCGACTCAGGTTCATGAAGAAAAAGAACAAGCTAACTCTTGGATTAATGATGAATTGACTTGGTTGGATGTTTATTCTAAAAAACCTGTTGAATATCTTGAAGCTATCGCTCGTGGAGAAACTCCAAAATGGGATAGTGAGAAAGGTGGATATGTTTATGGTAATGATACAGAATCTACCACAACTATGGGTGGCTCTAAAAAAACAGAAACAAAAACAACAATCGTTGACCCTCAAGTAAATGATGTGGTCGATGGGGACCTCCCATTTTAATAATAACTCATCGAAGACATTCTCAAAGACATTGTGTCCTTGAGAATGTTTTTTTAATTTAAAACAAAAATTATGGCAATAAAGAAAAATGATTTCAGTTCGTTGAAGAAAAAGTTCTCAACATCTGCTAAATATAAACCCCAAAGATTTTTTGATTTGGGTCCTGACTTCTTGGATGCGGTGGGATTACCAGGTCCGGCTATTGGGCATTTGAATATGTTCTTGGGTCACTCTGATACGGGTAAAACAACGGCATTAGTTAAAACTGCGGTTGATGCTCAAAAGAAAGGTATTCTTCCTGTATTCATTATCACAGAACAGAAATGGAGTTTTGAACATGCTAAACTTATGGGACTTCAATGTGAAGAAGTGGTTGATGAAGAGACGGGTGAGGTTGATTGGGATGGATTTTTTATCATAAATAACAATTTTGAATACATTGAACAAATTACAGATTATATAAACGAATTATTAGATGCTCAAGAGAAAGGGGAATTAGATTATAGTTTATGTATAATGTGGGATAGTGTGGGGTCAATTCCTTGTAAACTCACTTATGATGGTAAGGGGGGCAAGCAACACACGGCCGGTGTATTATCTGATAAAATTGGTATGGGAATTAATCAACGAATTTCAGGTTCTCGTAAATCAGATTCAAAATATGAGAATAGTTTAATTATAATTGCACAACCTTGGGTAGAATTGCCTGATAATCCATTTGGACAACCCAAAATTAAAGCGAAAGGTGGTGAGTCGATTTGGTTAAATTCCTCTTTAGTGTTTTTATTTGGCAATCAAAAGGGTGCTGGAACAACAAAAATTACTGCAACAAAAGATAAACGTTCAATTAAATTTGCAATAAGGAGTAAAGTATCGGTATTAAAAAACCACATATCAGGTTTGGGTTATGATGATGGAAAGATAATTGTAACACCACATGGGTTTTTAGCTGGTAAAGATTCTATTGAAGAAAAATCTAATATTGAAAAATATAAGAAAGAATATGCGGATTATTGGAAAGATATTATTGGTGTTGATGGTGATTTCGATTTGAAAGAAGAATTTGAGGAAGATAAATAAAAAAAGTTGTAATTATTCTACTTTTAATATATTTGCAGATATTTATTAATATGGGAAGAAAGAAAAAAGAAGAAATTGAAAAAAAAGTTAAAATTGGAGTTTCGGTTGACCCCGAGCTTCCACAATACTTTAAAAACAAATCTATTAATCTATCTTCTCTTGTTAATAAGTTGTTAAAAGAATATATTAAAAATGGAAACTAAGGTTTGTTCTAAGTGTAAAGGAGAAAAAAAAGTTTGTGAATTTGGTAGTTCAAAATCATCTAAAGATGGATTATTATATTGTTGTAAAGAATGTAATAATAAACGAAGTAAAACTTATCGTAATGAAAATTATCAAAAAACATTAGGGCAACAAAAAAAATGGAGGGATAAAAATCCCGAATGGGTTTACAATCGTCAAAAAAAATGGAGAGATGAAAATCGTGAATTGGCTAATGAGATGAAACGGAATTGGTTAAGTAAAAATCCTGAAAAAAGAAAAGAATATCGAGAAAATTACAAACCAAGAAAACGGGAACAAAGGAAAGAAAGACGTAATAATGACCCAATTTTTAATTTAACCAATAGAATGAGAGGTCGATTGAGAAAATACCTAACCATTCTCAACATCACCAAAAAGAATAAAACTTTCGAAATTGTTGGATGTTCTCCACAATTTCTTAAGGAACATTTAGAAAAACAATTTGTTGATGGTATGACTTGGGAGAATAGGAGTGAATGGCACATTGACCACATTATTCCATTATCTTCGGCAAAAACAGAGGAAGAACTTTACAAGTTGTGTCATTATACAAATCTTCAACCATTATGGGTGGAAGAAAATATGAAAAAAAGTAACAAAATTATTGTCTAACCAATAAATTAAAAAAATTGAAAAAAACATTATTAGTCGATGGAGACAACTTATTCAAAATAGGTTTTCATGGGGCTAAAGATTTATATAGTAATGGAGAACACTTAGGGGGAATCTATCATTTCATTAACATCTTACGAAAATTTCTTGAAGAACACAACCACGATAAAGTAATTGTAATGTGGGATGGAGAATCAAATTCATCCATTAGAAAGTCCATTTACCCCCAATATAAAGCAAATAGAAGACAAGATATGAACGAGTTCAAATACGAGTCGTATCTTCAACAAAAAGTTCGTGTAAAACAATACTTGGAAGAAATCTTTGTTAGACAGGTTGAGGTTAAAGATAATGAGTCCGACGACCTGATGGCATACTACTCCCAAATATCGACCGATGAGGATATTATTATCTTCTCGGCAGACAAAGACCTCACCCAACTTATTTCCGAACGAGTAACGATTTACTCGCCAATTTCAAAACAATATTATAAGAATGGGGATATGATAACCATTAACAAGGTTGACATTCCCCACTATAATGTATTGTTAACCAAAATCTTTACTGGTGATAAATCCGATAACATTTATGGTATTGAAGGATTGGGAGAAAAAACATTGATTAAATATTTCCCTCAAGTGCAGGAGAAACCATGCACTATCGAAGAAATCTTGGACTACGCACGAAATATCGAGCAAAAGAAACCTATTAAAACTCTGAATAATATTTTGACTGGTAAGACAAAATTGTCTATACTTGGAGAAGAGTTCTATAATACGAACAAAAAAATTGTTGACCTTAAAAACCCCCTAATTACAGATGATGGAAAAGACTTAGTAGAACAGATTTTAACAGACGCGATAGACCCTACCGATAGGGGATATAAAAACTTAATGAGAATGATGATGGAGGATGGTCTCTTTAAGTATCTCCCAAAAGACGACGAGGCTTGGGTTAACTTCCTCAAACCATTTATGAAATTAACAAGAAAAGAAAAAAGAAACACACAAAAAAATTAATTTATGAAAGAACAAGAAAGCACAAAAATTGAATTTTTATTAACACTAAATGATAATATTGTAGTTCAAAGGTTTTTTAATGTTAGAGGATATAATCCTAAAGCGAAAAATTCATTGGAGTTCTATTACTTTATGAAAAGTTTTAAAGAAGAACTTCAATATCTATTGAAAATGAAAACGGTTACTTATATGATGGACAATCAAGATTCCATATCAAATGACCCAACTATTATGAATACATCGTTTACCGACGGCCCGGAAATCTTCAATATGTATATTAAAATTGGAGAGCAGACAATTTGTCATAGAATTTTGGACGGAAAATTATTTCCACCAAAAGTTCGTTATACTGTCGATATACGACCAATATTAAAAGATGCGCTCCGAGATTTGACTGACATCTTTTCAACAAAAAAATTAAGTTTTAATTATTTGGGAATTGATTTGAGTAAGTAACTATTTAATAAAACAAGGAAACTTACAAAGAACATATGAACAAGAATTTTGATTATTTAGGAAATACATTTCAATTACAACTTTTAAACCAAATCATAGTAGATAAGGAATTCTCAATGACCATTATGGATGTCATTGAAAGTTCTTACTTTGACAACAAATACTTTAAAATCATCTTGCAGATGGTTAAAGAGTATTATGTAAAATACCAATCAACACCTAATTTCGATACTCTTGAGCAAATCGTTAAATCTGAAATTTCACAAGAACTGGTTGCTAAAATCGTTCTTGACACCATAACACAAGTTAAAGATGCTCCATTTGAAGGAACCCAATTTGTTCAAGAAAAGGCTTTGAAGTTCTGTAAACAACAGGAACTTCAAAAGGCGATGGATAAGGCTCAAAAAATCATCACAGAAGGTGATTTTGAATCGTATGATAAAGTTGAAGGGTTGGTTCGAGAAGCGTTACAAGTTGGGGAAAGAGAAACCGGATTGACTGATATATTCTCCAACCTTGACACCGTTTTGGATGAGGATTTTAGACACCCGATTCCGATGGGTATTCCGGGTATTGACAAGTTGTTAAAAGGTGGTTTGGCGAAAGGTGAGATTGGGGTGATACTCGCTCCGACCGGTGTTGGGAAAACAACCATCTTAACCAAAATTGCAAACACCGCATTTAATCTTGGTTATAATGTTATCCAAATATTTTTTGAGGATAACCCTAAAATCGTTCAAAGAAAACATTTTACCCTTTGGACTGGTATTGAACCGGATAACTTGGTTCAAAATAAAGAAGAGGTTATGGGTAAAATTACCGAGATTAAAGAAACTATGAAAAATGAGTTAATCTTGAAAAAATTACCATCAGATTCTGTCACTATGAATCAGATTAAGAATCAACTTAGAAAAATGATTGCCGACGGAACAAAAATTGATTTGGTTTTATTAGACTATATTGATTGTGTGGTTCCTGAAAGTAGTAGTAAAGATGAGTGGAAAGCTGAGGGTTCGGTTATGAGAGGGTTTGAAGCTATGTGTCACGAACTTAATTTGGTTGGTTGGACGGCAACACAAGGTAATAGAAGTTCAATCTCATCTGAGGTTGTAACAACAGACCAAATGGGTGGGTCAATTAAGAAGGCTCAAGTTGGGCATGTTATTATATCTGTTGCTAAAACATTACAACAAAAAGAAATGAATTTGGCAACAATTGCAATTACCAAATCAAGATTGGGTAAGGATGGTGTTGTATTTGAGAATTGTAAATTCAACAATGAATTACTTGAGATTGATACTGAAAGTTCGGTAACATTCTTAGGGTTTGAAGAACAACAAGAGGAGAGAAAAAGAGATAGAGTTAAAGAATTATTAGAAAAAAGAAAATTAAGAGAACAACAACAAAATTAAAAAAAAAATATGGAAAAAATATTAGTAGAAAACCCTAACAGGTTTGTTATATTCCCGATAGAACACAACGATATCTGGGAATTTTATAAACAACATCAAGCCGCTTTTTGGACTGCGGAAGAAGTAGACTTAACCAATGACATTCGTGATTGGGAAAATTTGTCGGATAATGAAAAGTATTTCGTTAAGAATGTATTGTCATTCTTCGCGGCATCGGATGGTATCGTTAATGAGAACTTGGCGGAAAACTTCCTAAAAGAAGTTCAATACCCGGAAGCTAAATTTTTCTACGGATTCCAATTAATGATGGAAAACATACACGGATTGATGTATTCATTATTGATTGACACTTATGTTTCAAATCCAAAAGAAAAAGATGAATGTTTCCACGCAATCGATAGATTACCTGCAGTTCAAAAGAAAGCTAATTGGGCTTTGAATTGGATTAAAGACGCGTCATTCCAAGAACGATTGGTAGCATTTGCGGCAGTTGAAGGTATCTTCTTTTCAGGGTCATTCTGTTCAATTTTTTGGTTAAAATCAAGAGGACTTATGCAAGGTTTGTGTAATGCTAATTCATTGATTTTTAAGGATGAGAACTTACATTGTGATTTCGCGATTCATTTATTGAACAATCATATCGAGGATAAACCAAGTGAAAAGAGAATCAAAGAAATTTTATTATCAGCGTTAGAAATTGAAAAAGAATTTATTACAGAATCTTTACCAGTTTCACTTATTGGGATGAATTCAAACTTGATGAAACAATATCTTGAGTTTGTTGTTGATGGACTTTTGGTTAAACTTGGTTGTAAAAAAGAATTTAATGTTGAACAACCATTTAAGTTCATGGAACAAATCGCGGTTGAAACTAAAGGTAATTTCTTTGAATCAAGAACTATGGAATACCAAAAAGCAAAATTGAACGAAACTATTACATTTACAGAAGATTTCTAAACAAAACATAAATTATGATGTCATTAAGAATTAAAAAAAGAGGTGGAGACGATGCGCCGTTTAACCCACAAAAAATTTACAACAGAATTAAAAGAGCTTCGAAAGGATTGAGTGTTAATTCTGACGAGATTTTTATAAAAGTAATAACTTCAGTTCCAACTGAAGGTTTGATTACCACTAAAGAATTGGATAAACTTGTTTATGAAATTGCCGCGGCATATACGGGTAGTCACCACGACTACTCAAGACTCGCATCATCAGTTGCTATTTCAGCGTATCATAAGGAAACTAAAGATAGTTTTTCAGAGACAATGATGGAACTCTATGAAACGGGAGTGGTTAATGACAAGTTTATTGAGACTATCAATAACTACGGACCGGAAAAAATTGATGAAGTTATTAATCATGATAATGATTATAATTTCGACTATTTTGCTTGGAGGTCATTACAGGAAATGTATTTGTTAAAAACACCACAAGGTAAAGTGATTGAAAGACCTCAACATATGTATATGAGGGTTGCGATATGGGTTACAAATTCATTTGAAGAAGCGATGGATTATTACAATTCATTATCGAACCAATTAATATCACCAGCAACTCCAATTATGATTAATTCGGGGACTAAAGTTCCTCAATTGGCTTCTTGTGTATTACATTACAACAATTCAGATTCTCGTAATGGTTTATTACAAACTTTGAATGATATCTCAACTTATTCTTCGGATGCTGCGGGTATTGGATTATCAATGTCTAATATTAGAAGTAAAGAAAGTAGAATTAATTCATCTGGTGGATTTGCCGGTGGATTATTGAAATACCTTAAGATTGTTAATGAGTCATTGAGATTTTTTAACCAACAAGGAAGAAGACCTGGTAGTGCGGCGATTTACCTTGAACCATGGCATAAAGATATTATTGACTTACTTGAAATTAAAAAGAATACAGGTGCTGAGGAGTTGAGAGCAAGAGACTTGTTTACGGCATTATGGATACCGGATAATTTTATGAGAGCGGTTAGAGAAGGTGGAGATTGGTATCTATTTTGTCCTAATGAAATTATTAAGGCGGGAATTAAACCACTACAAGAATGTTATGGGGATGAATATGAATCAAATTATGATAAAGCTGTTGAAATGGGACTTGGAAAAAAAATCAAGGCTCAAGAGATTTGGACAAAAATTGTAGAGTCTCAAATTGAAACAGGAGTTCCATATCTATGTTCAAAAGACAACGCTAATAGAAAGACAAATCACCAAAACATTGGAGTAATCAAACAATCTAATCTTTGTAATGAGATTTACCAATATACGGACGAGGAAACTACTGCAATTTGTACCCTATCATCAATGGTATTAAAGAATTTCATTAAGGATGGTAAATTCGATTATAACTTGTTAATCAGTGAAGTAAGGAAAGTTGTTAGAGCATTGAATAATGTGGTTGATAAGAATAACTACTCAACAGAAAAAGGGTTAAAAGGTGGTCTTGAACAAAGAGCAATTGCGATTGGAACACAAGGATTGGCGGATGTATTCTACTTGATGGATTATATTTTCACTTCAGAAGAGGCGAAAACTTTAAATAAAAACATTTTTGAAGCAATTTATTTCGCAGCGGTTACTGAAAGTATGGAATTATGTAAGTCAGGAGTTAGAACTCCTTATAAGTTTTTTGAAGGTTCTCCGATGTCTAAAGGTATTCTTCAATTCGATATGTGGGGATTAAGTGAAACTGATTTATTTTTGGATTGGTCATTACTAAAAGAAGATGTTAAAAAATATGGTGTTTGTAATAGTTTGTTCACCGCTCAAATGCCTGTGGCGTCTTCAGCTAAGATTACAGGTTCATTTGAAATGACCGAACCAGCTCACTCTGCCTTATTTAATAGACGAGTTGTTGGAGGGGAAATATTAATCGTAAACAAATACTTAATTAATGATTTTGAGAAGATGGGCATTTGGAGTGAAGATTTGAAAAATGAAATCATTATGAATGAAGGGTCTATCCAAAATATTAATTTTAACAACTACCTTGACCCGGAAGATAAAAATTATCTTAAGAAAGTTAAAAGAGCTGAACACCTGATTAGTAAGTATAAAACAATTTGGGAGATATCTCAAAGAGAATTGATTGATATGGCGGCAGACAGAGCACCATTCGTTGACCAATCACAATCAATGAATATCTATATGGCTAATCCAACATTATCAAAAATTACATCATCACATTTCCATTCATGGGAAAAAGGTTTAAAAACTTTATGTTATTATGTAAGAACTAAAGCGATTTCAACAGGAGCAAAACACTTGGCGGTTGATGTTTCAAAAATACAACAAGTTAAAAATAAAGTCGAAATACCTAAAGTGGATATTATTAATACATCGGTTAAACCCGAAGATAGTCCATTTGAATGTTTCGGTTGTTCTTCTTAAAATAAAAATCCCAACATATGTTGGGATTTTCTTTTTTAATCTATTTATAAGAAAAAACAGAAGAGTATATTTATAGTTATGGCTAATGGTGTTACATATGGTATTAATTTTCCGTTTAGAGATTCTCTAAGAGGAAACTACTTACAATTAACAGAATTACAATCAGAAGAAATTAAAGCTGATTTAATTCATCTATTGTTAACTAGAAAGGGTTCGAGATATTTTCTACCTGAATTTGGAACGAGATTATATGAATTTCTTTTTGAACCATTTGATGGATTAACATTTAACGCTATTGAATCTGATATAAGAGACGCTATTGAAAACTTTATGCCAAATTTATTGGTTAATAGTTTAAGTATAACACCAGCCGACCCACAAGAAGAAGTTGATATTGCAACAGGTCAAAATTTTGTGGGAACAAGCGAATCGTCAATATATCGATTTCCGGGAAAAGGAACTTCAGAATATACTGCAAAAATAAGGATAGATTACTCAACCAATGGTTCTACTTTTGGTCAAAGTGATTTTGTGATTATTAATATTTAAATAATATGGCAAACAACAGAATATCATACGCTAGTAGAGATTATCAATCAATAAGGGCAGACCTTTTAAATTATACGAGAACTTATTATCCTGAATTGATTCAGGATTTTAATGACGCTTCTATATTTTCCGTATTTTTGGATTTAAATGCTGCGGTCGCAGACAATCTACATTATAATATTGACCGAAGTATTCAAGAAACGGTTCTACAATATGCTCAACAAAGGTCGTCAATTTATAACATCGCAAGAACTTACGGATTAAAATTACCGGGACAAAGACCATCTGTTTCATTGGTAGACTTCTCAATCACAGTTCCTGCTTTTGGGGATAAAGAGGATGAGAGATATCTTGGAACATTGGCTCGAGGGTCTCAAGTTGTTGGTGCGGGGGTTGTATTTGAGAATGTTTATGATATTGATTTTGCATCACCATACAATGCTCAAGGATTCCCAAATCGTTTAAAGATTCCAAACTTCAACGCTAATAATGTTTTAGTTAATTATACGATTACCAAAAGAGAGGTGGTGGTTAATGGAATAACTAAAGTATTCAAAAGAGTTATTAACGCAAATGATGTTAGACCATTCTTTGAATTATTTTTACCTGAAAAAAATGTTTTGGGGATTACAAGTGTACTTTTGAAAAATGGGACAAACTATACTAATGTTCCAACAACCGCAGAGTTTTTAGGATTAGACAATCGATGGTATGAAGTAGATGCGTTAGCGGAAGATAGAGTATTTGTTGAAGACCCAACAAAAGTTTCGGACCAACCCGGAATTAAAGTTGGAAGATATATTCAAACTCAAAATAAATTTATTACGGAATATACGCCAGAAGGATTTAAAAAAATGACATTTGGTGGAGGAACTAACACCGCTCAAGACCAATTAAATCAATTTACGACTTTAGGCGCTACATTAAACTTACAAAGATATTCTAATAATCTATCATTAGGTGCGGCTCTAACACCAAATTCAACATTATTTATTCAATATAGAGTTGGTGGGGGATTGGCAACAAACTTAGGAACAAATGTTATTAATCAAATTGGAACTGTTTCATTTTTCGTTAATGGACCTTCCGAAGTTACAAACTCATCCGTTGTTAATTCATTGAGATGTGTTAACGTAACCGCGGCGGTTGGTGGGGCAGGAATTCCATCATTAGAAGAAATTAGAAATTATGTTTCATTTAACTTCGCAGCACAAAAAAGAGCTGTTACGGTACAGGATTATGAATCATTAATTAGAAATATGCCGGCGCAATTTGGCGCACCCGCTAAAGTATCAATAACAGAAAACGATAATAAAATTTTAATTCAAATATTATCATACGACACTTCAGGTAAGTTAACAAACATTGTGTCAAATACTTTAAGACAGAATATTGCGAATTATTTATCAAATTATAGAATGATGAATGATTACATTTCTATTTTCAGTGCGGAAGTAATTGATTTAAGTATGGATATTTCTATTGTTTTAGATTCCGCTCAAAATTCAGGGCAAGTAATCGCTAGCGTGGTCGACAAAGTATCCGCTTATTTTAATCCACAAACAAGACAATTAGGTCAGAATGTTTATCTATCTGAAATTAGAAGTATTATTCAAAATACAAATGGGGTATTAACGGTTGCGAGTATGGATATTTTTAATGAGGTTGGTGGACAATACTCTTCAGCGGAAACATCTATGTTATATGAGAATGAAGAAACAAAATTAATTGGTCCTGTTGATGATACAATATTTGCTCAACCGTCTCAAGTTTATCAAGTTAGGTACCCGAATAAAGATATTAGAATATCGGTAAAAAATTTCCAATCAATAACTTTTTCATAACAATCAATGAGTTTATTATAAATTATATATTAATATAATAAATGTCACCACTTTTTTCAAATTTAAAATTTGGTTGGTATTTCTCCAAAAAAAATTGATATATTTTTTCTCTTTGAATTTTTTTCTCTTTACTACCGTAAAGAGAAAAAACAAATCCTTTAAGTTTATTCTTTAAAGTGAAGTCGTTAATTATATCTATTATTGTTATTTTTAGCATACCAATCAGTTCCTTTAACGCCGACTTAACCTTATATATATTTTTGTTAATCTTAACATCTTGACTCAACTCAACAATCGCAATTTTATAATACCCATCTTCCATCAAATATGGTGAAATAATGATTTGATATTTTTTAATATCACCATCAAATGAATAAAGGTGTTTACCATTTATCTGTTCTAATTGGAAGTTGTAAGATTTTTTTTCCGACATTCAAGAAAACTATATATCAATAAATACACTTAGTCGTAAAAAAAATGAAGAAACAAAATTAATTACTCCTGTTGACGATACAATATTTGCTCAACCGTCTCAAGTTTATCAAGTTAGGTACCCGAATAAAGATATTAGAATATCGGTGAAAAATTTCCAATCAATAACTTTTTCATAACAAGTTTATTTTATTTTACTTTAACTTATAATTTTATCATGTGGATTTTTCTTTTAAAAATTCCATATAAAGTATTTATTAAATAAAGTAGTTTGATGGGTCAATCGTATAGAATAAAAACAGAGTTAGGTATTAATAAGTTAATTAATATTCAACTAGACCAGCAATTTGAATTTTTAGAGGTTTTATCGTTAACATTACAACAAGAAGACATTTATACTAAAAGTTGTGCTCAATATGGTGTTATTGTGGGTAGAGTTACAGCAAACAATGGTTTTGGTCTCCCAAACGCAAGAGTATCTGTATTTATCCCAATCACTTCGATAGACGAATCAAACCCTATCATTTCAAGTATTTACCCATACAAATCACCTAACGATAAAAATGAAGATGGGTATCGATATAACTTATTACCATATGAGAAATCTTACTCAACCCATTCTGCGACTGGAACATTACCCTCAAGATTAGATTCATTAACTGGTGATACCGCAGTTGAAATTTATGACAAATATTACAAATATAGTGTAAAAACTAACGATAGTGGTGATTATATGATAATGGGAGTACCTCAAGGTAATCATAGTCTTGTAATGGATGTTGACTTATCTGATATTGGTGAATTCTCACTAACACCACAAGATTTAATAAGAATGGGTTTGGCAACTGATGCTCAAGTTGCGGGAAATCGTTTTAGAACATCTACGGACTTAAATTCTTTACCACAAATTATTAATTTAACAAAAGATGTTGAAGTATCACCTCTTTGGGGTGACCCTGAATTGTGTGATATTGCAATAAATCGAGTTGATTTTGATTTAAGAGACGATGCAAATGTCGACATTCAACCAACATCGGTGTTTATGGGGTCAATATATTCAACTTCAGATAGTTATAGGGTTAGAACAAATGCAAAACCTGCGGATGATATGGGTAATCTTTGTTCATTAATTGCTGGTCCGGGACAAATATTAGCCATAAGACAAACAATTTATCAAGATAATGAAGGTAATCCTGTTTTGGAGCAACATCAATTAGAACAATCTGGTAATATAATAGATGGTAATGGAGTTTGGTTAACTGAATTACCAATGAATTTGGATTACTTTATAACAAATGAGTTTGGTGAAAAAGTTCTATCTAATGACCCAACAATTGGTATACCAACTAAAGCAAAATATAGGTTTAAAATCAAATGGCAACAATCGCCAAGTTTAAGTGAACAAGTTAGAAGACCATATTATTTGGTACCTAATGTTAAAGAATATGGTTGGGGTGCAGGAGGTGGAGCGATAAATAATTCGCTACAACTAGAAAGTTCATATTATTTTGGTCTTGCATGGAGTGGATACACTAACGGATTTAATAAAGCAATACCGCCACCACCATTACAACCAGTTTCAGATTATACTAATAGATTAAATGAAATTATTAATTGTGAAGATACTTTTTATGAATTTCAATATAATAAAGTTTACACAGTTGCTGGTCTAATTGACGAATTTAAAAATGGTGGAAGAGGTAATTTCATAGGGATTAAAGAAATTGATAGTTCAGATTGTGACAATACAATTAATAAGTTTCCTGTAAATGACGGATTTAGAAATTTTGACTTAATATATTTTATTTTTGCAATAATCCTTCAAATAATACAAATAATAGGTATACCTTTACTAACAATATTTCATTTTTTGGTATTTCTTTGGAATAACTTTGCAGTAATTATTTTGTTATTTTTTATTGGGTTATTAATAAAGGCTGCGGCACAACAAGGATTTTTAGTTATTGCGGCAATTGCTGGTTCCGCAGCGTTTGGTGCAACTGCCGCCATGATTGTTCCACATGCGTTACTGGCTTTAGTATTTGGTGTGGGGGCACTTTTCTTAGCAATTAATTTTAGACAAATTATAAGTTATAAGTTTGGTCGACTTAAATTACCTATGATGACATATCCTGATTGCCAAGCTTGTGAATGTGACCCTGAAACTACCGCTCCAGGAGGAGGAAACCAAGAGACCGCACCACCATCAGGTTTATTAACACAATTATCTAATGGAGGGTTATATGTTGATGGGTTAGAAATTCAATTTTTCAACCCTAATACTGATAATGAAGATAGTGCTCAATTGAGTGCAATTACAATATCTCAATCATTATCAGGAAGATTCAGTACCAAAACTCCAACACTATATAAATCAACTTTTTCAGAACCATTTACTTTTCCAAATACTGATGGAACTAGATTTGGGTCTAAACTAATCGCAGCAGGTATTACCTTACCTCCGGGAGAAAGAATTAATAAGTATAATACAAGAAAAAAATATTTTGATAATGTTAACAAAATAAAAGTAACATTTAATTATCCAAGTAATATTGGAAAATCTCACGACGATAACACATTAACCGTTTTGGCGTCACAAATTCTTCAACCTGGTACATTATTAACTTTTATCGACCCTCTTAAAAGTAAAGACGTAAACTTTTTATGGACAGGGACGACCGCAATTGGAAATAACTTATTAAATGGTGTTAATGGTATTATCAAGAATACCGGGTTTACCGCAAATGTGAGTTATGCGACAACACAAGCAGGCCCTCCATCCATTGTCCCATATATTATCCCATCGGGTAATTCGACTTGTTTTTTATCAATAACATTTGATGTGGTGGCCACGGGAACTACGACTTATTTTAGTTGTGCTAACAATAAAGTAACAGTAACTGCAACAACAACTGGAACTAAAACAATAACCAATGAGAATGGTATAGATGTCACAACATTAGGTGGAACTGCTGAGATAAGTGGAATTACTTATGGACAGGCTTGTCAAAGATATATTTATCCTTCAGACCTTGAATATTATCAAGTATTAACTGCAATTACGATAACAACTACGGTTGTTAATGGTAAAACAATTTATTCATTACCGGGACAAGTCCTTGATAATTCAGGAAACCCCGACCCAACCAAAGGGTTTTGGAACGATTTAATTGCGGATAATAAAGGGTTTTTATTTTCTAATAGAGCAAGTGGTGAGTCTGAATTAAATGACAGGTGGGGATATATAGGTGGAACAGATTATATTGATACTTGTAAATTATGTATTTATGATGACGATTATGAAAATGTTGTCCCACCAGATAATCCTAGTTTTAGTTACCCTACCTCAATATTAGATGGATTTAATGAACAAGTGGTTTTAATATTACAAAGAGGTGTTGACCCTTATTCTCCGAAATTGCAAAATAGTTACGGAATTGGGAGAATATTAGGACATCCAAGTGAAAACGCGGTTGTAATTACAGGGATGACAAGAATGAATATTCCAATCCAACCATTACCTTCTAATTCTACAATTTCAGTTCAAAATCATAAAAATGTTGATGAAATATTTTCAGGTTCTTATTTTTATACGCCGGGTATTCCAAATAATATAATACCTAATGCTTCAACAACACCAGGTCTTGCATTTTCATCATATACCACAAGTAATGTTGGATACTACGGAGCTTTGGATAGTCGATATTTGAGACCACCATCTCAACTAAAAATAACCTCAATTTTAAATCAAGTATTTTATGGAAATGCAATCCAAAGTAATACATTTTTTCAAGATGGACCTGGAGCTCTCTTTGTTCAACCTACTTACAATGTAACAACAAATACTCCTTATGGTATTAATTCAATTTCAGTTGGAGGACCTACAATAATGAAGGGTGTTGCAAGTTCTCAAATCGCAAATTTATTTGCAGGACAAAGTACTAAATCGTCTTGGGTACCTGACATTAATTATGGTGGAAAAACACCATTAAATCCAAGTACTCGATATTTACCAACTGAAGACTTATCAGGTGGTGCATATATGTTTAGAGGACCTCTAAGCACGTTTTTATCGGATTGGGAGTTAGTGGCAGATAATAAACTTGGATACCAAATAACTGAAGGTCAACCTTTTAATTTATATTTTAGTCCATTATTATTACCTGAATTTACAGGAACTACAGGAGTTAATTCAGGACTCACAATTAGTTCTTCAACTCAAATGGTAATGAGAACTGACCGTTTACCATCTTCTGACGGATTTGATGTTCAGAAAAGAGCAACAGATTTTGCGTTTTTAAATGGTAGTGTCGGTTTACTACAACAAAATTTATCATTCACGGTATATTCAAAAGAAGCGGGATTAAGTTTTGGGGCACCTAGCTTTTCAACAGGTGCAGAACAAGTTACCGCAGACATTCAAAATCAGGTATTATCTGCAACAGTTTTTGAAACCATGAATACTTGTGAAAAAATGGTTGGACTTGAGCAATATAGTGGTAATGGTGTTACTTTTGGTGTAAAAAAAGACGCGTTAACCACAGATAATGTTGAAAATGGGTGTTATGTAATGTTGAATAGGCCGTTATTTGATTTAACAAAAGATATTGAAACATTTGGGGAATGGGGTTATAGACTTAGATTTTATTATGGGTTATGTAGAGGAGTCTTGTCCCAATCATTTGTAAATAATTGGGTTAACGGTTCGTTATATATGTTCCCAATCGAAGTTGATACTTTTTATGATATTAACAACAAACCAACATCTGAATACCCAACTCAAATTGTTTATTTTGATAATAAAACAAATAATTTTTATTTTAGGAGTTCACCGTATTTGTTATCTTCAAATCCTCCAAGATTTATCGGCTCACCGATTTTCGAATTAAATAGTTCTTTAAACTCTAGAAATTTATTATTCCCAACAACAATAATTAACTTAGGATATAAAGATGATTTTTATGGTGAAATAATATTTGACCCCGCAGCTAAGGGTTATATCATGAGAAGTTTAAACTCCACTTCTTATTCTGACACTTCAGATTTGGTTAATTTGTTTGTGATTAGTAGGATTACGAATAGTAGTTTTTTGGGTAACATATTGTCTGGTTTAAATAATGCGCTTAATATCTTATTCTCAAGAAAGGGCCTTAGAATTGATGGTGATTTGGCTCAAAGTATGTCAATTAATTCTGAGTATGGTGTCATACCATTTTCACCTGAATACTATAGTCCTGAGAGTGGTTCTGTTGTTGTTTTAAATGGTCCTACGATGGGAGTTTTCTTTTCATCAACAACTTTTGATTTACAAAATAAAGATTTTCTGAGTCCGGGGATTATTAACTTCAGGTCTCCATTTAGTACCAATGTGAATACATTTCAATATGGTATAAAATCACAAGTTGTCCCGTTCTATCAATGGGATTTGGTTCAACTAGGTGGAAACAACACAATTTTTGGTAGTGAAAGGAATACTTGGAAAACAAACCAAGGACCTACCAATGAAGGAATTTTTAGTAGAAATTACCAATCTTTAAATAGAAGAGAACCTGACATTGCAGGAACCCCAAGTTATTTTATGGGTTCGAATGTTCAAGGAACGGGAGGTAACAAAGATATATATCAGAGAGGGTATATTTTCAATGTTGACTCTAATGGTAATTACTCATTTAGTGCTGGTACATGGCCTGACGAATTTTTAGTTGGAGCACCTAATCATTTCTATTTTGGAACAATTCAAGGAGAATCGGCTTTAGATAAATTTAAAACAAAATATTCGATTGATGAATAAGTATACAATTATTCCAAGTAGTTTACAATATAAGTCTGCACCATTCGTTGACCAAGAAATTTCTTTATCACTAGAAGAACAGAGTCAACTAATTACCGAATACGATAGAAGTCAAAGTATAAGTCTTGCTCAGATATATAATGATGAAAGACAGTCTTGTACAATTTTCAGACCGACATTTAAATTAAATTATTTGTACGCTAACACTTATACTGGAACTACAGAGTATATACCGTTTAGAAATACTTTATATTATGTTCAACCTGAGGATTCTTCATTTAATAATGTTTGGATTGGATATCCACAATATTATGAGTTTGATATGTATCGACCGAACATTAGTGACCAGCATATAAGGTATCAAGCAAAAAGTGCTTATACATATAATTGGACTTATTATTTAAGTTATCCTTTTCAAAACAATTATAATAAAAAATTATATTATGAGTTGGAAAATAGTAGTGGTGACTGGATTGCTTCGGAAGGAATTCCGTATATCGTGAATAAATCAAGTCAAAATGGGAATAGTTTAATATCGTTCAAATGTATTGCACCGCATGGATTGACTGTTGGTGAATATGTTAGATTGAAATTTGTAACCGCACCGTTTAATTATAATGGAATTGACTTATTTCAGGTGTATTCGTTGGGTAACGGTTTACTTGAAAGTAATGAATATATATTCAATATTTATGATGTTGGATACACTGGTACGACATTTACAAACAGGAGAAGAGGGATATTCAAAAGGGTAATTAATCCTGATAATCTCTTGGAAACTGAATCAAAATATTATGTTAGACAACACAAAATACTTACAAATGTGGATGAGTGTATTATCACTAAAAATGCCTTTGAGAAGAACATATTTAATGAGGAGAGGAAACTTGAACTTAGTTCTCTGACACCAAACAACATTACAAGAGTTTCTCAAAAAACGAGTAGTAACACATTTAATATTACCTTCAAAAACGATTTTAACTTATTTGGGGTATTGGATAATCAAAAAAGACCTTTAACTGAATTATTTCTCACGGTAATAAATAAAGGGTATACCGGATATTTCAATAAACCTAATCCCGGTACAACCTCAGGACTAAAAGAAGGGTGGAGATTTAATTTAACTCAAACGAGTAATGATTGGTGGGATAATGGTAGAGTTGACTCAAATACCAATATTCAAACTTCAAGTTATACTTTAACTAGTGGGGTAACAAAAACATTTTATTATAATCAAAATTTAATGTCAGGAGACACAATTGACGGGGATTTTTGTGAATGGAATGATTATGAACAAGCCGAGAGAATTATATCATCATATTATCATAAATTGAAGTATAATCAGGATGTTTTTCAAACAACACAAACTCCAACATCCAACGCTCCTGGTTTTTATTATCAACCACATACTGCAATGACAATAAGGGTGTTTTCTGATTATGTTGAAACAGGAGACGTTGCGGTAGTTGAGGGAATTCCGGGATATGCGTATTACTCTAAAACTGACCAACAATTTAGATGGAGAGATTTATATACTTATGGATTCATTGATAATTTAGGGAGAGGGGTTGACTACCCTTTTTTGAATTTTGCTCAATATCCATTTAAAGAAGTCCAATTCAGATTAATCCCTGAAGGAATAAACTATAACTCCAATCTAAATGGAGTTAATTATCCAATAAAACCTTTGATTGATGAATGTGAATAAAATACAACTATTAAACGACGGATTTATTAATAAAGAGTTAGTAATACCGATAGAATTAACTTGGGATTATTTAGGTCTCGACCAAAGTATTGATGAATATGAGGGAGAAATGATTAAAAAAGTTAGTGGAGGTTTTGGTGATTTTGAAATTGATAGATTTGCTCATGCTCCAACCATAGTCCCCGACCCAAATTCAAATACACCGTTTGAACTTACGGACATTCAGTATGAATTTTATTTTCATTCAGGTGGTTCATTAAACAACATAAACAGTTGGGAGAATAGTTATATTAAGGAAGGATTTACCCCACAAGACATTTATTACTACACGAACAACTTTACAAATTCATTTTTTAAGTTGGATTTGTATGACAATGTTGATGAAAAAAGACAAACAAATTATATAACGATTATTATTCCAACACAACAGGGATTAACAATGCCAGCAATTATGCAAAGAACCCCCGTCAATATTAAAAAACCTAAGTTTGTTTTGGATTATGTTGGTGATAAAGAAGGATTTTTTATTTATTGGTTGAAGAAAAGGAATTTCTTGGATATATCAACATTTTATATGACCGCCAAATTTTATGACGCCAGACGAGGATTTTTTACAAAAATGATGAACCTACCACAATCCACATTAACCGGAAATAAATTTGTTTTTGATAACACAAAATATTTTTATTATAGAGTTCAGTTAAATTATGAAAATCAAACCTACCAAGTTTTTGATATGCACACTAATCAACGAGCCGGGGCAAGTACACCCATAAAATGGTATGAATATGTTAATCCTTAATAATGGAAGATTTTTATAATATAATAATATCACCTGAAACAATTCGTGGAGATATCTTTAGAGTAAACCTTAGTGGCCAAACTGTAGGACCGACTTATACGGGAGAGACTGTCGGGGTTTATTCTGCTATGACACAAGTTCTTAGTGCGGGACCAAACGGGTCTTCATTATTAACCGGATTAACAATACCAATATTAATTAGACAAACTGCAATAGATGTTGGATATTATAGCCCATTTGATGGGGCAGTTTTACAGAAAGATGTTGTTGCTAATTTTATATTTTCATCAACAACTTCAAATCCTTATGTTTATAACATTTACAACACATCAAGTGAATTCCAAAAATTTTTGGATTTGTCGACATATACAATTGATTGGGGGGATGGTTCTTCGATAGACCCTATCACAAATTATACTCCAAATTCGATAAGTCATACCTATCCCGTGGCAAATAAAACTTATCAAATTACATTAGAACAGACAAATCCTTGGGGAATAACTCGAGTAACAAAAACGATAACAACACCATATACTAATATCGTGGCAAATAATCCGAATGGAGAAGCGTTTTTCATACCTGCTGGAGGGAATTGGATAAATACACCGGTAAGTTATGATTATATTTTTTCGGGAGATGCGGTTAATGAGGTGTTACCTCAAACTTCATTTAATTATGTAACAGTTCCATATACTGTTTCAGGATTTACAAAGTCTAGTTTAACCGACTTAATATTATATGGGCCGGTTCAATATCAAGTTGGGGCTGTTGTAATTAAGAACGGACAAATTTGGGGGACTGTCACAGATATAAACGATATCTTCACTGCATATACTATTAACAATGTAAATTATTATGATTATATTGACGGAACAACAATATTTTTTGAACAATCTTCAGGTTTTACTGAAGATAATTTAACTGCAGTTCCTATTACTAAAGATGAAGTTTTATTAAAAGTTATTGACCAAGCTCAAGTTCAAACAAACATATTTATTGAGCGTGGTAAAAACTCAGCTTTTGAAAGAATCCAAAGATTGGGTGAAGTCGACAATCTCGGAGATATGATAAATTATGGTTATGGATTTTATAATGTAGTTGAAAAGAATTAAATTGAAAAAATAGAAATAAAGTATTTATAATATAAAAAATAAGATATGGCAATAGGCTCGTATGGCACAATTAGACCTTCAGACGTAAGTCCTGAAGATGTTCAGATAATAATGAATTACACTCCCAGTAGGGATGCTACGGATAATTTTATCCTAACAGAACTTGATGCACCAACATTATTAAAACCTTATTTTAATAATACTCAAACTGGTGGCAATGCGAATGTTGAGATATTAGGGGGTTTGTACAACTTAACATTACCTGCAGAACAATTTAATGAAATTGGAATATATACATTGTATTTGAGACCAGCACAAATTAGAACGGTTATTACCGATTGTGGTGTCTTAAATGCTCTCCCAAATGTAAAGGGAATCGTAATTGATGTTTCAAATGTTCCGATACAATTTCAAAACAAATTTGTACCACAAGGGTTGGTTGGATTTAGGATTGAATATTTGAATCCTGACGGTTCAAAAATACCAAATTTCTTTAGAGTTGTTACATCTTCATTCTTTTGTGAACCGGTAGTTGCAAATGAGATTAACACAACTCAAAAATCAATAAGATATCGTTATGTCGATGGAACTTCAAATTTAATATTTTTAACTTTATCTCCTTCTTCTTCACCTACAAACAAACCAAATGCAACACCATTCATTGGGCAGCCGAATCAAAATATTATAATTACTAACACATTCTTTAATCCTGTTACATTGGAGATTGAAATGGTTGAATACGATGTATCATCTCTTGCGATTGCACTTTATGGTAATCAAACCAAATCTATTGATGATGGTATTTACACAATCTACGACTCTGAGAATAATATTTATAGACAATACAATCTATACGAGATTAGAGACCAATTTAATGCTCTTCTTTATGAAGTTAGACAAAGTCGTGGTAATAATATTGATTTCAGCAAAAACTTCACAACAATAACTGGATAATGGCGGTAGAGATTAAACAAACTAAATTTTTTTATCCACCGAGACCCGGAAATGGGGCGGGGACTTTTTCTGACAACATTGTAGGATTACAAACCGTTGAGGGAGGAGGACTTACGCAAGGTAATTTCGAATTTACCACAGGAGTTGTTGAAAAGGTTAATAGAACTTTTAATGTAGGAGCGTTCTCCGAACCTATGTCATTAGACATGATGGGTATTGATAGTTTGGAACAGAGTAGAATAATACTGGCGACACAATTTAGAGTTTATCCAAATTATGATATATCCCAAGTTCTTAATTTTTCAATGTATGGGTCGCTATCGAAAAGATTTAGCGTATCTATTACAAAAATTATAAATTATTTTCCCGCGGCATTAGACATTCAATTTAATAATAATGAATTCGTAACCGGAAATACCGCTTATGATATTGTATATGATTCTCAGGAAGATGAAACTTATTTTAAGGTTAATGTTGATAGAATTAATAATCCATTTGACATTGATTATTCGGTAAATGCGATTAATAACTTATCATTAAGAGAGATTGAGGTATCCAAGTATCGAAATTTGTATAATACTTATTTGGATTATTGTATTAATATTAATGACAATATTTACCAAGTATTGGCATTTGTTCCATCGGAAACATTATCTACCGGATATATTCAATTATATGTGTCAGGGTCTCCATTTGGTACGACCGCAACTACAATCACAAATGATTTTTTGATAAGACCTAACGATATTATAACTGATAAAATATTCCAAGAAGATTTTGATGAAGTTGAAAAGTTTTTATTAAATAGATTGGTTAGACCTGAATATACTGCGGTTTTCCAAGTACCACAACAGAATGAATACGGACAGACTTATACAGAATATCAACAAGTAACATGGCCTAAAAACGGACCTTGGAATTTGGATATTGCGTCATACCAATTCGATGCCTATTTGGAACAAATTCAAGAAATAGCGGTAAATTTAGATTCATTTAAGACAAATTTAATTTCAAGATTTTTGGTTACCGATTCACTTAAAGAATTTGATACTCTTGGACAAAAGGTTGAAAAAATATTTCAAATCTATGGTAGAAGTTTTGACCAAGTAAAACAATTTATTGATGGATTGGCTTATATGACTTCTGTTAATTATAACCCATCGAATGATATTCCTTCGGAGTTATTAGTTAATTTGGCAAGAACTTTAGGATGGTCGTCAAATTTTTCTCCAATCACCAATGAAGATTTTTTAAGTTCGGTATTTGGAAACACATCCACACCGACTTACCCTGGTTATGCGAGGGCTCTCACACCAACTGAATTAAATTACGCTTATTATAGAAATTTGATTTTGAATGCTTCGTATTTGTTTAAATCAAAGGGAACAAGAAGGTCAATTGAGTTTTTATTAAGATTGATTGGAGCACCTGATTCATTAATTGAATATAATGAACACATTTATTTAGCGGACCAAAGAATTAACTTAGACCAATTTGAAACACAATGGGCTCAAATTTCGGGAGGAACTTATGTGAATTCAGTACCTACTTATTTACCCGGAGACACTTATAAAATAAAGGGGCAATTATATACCGCATTTACAACAACAGAAACATACCAAAGTGCGAATGTTAATTTAACTGACTACCCAATTGATTTTGAAGGTTACCCTAAAGCGCCGATAAACACCGAAACATATTTCTTCCAAATAGGTTCAGGGTGGTATGAAACTACACCACAACATAGGAGTCCCGACCAAGTACAATTAACTGGATTGGTTTATACGGGACAAAATTATGATATTCAAACTCAATTATCACCATTCACTTATGGACAAACATACCTGAATCGTTTTAGGGATTTTCCATTTATGAATGAAGGGTTTAAACTTAGAAAAGTTGTTGATAATAATAAATCGTGGTTGTCTGATGACGATAAAATCCGTGTATCTACACAAGGTGATTATAACGCGTATTATTTTGTTGATAATGAAAAATTGGTATTAAATGTTAAAAATGTTGATATATTCTTAAATCCGGCTCAAGGGTTATTATATGATGTTTGGGATGAATCGAGACAATACGATTATCCAATCCCTGAATCAGGTCTAACGGTTGGTTACCCTGTTCCAGGTGGCGTTGATTCAACTTTTGTTAATCCTGAACCAAAGAAAAAAACATTTTTTGAATTCTCTCAAACTTTTTGGGAGAATATGATTAATACAAGAAATAGACAATACATATCGGATGGAAAGACTGGAGGATATCCAACATTACAATCAATTTTTTGGAAATATATTGAATCAGAACAAACTGTCGGAATACCAAACAACCAATACACTTATCAAAAATTAATTGATTATGTTAATGGTATTGGTCCGTATTGGACAAAATTGGTAGAACAAATGGTTCCAGCAACGACTATTTGGAACGGAGGTGTTAGATTAGAGAATTCAATTTTGCATAAACAAAAATTTGTTTATAGGAGACAAAGAGGGTGTCAATTCATTCCAGTTGTTGTCAATCCATGTTTTATTATTTCAGGTATTTTTGATTATAATTGTAATAGTGAATTTGCGGAATTTAATATCTATCCTTGGAATAATCGTGATATTAATGTCTCAAATTTTAATAGTATATTAGCCAATAGAATTGACAATATGTTAGCTCAAAGCGGATTAACATTAAACCAATGTAATCAAAACTCGGTATTAACCGAATGGTATGTTGATTTAGAACTCAATGGACAACAAATAATTAAAGAGTTATTTTATGTTGGATTTGGTTATACTGCTGTCCCAACTACAGAACAATGGAGGTTGGCATTAATTAATTATTTACCACAATTAATAAATTATGGATACACTTATTCGTTAATTGGTAATATATTAACAATAACGAATTTAAGTTGTTTGGATAATACCGCAATTAGTTCAGTTTCTCTAAATGTGGGAATAAACATTAATATTAACTGTACTCAATAATGAATTATAATGTATTAGTAACGGGAGATTGTCAAAGTAATAGTTCAGGCGCAATAGCTCTTTCAATTAATGGGGGTAGTGAACCATATACGGTACAATGGGTCACTCCAAATTTAGGTACGGATGTGATTACTGCGCCTCAACAATCAATACGAGCTTCATTAAGTTCCGGCACATACTTAGTTACCGTTAATGATAGTACATTACCTGTTAATCAAGTTTTAAATATTAATATACCTGTATCCTCAGGAGTATGTGCTAGTATTCTCGGAGTCCAAGGAACAACATGTTCTTTAGATAATGGTTCGGTTACAGGAACCTCATCTTCAAATTTTTCAACCACACAATTTTATTTATATGATTCTAATGATAATAATATTACGGCTCAAAGTACTAATATAAATGTCAATGATGTTATTTTTAGTACTTTAAGTGCCGGAACTTATTATATGAAAGTGGTCGATATTGGAGGGTGCACAGGATATAGTCAAAATTTTATCATCGAAGACTCTACTCCTTTAGATTTTGGAATATATAATGTGCCAAATTCTTCTTGTGGAGGAACACCTATAGGTAAACTTTTTGTTACAGGAGTCACTGGGTCTCCCCCGTATAGTTATATTTGGTCTAATGGAGCGACAGGGTCTACCATAACTGGTCTAACTTCAGGTGCCTATTCGGTAACTGTTACGGATTCTTTAGGGTGTTCACAAACTGAAGGGGTAAATGTTGTAGATGTTCCTCAAGTAGGGTTAGGTACTTTTACATCAAATCCACCTAGTTGTTTTGCCGCTGATGGGTCGATTACAATTCAAATAACCGGAGGGACTGCTCCATATTATTACTCGGCATCAACAGGGGCGGTTACCATTCAATATGGAACATCTTGGACTTTAAGTGGATTATCACCAGGATTTTATTCTATCCAAGTAACGGATGCTGCGTTATGTTCATTTGTTGCGGGTACGGTATTAACATCACCTCAAGGTATGACATCGGTTAATGTTAGTTCAATCGGTTCAACTTGCTCTAGTAGTGATGGTTCAATACAAGTTTCGGTTATTGGAGGAGTAACACCATACACTTATACTATAATTTACCCTAATGGTAATACCTCAAATTTTAGTGGTACTCAAACTGTTCAAATATTTCCAGGTCTTTCTTCAGGAACTTATTCAGTTGCCGTTCAAGATTCATCATCATGTTATTTTATGGAAGAGGTGACCTTGTTTGCGACCGACACTTATACAATTTCAACAGAAACAACCGGCACAACTTGTAATCAAAATAATGGTTCAATACTCGTTACAAGAACTGAAGGTGGTGTAAGCCCTTATGATTTTTCTTTAGACGGGGTTCAAAATATATTAAACACAAATTTATCTGCGGTAACATTTACTAATGTATCTTCAGGTCAACATACAGTTAGTGTTACTGACGCTGCGGGGTGTGTTCAAACATCTCAAGTGTATGTTAACACAAGTGACCCTTTGGATTTTACATTGTATAGTACATCTTGTGGTAATGGAACGGAAGGGACTTTAACTGCGTTAATTTCAAGTGGGACTCCTCCTTTTACCTTTAATTGGTCGGCTAATGTTCCCGGGAATCCTCAAGATATTGAGGTTAGTAATTTAAGTGCTGGTACATACAACTTATCAATTACGGATAGTAATGGATGTACTTTGGACAGGAGCACAACCATTAATTGTGATGCTCTTTATGTGTCTTACCAAACATATGTAATGGGAGGGGAAGATTTTACAATACAATCACAATCTAAATTTGGATTACTCCAAATGTTAAATGAAGGGTTTAATGATTTGACAAGTAACGAAAGTGGATGTACTCTAAACAATGCTGTTTTTGGGATTAAAATTTCTGTAAATCCATCAGGTTTTACTACAAGCGAAAATTTCTTTACTGGAACAACATTAACTTCCGTACCCACTGATAGTCTTTACTATGATACACTTACGAGTTTATTATTAACGGTTCCGGGTATTGGAGGGGTAGTAATTGATGACGAAAATAATCAAATAACTATTAGTACAATTCCTGATGATTTTAGATTAAATGGGCAAAGAATTATTGTTGAACTAACGATAGTATATGATATATTATGTGAATGTCCAACTTATAGTTTTACCGGTTGTTGTGAACAAAGTTATTGGGATGGGGGTGAACGAATATATTATGAAATTAACATTCAGACCTCAGAAACATTTAATATTGGTGGAATATACTATATAGAAACCGATATTTATAGTGGATGCGTGACTAATGTTATTTACAATTCGTTATACCCTATTTATGATTATGTTCCCAATTCTAAAATAGATAATAATTATCAAAGTTGTGAAGAATGTTCGACACCAAGTACACAACTCTGTCCGAACTATTTTTTTGGCAGTTTTTCTGCATGTTCAGGTAATACTGTTTTTACATTAATTATTCCAGACACGCCTAATCCCCCAATCCAAATGGGTTCGGAGAACTGGTATGTTGAAACAGATTCGTTTAGTGGGTGTGTAACAGGTGTTTATTATAATCCGACTTATCCTATATATAATCAAATCGGTAATGCAACTTTTTTTGATACTTGTGATGAATGTCAGATAATTCCAACACCAACACCTACTCCAACAATAACTCTGACACCAACAATAACTCCAACACCTACTCAAACTCCAACAATAACTCCAACAATAACACCAACAAGTCAAACTCCAACTCCAACACCAACCAACACTACAACACCTACAGTTACTCCAACTATAACTAATACACCAACTCCAAGTACGACTCCTCTAACAGGCACTATTTTCCGAATGAGATTATTTCAGTCAGGTTCTAATGTAATAATGTCGGGAACTGGTGAATTCAATACTTCCGCTTTAACAATTGGAGGGGGTACTACTTCTACCTCGTTTATTTTTCCTAATATAGCAACCTTTACGAGTGGTATTGCAACATCAACATCTACTCAACCTTATACGGGTATAAGTACTTACCCAAGTAATTTTGGTTCAGGAACTGTTCTCGCGGCTAATTCAGGAAGTGGTGATAAAGTTGGTATTGTATATGCAGGACCTACTGATGTCCAATTAATTGTTCCTGGAGGATATGTTTCGTTTACCACCTTAACAACAGAAACAACTTATACAGGAAGAACATTATCTAGTTTAGGTTGTACTGTTGGTACATACATTTGGACTTGGGGTACAGGTCCAAATGTTGGAAACTTGATATTAACAGTAGGACCTTAATAAAATATTTACATAAAGAGAGTGGAGAAATTTATTATAAAACCGCAGGCGGAGACATATAGTTAATTATGGGAATATCTCAAACACCATATTGTTGTGATATTTCATTTATTTAATATTTGAATTTAAAGGTTTAATTTTATTCTAACGCAATTATAACATTGGTGTATTTATAGTTAATGGTACAAATACGAATAACAAATATTTCGGGAGGAACTTACCCAATTGATGTTTATATTTCAGATGTTTATGGAAATAATAAAAGTTATTTAACAACAATAACCTCTGGCCCTGTGCCTCCCACATTATTTTATACGGCGATTATTCCACCAATATTTGAGACAGCTCCTGAAATATTACTAACTTTAGTTGATGCTAACGGATGTGAATTATTTGAACTTATCCCATGTAGTAGTCCAACACCAACACCAACACCAACGATTACACCAACACCAACTCTTACTCCTGGATTATCTCCTAGTCCAACACCGACAATTACATCAACTCCTACAACGACGCCAACTGTAACTCCAACCACAACTTCAACACCAACTCCAACACCAACTCTTACTCCTGGACTATCTCCTAGTCCAACACCGACAATTACATCAACTCCTACAATTACACCAACAAAAACAAGTTCACCTACACCTACTCCAACAATTACGCCGTCTCCAACTCAAGGACTTTATTATGCTTATTTATTCGCGGAACCTCAAACATCAACTGATGATTCGACTTTATTAGCATATGCTTCGGCAAACGGTGCGGTTCAATGGTGGAGTTTTTATGGACTTTCTTCACCACCAAATAACACAGGAGGAAATTATAGTAATGACTTAAATATTTATGCTCACCAACCATCTTTTGTTAGTGGTGGTGGTAATTTCGTAACACCTGTTACATTTAGTTCACTAATTGCTCAAACGCCAGGACAAATTATTAATGGACTTGCTCAAAATATTTATACATATGGTTCAATTCAAGTTAGTTCAACGGTAGTTAATCCTTCAATTCAATATTTCTATAGTATATGGATACCATTAGCTGGTGTTGGTGGTGCAATGAGTGACATGACGAATGATGTTGGAACTTTAGCTGGAAGTCAAGATATCTATGCAAATATTGGAACTGTAACTTCATTAACTGCATTAAATGTTACGGTAACATCAGGAGCTGCAATACCTGCTGGTACTTATAGAGTACTTTGGGTTAGTCCTCAGTATACATTACCGGGTGGTACACCATTAACAGGTTCATTGTTTTTCAGAGGTGAAACTAAGATATAAAAATTTAATTAAATATAGTGTAAATGTCATTTCCATATAAAAATCCCACTTCATTAACTTCATTATCGGCACCTGAAGGAGTAGCTTTAACCAGTACGCAAGGAACCAATTTTTCGGTTTCTCAAGTTGGAGGTTACATGGAGGTTTATTATTTAGAAAATCTAAGATTAACTTTCAGCGGTACTGGGTCTCAAACTCTATCTGCTAATACAATCCCAATTGTTATTGCAGTACAACCTAATGTTGGTATACAATATACACAATTAACTTTAAATTCTGATAATATATCTTCAGGAAGAAGAAGATTAGGTATGCAGGTTTATGTTCAAGAAACAGATACGGTTTACCAATATAGTATCCCGAATTATGACTCTTTGTGGGCATCACTTACAGGTCTTACAGGTGTTTCTGCTATTACTCAAACATCAACATTTACTACGGTAAATGCTCGTTCTCAAGCCGGAAGAGATTTTATAAGTGCATGGACTGGTTCTACAATTGAAGGAGTTAATGGTGTTAATCGTAATGATGCAAGATGGAAAATATTTTATGGAACTGATGTTCAAATAACAGGAGGAACTTATTATTCCGCAATCACGACTTTAGATTTATATAATAATACAGGAGGAACCATCTCAATATCAGGGTTCAATGGAACAATTACTGGTGGAACATATAATAGCGGAACGGGTACACTTACATTAAATAATAGTAATGGTTCTCCAGTTATTGTAACAGGATTTACAAGTGGAGGAGGAGGAAGTCCTTTGACAATTTATGATGCAACCTCAGGGGTGACGGTAACAAATGTCACAGGTATGACATTTTCCGGTGCTTCCGTTATTAATAATGGAGGCGGGAATGTTTTAATTAATATTACCGGTGGAACATCCGGTTCAAGCGGAACATCAGGCTCAAGCGGGATTAGTGGTTCTTCAGGGACTTCGGGTTCTAGTGGAAGTTCAGGTTCTTCAGGAAGTTCAGGGTCTTCGGGCTCATCAGGAACATCAGGTTCATCAGGAACAAGCGGGATTTCAGGTAGTTCAGGAACATCAGGTTCAAGTGGAAGTTCTGGAACTTCAGGGGTAAGCGGTGCGTCAGGAACTTCGGGAACTTCAGGTTCAAGCGGAACAAGTGGTGTTAATGGTAGTAGTGGGACTTCAGGTTCATCAGGAACAAGTGGTATTAACGGTTCTTCAGGAACTTCAGGTTCAAGTGGAACTAGCGGAAGTAGTGGAACAAGCGGAACGGATGGTAGTAGTGGTACGAGTGGTAGTTCAGGTTTGTCAGGTTCAAGTGGTTCTTCAGGAACTTCGGGTTCATCAGGAACAAGCGGGATTTCAGGTAGTTCAGGAACGTCAGGTTCAAGTGGTTCATCAGGTTCTTCAGGGACTAGTGGATTAACAGGAGCGTCAGGTACTAGCGGAACTTCAGGTTCTTCAGGAACTAGTGGTAGTAGTGGAATAAGTGGTTCTTCAGGAACTTCAGGTTCAAGTGGAACGAGCGGTTCAAGCGGAACAAGTGGTAGTTCGGGTTCTTCAGGAACATCGGGTAGTAGTGGGACAAGTGGTTCTTCAGGTTCAAGTGGAACTAGCGGAACATCGGGTAGTAGTGGAACAAGTGGAACAGATGGTAGTAGTGGTACGAGTGGTAGTTCAGGCTCAAGTGGTACAAGTGGCTCGTCAGGGTCTTCAGGAACATCCGGCTCATCAGGAACTTCAGGTTCTAGCGGTAGTTCAGGTTCATCAGGGACTAGCGGTTCAAGCGGTTCATCAGGAAGTTCAGGAACATCCGGTTCAAGTGGGTCTTCAGGGACAAGTGGATTAACAGGAGCGTCAGGTACTAGCGGAACATCAGGTTCAAGTGGAACAAGTGGTTCTTCAGGGACTGGT
>Ga0214168_1000099_pt1 | contig 32666 bp, 33 predicted proteins | sample LakMenepilimnion_FD_153002 | JGI IMG/M metagenome (GOLD analysis project Ga0214168, IMG submission 153002) | Freshwater microbial communities from Lake Mendota, WI - Practice 29OCT2010 epilimnion v4 | ecosystem: Environmental > Aquatic > Freshwater > Lake > Epilimnion/Euphotic zone | place: Lake...
GGCGGCGGTCGCGTTGCAGCAGTTGGGCGTGACGGCACCACGACATCGTTTGTCTACCTCGATGAGGAAGGGAACGCAGAGGCCCCGGTCAACATTTCGATTTCGCAAGTTGACAGGTACAGCGCAGATCGTTCGGTGCTTTGGGGCAAGACCGAGAACAACGAAGTCGTGGTCTATGACACCTTGACTGGAAAGCAAGTGTGGCGATACGGAGATGATGACACGTTGGTGTCTATCCTCGACTCCTCAACAGATGGCTCAAGCTTGTTGGTGACAGTTGACGACCTCGCGGATTCAGACGCTGAGGTTGATATCGCCGTCGCTCGTGACGTCGATGGTTCCTATGCAATCACCGTGCTCGCGAGCGCCTTCAAGGCTGGCGGAGCTATTGCACCTGATGGCGATGGAGTGCTTGTCTTCACACAGGGATTGGAAGACTCGTCTGGAACCATCCAGTACTACGGTTCGGACCTCAAGGCGCCTAAGCCTGTTGCATCGCAGGCAGTGATCAACGACATCGGTGTTTCACCTGAGGGGGGCGCCGTAATCGTCACGGATTCGCAGATTCTGACTGGAACATTCTCGTCCGGTTTTGAGCAGAAAGTGAACGGAAAGTTCAGCAGCATCTACGACAACAACTTCTTCTCGATCAGCGGCAGCGACGCGATCGTGATGAACCTTGTTGGAGCATCTGAAGATGGTGGCGATAACCAAATCGTCTATTTGCCGAAACCGCTTGCGACCGATGGCAGTTCAAATGCGATTGTTGTTGCCTCAGGCGATCCGAATTCGTATCTCTTCAATGAACACTCACTCAAGAGGAATTCAAAAATTGTCTACGGGACAAAGTCTGACGACTACGTCATTCTGAACGAGCGTGAGCTCAAGAAGGATTCGGAACCTGTCCGCCTCGTGGAGGGTCGTCTCTCCACATTCTTTGAGGCAGAAGGAGACGAGTTGACATATTTTGAGTCAACGGCTTCCGACAGGTACACGACCTATTCACTTAAGGGTTCTGACGCATCTAAACGAGAGATCGTTGCGGAGGGTTACTTCATATACCGAATCCCAATCGGTGACCCAGGTTCAACACTCAAAGAGTTGTCATGGAACTACTACAGCAGCACCGCACAGGTTGATGATGACTTGGACGAATGTAGGTCATCGGGCCGTCCGACCATCCAGCAAGGCGGCAGTGAGCGGATCAGTCTCGCTGCCAACTACACCAACAATTACGAGTGGACGTACTTCTGTGTGCAGAATGCAGGGCAGGGTGTCACGACCTATGTATCCACGAGTGACTCCACCGGCAATACCTCGGGCAAGCCGCTCTGGATGCGCCTGAACTGTTACGACAAAGACAACAGCAACAGCGATTTCTTCGATTCGAAAGAGATTGCCTACGAGGGTGGCCGTGGGGCCTCGGGCTCCTATTCGAGCCCCTCAAATGGTTCCTATGCAACCTGTGCGATTGCCGATAACGCTTACCACGGTGGGTACAGCTCCTCTTACTCAGTGGGTGGTTCTGTCCTGATTTCGGTTTCCAGTGATTGAGACGGGGAATAGACCATGACAATCACCCTCTGGGGTGCTTCCCGGGTCCCCAATTGCCAGCGGGCCGTTGTGCGGGGTCGAGCATGAGCCCGATACACTTCGCTGTCCGTTTCGAGGAGATGCCAGAGACATGAAGACCGATACACATCCTGAGTACAACGAAGTCAACGTCAAGTGCTCCTGTGGCAATTCGTTTACGACTCGCAGCAGCAAGGGCCAGCCAATTTCGTTGGAACTTTGCAACGAGTGCCACCCGTTCTACACAGGCAAGCAAAAGCTTGTCGACACTGGTGGCCGTGTTGAGCGCTTCAACAAGCGTTACGGTGCTCGTAAGAACGCTCCAGCAAAGAAGGACTAATTGTCCGCCGACGCCGAGCGTCGGTCACGACTTCTTTCCCTGAAGTTGCGCGCCTTGGTGCGCGAACATTTGGGATTGACGTCTGATCCTCAGGGAACGCCAGAAGTCTTTTCTCCTGGTGCTGCTTTTCTCACAGACGAAGACGTCTGGGTTCTTATCGATGGTGACGCCACGCGTTCACTTGGTGCAACTCTCGCGTGGGCAAGTCGTTTTGAACGACCCATTCAGTTGTTAGTGGAGCGTGACTCAGGCGTTGTCGCCCGACGCGCACAATTCTTCTCCGCATCACTCACGGTGTGGCATGTGGACGAAAAGACATTGCTTCCCGCTGTGCCAGAGCCACATCTTCCTGTTGTAGAGCCGGCTGCCTCACACGTTGCGCTCATGCCACTCATTGCATCGTCCGGTGCAGACGCAGTAGTGGAGCACGGAATTGTTGTTGGCGAAGTACGCGGTCTTGAAATGTGTCGCGTTGTTGACGATGTGGTGACAGGCGAAGCTCGTCTTGAAGTGGGAATGGGCGTGAATGATCGCGAAGCGTTCGCGATGGTGCACGGTGATATGCCGACCGAACAGGCTTTGCGAACTGTGATTGATGCAGTTGCCGTGCACAGAGAACCAGGTGCAATGGTGCACCCGTTCAATCAGTTTGGTGCTGAACGTTTACATCGATGGCGCGCGCTGACGAATCCAGCACTAGTGGGATTCGCGTCACTTCAGCCAGCAGACCCGCCAGTGAAGCGCACAAACCTGAAAGACCCTGTTCCTTGTGTGGCTGTAGGCGAAACATTGGAAGGGCAGCGAGGAGTGGCTGTCTTTGTGAACGGTGTCGATCTTGATGTTGTGCCGTTTGCTGTAGATGCTGCGGATATGCACGGTGTGGCGGACATAGTTGTGGTTGCTCGAGCTAAGGACCTCACGCAATCAATGCAAAAAATGGCCCAAAAGACGTCGATGAGCGTCGTTTTTCGCATCCTCGACTTCTAGAAAACTTAGGTTTACCTCCAGAGTTCTCAAGGCCCGCGGTGGAGCATATAACTTATAACAATGCGTTTGTATAAGAGATTCACAGTGTCGCTAACGGCAATGGCGATGGCAATCGGTTCCGTAGCAGTGGGTTCTGCATCGGAGGTTCGTGCCGCTGCTCCAATTGTGCAGGGACAATTGGTCGCCATCAATAACCAGATCCAAATTATTTTTTCTGCATGGCTGGGTACGCCCCTTCCGACCGCATCGCAGTTCGAACTGAAGGTAGACGGAGCGACTGTTCCAGTGACGTCGTTGACGCCTGTGGGCTCAATTCTTCAGGTTAATTTTGCTCCAAATGTGATTTTTCAAGGGATGACTGTGACTATCAGTTACCTGGCGCCAGCTGTTGATAACACCACCGCGAACGCCGCGATTCAAGACTCGGCAGGACGTGACGGTCCGTCATTCACCAATTTGACTGTCGAAAACATGCAACCGCCGCAGCGCCCGACTACAACGACGACATTGCCGCCTTCGGCGATTGATGCTCTAGCTGCATCTTGGAACTCTGACCCAGCCAATGAAGCGGAAACCGATTCAAACACGGTGGGTTACATGCCGCTGTCGGCAGGAAACATCGTCATCACTAATCAGGTTGGCTTTGTTCTTGATGCAAGAAATGGAATCAAACCGAAGATTCGTATGAAGAACTATGCCGGGGTTATCAAGATGAAGATTGCAGGCAAATACAAAGTTGCTGGCAAAACAAAGAACTTCACGTGTACGTTTGCTCCGTTTGGAACAAACAAGAAGTCCACGAAAGTCGCGTGGAAGTGGTATTCGCCTAGAAAAGCTTGCGTTCTTCCTGCCCCTCTCCTTGAATCGGTCCGCAATGGGTACTCAACACTGACTGCAACCGCAACCTGGCCACGTGTGTGGCTAGCAACAGGTAAGACAGTGCGGCCTAATGGCACGAAGATCCAACCACGCAGATTGAAGTACACCATTCGTAACCGTCCATAAGGTCTCATGGTCATCCGCTAAATCCGTATGTGCCTCACCTACTTTGTTCGGCGCAATGAATAATCGCGTCTTGTCCACTCTGATTGTCATGGGAATCACATTGTCCTCATGCTCTGTTAGATCTAGCGATGCATCGAGAATTGTGGCGACAACAACTGTGCCGCCTGCAACTTCCACCACTGTTCCTTGGGTCACTGGAACTGCAGCCAAAGCATGGAAGACGTTTATCCAGTCTTTTGAAGTGAAAGATGTGAGCGCAATCTCCAAAGGTGTCTGTGGCGTGCGCGCCATGCTGATTACGGAAGGAAGCGTGACGTTCTATTGGTGGGATGGCATCAAGTGGAACGATGATTCAGAGAAATTGTTGGGCGGCAAGGGTCAACTTCCAATGAAGGTGTATTCCCATGATTTCACCAACGATGGAGTCATCGATTACTTCGTGACCTACGAGGACCGAAAAGCATCAGGGGGAAAGACCTACGGCGCGTTCTTCGCACATCGATGGAGTGGAGTGAACATGTGCGATTGGGAGTGGGTGGACATTGACGACGGCCAGAACCTGACAAAGACCATCGAATCGCCGGAAGTAGACCAACGAAAAGGTGTGGTGTACGCCGATGGGTATAAGAACCGACGTTGGCGGACTTTCGGAAGGGTTGATTACTTGTCATCAAGTGGTTCATTCATCTTTCAAGAGGTCTTCAAAGACAAGAAATAGATGGGGCGACAGCCGTAGCCTTAGTACCCATGAATGACCGGCTTGCCTCCATTGAGCGCGACTACACCGAATTAGAGGTAAGCCTGGGCAGTCCTGAAGTTCTTGGTGATCAAAACCGACTTCGCGAAGCCTCTCGTAAGTACAAGCAGCTCACGCCACTCATTCAGTGCATTCGTGATTTGCGAGATGCCAAGGGCGATGCTGAAGCGGCCAAGGAACTCATGGCGGAAACTTCTGGGGAAGAGCGCGAGGCATTTCGTGCCGAGGCAACTGCTGCCGAAGCCAAAGTGCAAGAACTCGACGAATTACTGAAGGTGTTGTTGCTGCCACCAGATCCGAATGATGGAAAGAACGTCATTATGGAAATTCGTGGTGCGGAAGGCGGAGAAGAGGCGAACCTCTTTGCTCGAGACCTCATGGAGATGTATCTCTCGTATGCGGCTAAGAAGGGCTGGCAGGTAGAAACCATTCAGGCCGACAACTCTGAGATGGGCGGCATCAACCAAGCAACACTCATGTTCAAGGGTGACGATGCATGGAGCCTTTTGCGATTTGAAGGTGGTCCACACCGCGTGCAACGTGTCCCGGCAACGGAAGCACAAGGCCGAATTCATACGTCGTCTGCCACCGTTGCGGTCATGACTGAAGCCGAAGAAGTTGACATTGAGATCGACAACAACGACCTGCAAATAGATGTGTATCGCGCATCGGGTGCAGGTGGTCAGCACGTCAACACCACAGACTCTGCAGTACGTATCACTCACAAGCCCACCGGTTTGGTGGTGGCTATGCAAGACGAACGAAGCCAATTACAGAACCGTGCGCGAGCAATGACGGTTCTTCGTTCACGATTATTGAAGTTGCGCCAAGAAGAGCAAGAAGCAGCCGCATCGGCTGAACGTCGTGCACAAATTGGTGGCGGCGGCCGCGGTGAGAAGATTCGTACCTACAACTACAAAGAGAACCGCATTACCGATCACCGAATTGGTTTCACGCTGTATCAGCTGCAGGCGGCGCTTGGCGGAGAACTCGATCCGGTTATCGATGCGTTGTCTGCAGACTTGCGTGCGCGTCAATTAGCCGATCATGGCTGATGCAACTGGCCACATCACGTGGCGAGAGTTGTGGAACAGCACGGCCGACATTGTCGGCGATCGCGTCGTCGCACGGTGGTTGTGTGAAACAGCAAGTGGGTGTGATTCGGCTGAGTTCACTACTGAACTGTCCGAGTTGGTGAGTGCTCGTTCTGGCTTGCACCTCGATTCAATGGTGCGTCGCGTTCTAGACGGTGAACCCGTGCAGTATGTGATGGGGCGTTGGGCTTTTCGTCACCTTGATCTCATGGTCGATTCGCGAGTGCTCATTCCGCGACCTGAGACTGAGTTGCTTGTTGACCATGTGATTCGCCATGTTGCGAAAAGATCTGCACCACATGTCATTGCCGATCTCGGTACGGGTTCTGGGGCCATTGGGCTTTCGCTCCTGCAGGAACTTCCCTTGGGTTCTGCTGAGGTGTGGATGACGGATGTGTCATTAGATGCACTCGATGTGGCACGCGCTAACGCTGCAGGAATTGGGCGACCAGCTGCCGGTGCTCGGTTTGGGCATGGTTCGTGGTGTGAGGGATTGCCAAACGAATTGCAGGGTTCGATTGATGTTGTGGTGAGTAATCCGCCGTACATCGCGTCCGATGATCCCGAAGTGGATGAGTCGGTTCGTTTGTACGAACCACACACTGCCTTGTTCTCAGGCAGCGACGGATTACACGACATCCGAGTCTTGACCAAAGAGGCAGTGACTTGGCTTTCACCAGGCGGCATGCTCATTGTGGAGATGGGGTACACCCAAGCGGAACATGTACGCGACATCTTCGTTAATGCCGGCTTTGGCGGAGTGGTCACACACTTTGATCTTGCAGAGAAGCCACGCTTTACTGCGGGGTACCTGCCCAGTTAGCCCAGCGCGCGTTTTAAGAACTCAAGTTGGTGTAACAACAAGTTCTCCGCCACCACTTCTTGTGGTGTCATGTGTGTGACGCCAGAAAGTGGAAGCACTTCGTGTGGCTTTCCCGCTTCAAGTAGTGCTGATGACAACTGAAGCGTGTGTGCGGCCACAACATTGTCGTCGGCCAGACCGTGAATGATGAGAAGAGGTCGTTCAAGTAAGTGTGCATCAGTCAGCAATGACGTTGACGTGTAGTGCGTGTCGTCGATGGTGGGATTGCCCACATAGCGCTCGGTGTAGTGAGTGTCGTACAAACGCCAGTCTGTAACTGGGGCGCCAGCGACGCCAGCGTGGAACACATCGCCCCTGCGCAGGACAGCAAGTGCTGCCAGGTATCCGCCGAAACTCCAACCTCTAATGCCCACACGTGTGGTGTCGGCTCGTGGTTCTAGATCGTTTAGTGCGCGAACAATCTCTACTTGGTCGTCAAGAACTACTTGTGCCAAGTCATTTAGGACATCGCGTTCCCATTCGCTGCCTTTGCCCGGAGTTCCCACACCATCGGCAATAACAACGACAAAGCCTTGGTCGGCAAACCATTGCGATGACAGATAGGCATTGCGTGAAGCCACAACGCGTTGCGCGTGTGGGCCGCCGTAGGGGTCAAACAACACGGGTAATTGTGTTGTGGCACCGTCGTTGGGCAAAACAATCGCAACGGGAATCCCGCGCGGACCAACGGCTTGAATGCGCACGTTCGGTTGAACAAGTGGAGTTTCTGCATACGACTGAATACGGTGCGGAGTATTGAGAAGGCGAAACTCTGCGCGCTCGGTTGTCATGGTGGACACGCGAACCACAAGGCGTTCCGTGTGTCCTGACGCAGAGACCACTCCCTGTTCATCCGTCAGTTGGGTAAGTGCTGAGTTCATGGTGTTGTATGACCACACGTCTTGTATCCACGGTGTGTCCCGATGGTTCGCAATGAACACAATGCTGTCGCTCACGTTCACTATGTGACGCACTTGCAGATGAGTAGGTGTGACCGTATTGCCGTCCACTAGGAGACGTCGGGCACCATCACGATCGGCTGCGGTAACAATGACTCCCGAAGACAATGTGCTGGGAACACCAGGAACAAGTTCCACCCATGCACTATCGGTATCGGTGAAAACAGAGGTGCTGGAACCCGTCGTTGGATCAATTTTGTGAATGTCGATACGGCGTTGGTTGCGTGTTTGTGTCTGTGCAATGAGACCACCCGTTGTCCACGACACCGAGTTCAGGTATTCCCACTCACCATCAAGAGAGACATCAATACATTCACCAGTTGTTGCGTGAAGAAGATGCAGAGAAACAATTGCATTGGGTGAACCTGCGGCGGGGTAGCGGTGCTCCATTGCGGGACGTTCGGGGTGAGCTGGGTCTGCAATATGCCAGACCGGAATAAGTGACACATCAACACGACACGCCGCAATGAACTGTGAGTCGGGTGACCACCAATAGCCACGCATGCGCCCCATCTCTTCGGCAGCAATGAATTCTGCGCTGCCCCATGAAGTGGTAGGGGAGTCTTCGTGGGCGATGGTGCGTTCGTTGCCTGCTAGGTCGCTCACACACAACGAATTTCCTCTTACATAGGAAATGGTGTTTCCGTCGGGGGAGAGTCGTGCATCAAAGGCGCCTGGTGCCAGGTTTGGAATGTTGATGTTTCCTGTTGCAAGGTCGACCACAACAATAAGTCCGCCCAAAATGGTGACAGCGCGAGTCACGGCCGCATCTGTTGTATAAGTGACAACTCCACCCGCGCCTTCACGTGCACGTTCACGGCGACGTAGTTCTTCAGGTGTGAGCGCGGCAATGTCGGCAGGCAATGAACGCGGGTTCAGAACTTCACGTTCTTCACCAGTGTGGGTGTTGAGCACCCACAGCGAATTCACCGAATCGGAACCAGAGTGCGATCGAGCAAAAACAACGGACTCACCGTTTGGTGACACGGTGAAGTTTCGCGGCTCGCCCAGACTAAGGCGCTGGGTGCGCGCGTATTGACGAGGAAAGGTATCGCTCACGCGAGAAGAGTACCCGAGGCGTCAAGACGAACCTTTGTGCCGACCCATTCATTGCTGCACATGTCTTTGCCCAACGCAACATCTGTTGTGTCGGCCCATGCGCGACGTCCATCGGCGAGGAGACAGGAGAGAATTGATCGCTCGGGATTTCCATCGCGGTCGTGCATGACGGAATAGGCCTCTACTGTTGCGTCGCCCGCAGCGTCGGCAGGCGACGCAAGTGTGCGACTCGGCAATGCATCAATGTGAGCCTGCGGATAGTCGTACTGGAATTCACGAACTGGTGGTTGTGTTGAGTACACGCCGAATGCGTGCTTGGTGGTGTATCCGCCGTTTGCCCAAACGAGGCCGGTGGCACCAACACCATCGCGAAGTTCTGTGGCAACAGTTGCAATGGCGTGCATCACGTAGTTGTTCCATGGTCCACCAGCGAATGGCAAACCACCCGTACGTGTGAGTTGCGAGTTGATGTCCAACCCAAGAGACTTCGCGCCGAGTTGTACTGCGGCAGGGAAGCACGAGTACAGGTCGACAATGTCAATGTCATTAATGGTGAGACCTGCAAGTTCAAGCACGCGCCGACCCGCAAGTTCAATTGCCGGGGTGTCATAGAAATGATTGCGGTGAGAGACAAATGCATGCTCGTGTGCGTCACTTCCCGAATGAGGGAAGATCCATCGATCGCGTGGAACGCCCAGTGCTTCTGCTTTCTCTGCCGAACACAAAATAAGCGCCGCAGACATATCGACGTCGTTGTTCGAGTTCATGAACTTCGTGTACGGAAACCCAATCATGCGGTTGTTGGCAGTAGGTGTGCGAATTTCTTCTGGTGTGTACGCCTTTTGTGACCACGCGTACGGGTTCTGTGCAGCAACGTGACTGAATCGTGACCACAGTTCGCTGATGTGCTTTTGATGTTCGTCAATAGAACGTCCCGCTTGCGCGCGTAACGCAGTTTCAAACATTGGATAAATCTGAATAGGCATCACAATCTTGCGGTCTATTTCTTCCTGCATGTTCATACGCAGGTCCTCAGACACCAGAACGGGAACCGAGTCGTTCGTTCGCCAATCTGGTTCAATTCCCGCCTTGCGGTAGCGGGCACGCGTGCGGGTGGTTTCACCGCCAGTCAAGATGACAAGGTCTATGTCGCCATTTTGAATCTGTCGAGATGCGGCATTAACCAACGTTTGTGGAGTGTTGCCACCCATGGCCGAGTATCCGGTTTCGCGCGGTGACAGACCGAGGTCGTCGGCGATCAGTTGTGCTGGGTTGCCGTACTTCCATGACAAGAGGCTGACCACACGAATGGCATCTGGCTGCGGGACGCTTGAGAGCCCGGCATCTTCTGCGGCTAATCGAATGGCGTCCACCATGAGCGCCACTGGGTCTCGAGCGTCGTCAAGACCTTCGGCTCGCTGGACAAATTGGCCCGTCCCGATAAGGACAGGGGTGCGTGGGTCAAGTGTCATGTGTCAGACGCTAGGTCGTATGAGGGGTGCCCCTACTACTCTGAACGGAATGTCACGCATAGCCATTGGTGCCGACCACGCAGGATTCACTCTGAAGCAGCACCTTATTGAGGTGCTCACAAATCAGGGTCACGATGTTGACGACCTGGGTACCCATTCCACCGAGAGCTGTGACTATCCCCCCATTTGTGCCGCAGTTGGTCGACACGTGCGCGACGGAAAAGCAGATCTTGGAATTGTGTTGGGCGGCAGCGGCCAAGGCGAACAACTTGCAGCGAACAAGGTGCACGGAGTACGCGCCGCCTTGTGTAACGACCTGTACACAGCTCGTATGGCCCGCTCGCACAACAACGCAAATGTTTTGTCTATGGGCGCACGAGTTGTAGGAGAAGGTCTCGCTGAAGAGATTCTTTCAACGTTTTTATCAACCCCCTTCGAAGGAGGCCGACACGAGCGTCGCGTGGCGCAGTTGGCCGAAATCGAGCAACAAGAAGCGAGCAACTAATGCCGTTCCCCTCCGATACAAATCCCGATACCGAGGTATTTGCGCTTCTTGAAGAAGAACGGATTCGTCAAACGACTGGTCTTCAACTCATTGCAAGCGAGAACTTCACATCGCCTGCGGTGATGAAAGCGACTGGTTCAATTCTGACGAACAAGTACAGCGAGGGGTACCCCGGTAAGCGCTACTACGGCGGAAACATCAATGTGGACGTCATCGAGGCACTGGCAATTTCTCGTGTGAAGGAATTGTTCGGAGCAGACCATGCGAACGTGCAGCCGCACTCGGGTGCAAGCGCGAACATGTCGGTGTACTTGGGTCTGTTGAATCCTGGCGACACAATTCTTGGACTCAGCCTCGACCACGGCGGTCACCTCACACACGGCTCGCCAGTGAACGCAAGTGGCATTTTGTACGACTTCAAGTCGTATGGCGTTACCCCGGGTGACGAACGAATTGATTTTGACAATGTTCGTGAATTGGCGTTGAAGCACCGTCCGAAGATGATCGTTGCCGGAACCACTAGTTATCCACGCCGTCTCGATCCAGAACCGTTCAAAGCAATTGCCGACGAAGTGGGTGCGTTGCTCATGTTTGACATTGCTCACCTTGCTGGCCTCGTTGCTGGTGGCGCACATCCGAATCCAGTGCCGTATGCAGACGTTGTTACGTTCACCACGCACAAGACATTGCGTGGCCCGCGCGGCGGATGCATCTTGTCGAAGGCAGAACACGCGCAAGCAATTGACAAGGCAGTGTTTCCTGGAAGCCAAGGTGGACCACTTGAACACGTTGTTGCTGCCAAAGCCGTTGCATTCCGTGAAGCTCTCGACCCATCGTTCAAGGCGTATGCGCAACAAATTGTGAAGAATGCAACTGCTCTTGCAGGCGCGCTCGCACATGAAGGTTTCCGCCTCGTGAGTGGTGGCACCGACAATCACCTCATGGTGGTCGATCTTCGTCCGTTCGATGCAGAGTGCACCGGCAAAGTGGCACAACTCGTGTTGGACGAAGCGGGTATCACTCTGAACAAGAACACTGTTCCCGATGATCCACGGAGTCCGTTTGTTACCTCGGGTGTTCGCATTGGAACTCCCAGCGTGACAACCCAGGGTATGAAGGAAGCAGAGATGCCTGTCATTGCATCGCTGATTGCTGAAGCGCTCCGTCATCGCGACGATCCATCTGCAGTTGCAGCAGTACGGGCAAAGGTCGCAGACCTGTGTTCACGATTCCCTGTGTATCCCGAACCTTTCTAGGTCGGGCAGGCACTCTTCAACTCTCCTAGGCTCTCCACCATGGGGGACACCACCGGATATCTCATTATTGGCGCGTGCGCCATGTTGGTGACCTTCGTGACAACTCCACTCGTGCGCGCATTTGCACGTGCGAAGAATTGGGTGGCGGTGCCAAGTGAACGCAAGGTGCACACGGTGCCCACGCCCGACGTTGGCGGCATCGCCATGTTCGCTGGTGTGGTGGTGGCATTGGCACTTGCCTGGCGTATGGACCGATTCAGTGGGTTGTTTGAAGCAAATAGTGAATCGGTTGGAGTTCTTCTTGGTGCGGCACTCATTCTTGTTGTCGGTGTGGTCGACGATGTGCGAGAGATCTCTGCGCCTGCACGTGTAGTAGCAACCATTGCAACGGGGATGATCCTGGTGTGGTTCGGCGTCACCATGTTCTACTTCCGCATTCCATTCCTTGGCGTGTTGCAATTGTCGAACGATTGGGTTCCCATTGTCACGGTGGTGTGGTTGCTGGCCATGACCCAAGCGGTGAACCTTATTGATGGTCTCGATGGATTGGCTGCCGGGATCGTTGCCATCGGTTCAATTGCGTTCTTTATTTATTCGCGGCATTTATCCGGGTTGGGCTTGTTGTCTGAGCCAAACATTGGCCCACTCGTTGCCATCATCACCGTTGGTGTGTGTATTGGATTCCTGCCGTTTAATTTCAACGGAGCCAGCATCTTCATGGGCGATGGCGGTGCGTACTTGCTCGGTTTTTTAGTTGCAGTTTCCACAAGCGTTGTTGGCGGACGTGCAGATCCAACAACGCAAGCATTCAGTGGCCAGACCTATTTCTTTTTGGCACCCATTGCTATTCCACTCATCATTCTCGGCGTACCAGTGTTCGACGTGTTGTTCGCAATTGTGCGTCGCGTGAGTAAGCGTCAAGGCTTTGCTACTGCAGATAAAGGACACTTGCATCATCGACTCATTAATTTGGGCCACGGGCCGCGTCGTGCGGTAGCCATCTTGTGGTTGTGGACTGCGTTGTTGTCTGCATTCGTTTTGTATCCAGCGTTTAACCGCACAACGACGAATTACGCGCCATTCGGATTACTCGGATTGGTGTTGTTCTTGTACACCGTGTTGCATCCCGATCTTGAGCGAAAAAGAGATGACGAAAGTACGCATAATTCGGCCGAGTAGGTACTTTCGTTCATCACAATGGTCGTTATGTTCACTGCATGGCGAATGATCAACTATCGCAAGAAGCATTCGCTGGGATAACAACAGAGCAACTTGCATCGGTTCTTTTCGGTCTTGGTGATCACATTGTCTTGCACCAGCCCATCTTTGATGAGTTTGGGACCGTTGTTGACGGTGAAGTGGTGTGGTGGAATCAGGCGTATCAGGACATTCGTCGCTACTCAGTTCATGCCGGACAACTCATTGGCGAAACGTATGTTGATCCCACCATCGCAATTGCTCATTTATCGACAGCCTGGCAGGCAGGGAAGTCGCTTCAGATCTTTGAAATCACTCCTCGCCTGCTGGGACATTTTCGTTATGAGGGCGATGAAGACGGGACCTGGATTCATTGGCAGCGAGTGGGGAATTTGGTCATTGAAGTCAGTTCTGAGGTTTCCGAGGTGCTCGCTCTTCGGAAACTGATTGGCGACCAGAAATCACTATTGGCTATCGCGTCTCGTAAGCGCGCAATGGCGGTGGAGCGCGAACGCATCGCACGAAACCTTCACGACACGGTCATTCAGAATTTGTTCGCCACGTCGTTGTCTCTTTCTATTGCAGGCCGACGTGCCCATCGCGAAGTAGGTCGAGCCATCAATGTGGCCATTGACTCGTTGGCCGATGTGATCTCTGAGATTCGTCGGGAGATTTTGGATGTTGAAATGCGTCGAGCATCTCCATTGCGACTCCAGCTCGAGGATGCTCTCATTCCCATCTTGCTTCCCTCTGACACGCAACTTGATTTACGAATTGATGCACCAGACCTCAACGATGAAGTGACGCGCCACGTACGTGCGGTGTGCGTTGAGGGCACCTCAAATGCAGTTCGTCATGGCGGCGCCAGTTTGGTGTCTATTGGAATTGTTCTGAAGGACAAGACATTGACAGTTCTCATCTCGGACGACGGTTCAGGTATTCCAAAGAATGTCGAACTACACAACGGTCTCCACAACATGCGCGAACGCGCCGAAACATTAGGAGGAAGTATGGAGATTACGTCAGAAAAGAATCAGGGGACCACCATTAAGTGGTCTATTCCATGTTCGGGGTGGTGCGCATGATTCGCGTAGCTATTTGTGACGACCATGTCATGGTGCGAGAGGCACTCGCATCCGTTATTGAACACGAAGATGGTGTCCACATCGTTGGCATTGCTGATTCGCTCGCATCAACGAATGCACTCATTGAAACAGAAGTACCAGAAGTCTTGGTGATGGATGTTCGTTTAGACGGCGAATCCGGGTTAGACGTTGCACGTTCTGTAGTTGCAAATCATCCAGATGTAAAGGTTGTCATGCTGACATCTTTCGACTCCGACGAGGCATTGGTCTCTGCTTATGAACTTGGCGCAAGTGCGTTCATCTTGAAGTCCGGTAGTTCAGATGCATTGGTGCAAACCATTCGCGACGTTGCGTCGGGAATGCGGCTCATTAATCCTGCAGAAGTGCGTGTCGCTTCGGAAACACTCGAGAAGCGGGGAATGGGAATTCTTCGCAAGCTCGATGCGAATGATCGACACATTGCTCGACTGATTGCTCTCGGGTACTCCGATAAGCAAATTGCTGAGACGGTGTATCTCGGGTTGCAGACGGTTCGTAATCGCGTGTCACGGATGTTGTCGCGCTTCAACAAGGACAATCGAACCCAGCTCGCTCTGTTCTTCTCGGAGTACCAATCAGAGCTCGCAGAAATGTGATGTGAGTCGGGGAGTGAAGGGGCTCCCCGGCCCAGGGCCCCGATGGTGGCGGGTGTGACATTGTTGGTTTGACCATGTCGCCACGCCCTGTCTAGATTGTGGATACATTCACAAAGTCCTGGTAATCGCCAGGCTGCGAGAAAGCATCCCCCTGTGAAACTCATTCCGAAGCCAAAGCCAGTAGTGCTTGATTCAGGTATGTCTCACGGCGCCGAGCTGGCGGTTGGCATTTTGGTGTTCTTTCTTATAGGGCTGGGCATCGACACATGGCTTAGCTCCACGCCGACCTTCATGATTGGGCTCACGGTGTTCGCTGTGGTCGGAAATTTCGTGCGGATGTACTACTCGTACTCGAGTGCCATGCGTCACCTAGAGGAAGAACGCGCTTCACATGCTCGTGGAGAGTCGCGATGAGCAGCACCCCGTCACCACTTTCGATGGCTGCTGAAGGTCGTGCTCCTGAAGTCTCGGTATCACGTGACATCATCAAAAGAGGCCTGTGGATTGCACCCCTGGTGATGGCTCTTGGAGGAATTATTTGGGGGGCAAATGGGGTATGGTCAGCAGGCATTGGATTAGCGATTGTCCTTATAAACTTTGGGTTTGCGGCCGCTCTCATCGCTTGGTCAGCCCCCATTTCGCTCGCTCTCATGATGGGTGTCAGCCTCTTTGGCTACCTCATCAGGCTGGGTCTCATTGCGGTCGGAGTTTTCCTGGTTCGCGACCTACCGTGGGTGTCTCTTCCCGCCCTCGGAATCACCATCATCGTCACCCATCTCGGGTTGCTGTTCTGGGAAATGAAGTTCATCGCAGCTTCGCTTGCATTTCCTGGATTGCGTCCGAATGCGCAAGAATGGAAGCCGACCGGCTCCCCTGAGAAAGACTGAAGGACTAAAACGTGATCGCCCTCGATTTCCCAGAAATTAACTCAATCCTTCGGTGGAAAGATATTTTCCCTGGGTTTAACAAGATCGCTTTAATTGCTGTACTTGCTGTTGTAATCAGCACTTTGATTTTCTTGCTCGCTGTTCGTCAAGACCATAAAGAAGCTCCACGCGGCATTCGTAACTTCGCTGAGACAATCGTTGAGTTCATCGAAAACGGTGTGGTCATGCAAACCATGGGCAAAGACGGACTTGCATGGACACCTTTCTTGTTGACGATGTTCTTGTTCATCTACTTGTGCAACGTGCCTGGAATCATTCCGTTTTTCCAAATGCCCGCAACAGCTCGTATGGCCGTTCCATTGTTCCTTGCGCTCATGGTGTGGGTCATCTACAACGTCACCGGCATTAAGCATCAAGGTGTCGGCGGTTACTTCAAGAGCACGTTGTTCCCTCCAGGTGTACCCAAGGCTTTGTACATCTTGGTGACACCAATCGAATTTATTTCTGCCATCATCGTGCGCCCGTTCTCACTGGCTGTTCGTCTTTTCGCGAACATGATGGCCGGTCACATTCTTCTCGTGACGTTCGCGCTTCTCTCTGAAGCGCTGTTCCAAGCGAAAGACAAAGTGCTGATTCCAGTTGGAATCCTGCCTTTCTTCATGCTCATCTTCCTCACTTCGTTTGAGGTGTTGGTGGCATTCCTGCAGGCATACATCTTCGCGATGCTCACCGCTGTATACATCGGTGGCGCAACGCACCCAGAGCACTAATCAACACGGTCTCCCAACCAACTACCTACTAGGAGAAAACAAAAATGGAAGCAATTGCACGGCTCGTTGCAGCGGATCTCACCCCCGCTGAACTAAAGAACAATGCAGCAGCAGCATCGGCAGGCTACGCCTACGGTCTTGCTGCAATCGGACCAGGAATTGGCATCGGTTACCTCGTCGGCAAGTCCGTCGAGGCAATGGCTCGCCAGCCTGAAGCCGCTGGCATGGTTCGTACCACGATGTTCCTTGGCATCGCCTTTACCGAAGCGCTCGCGCTTATCGGCTTCGTGGTCTTCATTCTTCTCAAGTTCGCTTAATCCGCGACTGAGTCCACGTCCACAATCGACCTCCGTCTTTACGGAGTCCAGGAGCTGAAATGCCGACTGCGATAGTCACCCAATCGAATGGACATGTTGTTCAGATTCGACTGGTGTCTTCCGATTCAACGGAAGACACTGTTGTCGACTCTGCCGTAGAGGGCACCCCCGAAGTTGCTTCACAATCAGGTGAAGCAACGACAGAGGTGAAGACAGCACCAAACCCCATTGCACCAGAAACTAAAGAATTGGCATGGGCCGCAGGATCCTTTTTGGTCCTGTTCGTCATCTTGCGTTATTTCTTGTTTCCAAAACTGAAAAAGGGAATGGATGCTCGTTACGCCGACATCCGTAGCGATATTGAAGGTGCAGACCAGGTGAAACTGGCTGCGCAATCAGATGTTGCGGAATACGAAAAGGCACTCGCGGCAGCTCGCGCAGAAGCATCTGCGCGAATTGATGCAGCACGTCAAACCGTAGACAGTGAGCGCAGTGCGCAATTGGCTCAAGTCAATTCTCGAATTGCAGCAGCTCGCGCAGAGGCAGATCAACAAATGGCGTCGGCTCGTGCGGCTGCACAGGGTGAAGTTGCCGCTGCGGTTGCACAAGTCGCAACTAAGGCCGCCGAACTCGCTTCCGGTCGCACGCCAGATGCCGCAGCGGTTCAAGCAGCTGTGACGGCAGCGATGCAAAGTGCAGGTTCACGATGATTTCGTTTATTTCAACTCTCATCGCCGCTGGCGGTGAAGGTGGGGAACTCACATACGAGACCCACCACTGGTTGCTTCCAGAGACAGCGGAAATCATTTACGGCGGTCTTGCGTCGGTGCTGGTCATCGCTGCACTAATCAAGTTCGCTGGTCCGATGATTAAGAAGTCGTTGACCGATCGAACTGCACGAATTCAAGCTGACATTGATAACGCAAAGTCAACTCGCGAAGCCGCAGAAGTTGACGCTGGTCGCATTCGCACCGCTCTCGGCGATATCACCTCAGAGCGTGCTCGACTTCTTGCCGAAGCCGACTCGCAAGCAGCAGCAGTCTTGGCAGATGGACGTGCTCGAATCGCAGCAGAGATGGCAGACATTGAAGCGAAGGCAATGGCCGATATCGCAAATGCTTCGGGCCGGGTTCGAGAAGAGCTTGAGTCTGACATCAAGCGTTTGTCTCGCATTGCTGTTGAGCAAGTTGTCGCAAACGCAGTTAATGATTCGGTTCGCCAAGACCTCATTGAAAACTTCATTAGCAATGTGGGAGCCGCACGATGAGCACAGCAACCATTGACGCATTCGTCGAATCCATTTTTTCTCTCGCCGAAGCTGAGGGCGTTCTTGCGCAAGTTGAATCTGAATTCTCAAGCGTTGTTCGCACTATCGATTCAAGCGATGATCTCCGTAGCAAGTTGAATGACGAACTTCTTCCTAGTGATGTTCGCCAACAAATTGTCGAGCGACTGTTAGAGGGTAAGGCACACCGCCTCACTGCTCAACTTGTAGCGCTCGTTATCGGCTCTGGTCATGCGCGTAGTTTGCGCACCATTGCAGAGCGTGTGAGTAGCAAAGTTGCTCATGGTTCCGGTCGCGAAGTTGCCGAAGTCCGCAGTGCAGTTGCATTGACCGACGATCAGCAACGGCGTTTGGCTGATGCCTTGAAGAAGGCAACAGGATCCGATGTAAATCTAAAAATCATTGTTGACCCTTCAGTCGTCGGTGGCCTCGTTGCCACTGTTGGCGACAAGGTCATTGATGGCTCAGTCCGCAACCGACTCGACCAGCTGAAGAGCCGGTTGTAAAGAATTTCGCGAAAGAAGGAAGACATGGCAGACATCACACTTTCCGCCAGTGACATCGCATCTGCGATTTCGGGTGGCCTCAGCGGCTACTCGCAGTCACTTGAAGCACGCACCGTTGGTCGTGTTGCTGAAGTAGGCGACGGTATTGCTCGCGTAACGGGATTGCCCGATTGCGCAGTAAACGAGTTGCTCGAATTTGAAGACGGCACCGTCGGAATCGCATTGAACCTGGACGAAGCACAAATTGGTGCGGTTGTTCTGGGCGATGCAGATGCCATTGAAGAAGGTCAACCAGTAAAGGCAACCGGTCGCATTTTGTCCGTGCCAGTTGGTGATGCACTTCTTGGTCGCGTCGTTAACGCACTCGGTGAGCCAATCGACGGCAAGGGCGACATCGTGGGTGGCATCGACCGTCGCGTTGAAATTCAGGCACCAGGCATCATGGGTCGTAAGCCAGTGCACGAGCCACTGCAGACAGGTATCAAGTCAATTGACGCAATGACCCCGATTGGTCGCGGTCAGCGAGAGCTCATCATTGGTGACCGTAAGACCGGCAAGACGACTGTTGCAATCGACACCATCATCAACCAGCGCGGTCTTGGTGTGAAGTGCATCTACGTTGCAATCGGTCAGAAGGGATCCACCGTTGCACAAACAGTGGAAACACTTCGTCAGTACGGCGCACTTGAATACACCGTTGTTGTTGCTGCACCCGCATCAGAACCAGCACCGTTCAAATACCTCGCTCCATACTCTGGCTGTGCAATCGGTCAGCACTGGATGGAAATCGGTGAGCATGCGCTCATCGTGTACGACGACTTGTCAAAGCAGGCCGAGGCATACCGCCAGATGTCGTTGTTGCTCCGTCGTCCACCAGGTCGTGAGGCATACCCCGGTGACGTGTTCTATCTCCACAGCCGTCTTCTCGAACGTGCCGCAAAGCTCAGCGACGAAAAGGGCGCAGGTTCTCTTACTGCGTTGCCAGTGATCGAAACAAAAGCAGGCGACGTGTCGGCATACATTCCAACGAACGTGATCTCCATCACCGACGGTCAGGTGTATCTCCAGGACAACTTGTTCAAGTCGGGTGTACGCCCCGCTGTCGACGTAGGTGTATCGGTGTCCCGCGTAGGTGGTGCTGCACAGACCAAGGCAATGAAGAGCGTGTCAGGAACACTGAAGCTTGACCTTGCACAGTTCCGTGAACTCGAAGCATTCGCCACATTTGGTTCTGAACTTGACGCCGTGTCGAAGGCACAGCTTGAGCGCGGCTACCGCTTGGTGGAATTGCTGAAGCAAGGCCTCAACTCACCAATGCCAGTCGAAGAACAAGTTGTTTCCATCTTTGCGGGAACAAAGGGTCACCTCGACGACATTCCAGTAGCAGACGTTCGTCGCTTTGAATCAGAACTGTTGGAGTACACCCGCGCACGCCACGGTGCAATGCTCGCTGAGCTTCGCACCAACGGCAAGGCCGATGTTCCATCAGATCTTGGTGAAATCGTCATCACGTTCAAAGCACAGTTCAAGGTCACCGGTCCAAAGGCCGGATCCGTAGATCCCACTGCAACCAGTGCCGACGCACTTGGTGACGCAGCAAGTGACAAGACCCTCGCGACGGAGTAATTAGGTGGCTGGCGGTCAGGAACGCATTCTGCGCGGACGTATTCGTTCCGTGCAGGCGACGAAGAAAATCACACGTGCAATGGAGCTCATTGCTGCATCACGCATTGTGAAGGCTCAGCAACGTGTTGCTGCAGCTGTGCCATACAGCGAATTGATCACCGAAGTTGTTCGTGATTTGTCTGCTGCTGGTGCAGGTTCTTCGGCACCGTTGTTGGCAGGTCGAGAGACCGTCAAGAATGTGTGTTATGTGGTCCTCACTGCAGACCGCGGTTTGTGCGGTGGCTACAACTCTGGTGTCATGCGCGCCACTGAAGGCGAGATAAAGCAAGACGCACTGCAGGGACGCAACCACACCATCATCGCAATCGGTCGCAAGGCCGAGGGCTACTTCCGTTTCCGCGGATACAACGTTGGTCGTTCGTACACCGGCTTTACCGACAACCCTTCATATGCAATCGCAAAAGAAGTGGGCGAGTACGTCACTGGCTTGTATGAAGCTGGTGAAGTTGACCGCGTTGAGTTGGTCTACACACGCTTTGTTTCTGCCGGAAACCAAGAAGTAGTGCAGCGTCCGTTGGTCCCACTTGATACTGCAACCACAGAAGGTGGCGATGGCAAGAACGAGTCCGGTCGCGACTATGAGTTTGAACCGTCACCCGATGCAATCCTTGAAACACTTCTTCCGCGTTACGTGGAAGCCCGTGTGTATGCAGCTCTTCTCAACGCAGCGGCATCGGAACATGCGTTCCGTCAGCGCGCAATGAAGTCCGCAACGGACAACGCAGAAGAACTAATCAAGAACCTTTCACGAATCATGAACCGAGCCCGCCAGGACTCGATCACTACCGAAATCATGGAAATCGTCGGCGGCGCCGAAGCCATGTCGGCAGGAAACTAAGAGCGAACAAGTAGGAGAAATCCAGATGAGCATGACAGAGACAAATCAAGACGGACGGGTAGTAGCAATTGCTGGCCCCGTTATCGACGTTGAGTTCCCTCGCGGCGCACTGCCCGAATTGAACTCAGCAATTGAGTTCGACATTGTGGTCGACGGCGTCACCACAAAGGTTCTCGCCGAAGTTGCACAGCAGCTCGGCGACAGCCGTGTGCGTGCCGTGTGTTTGAAGCCAACAGACGGTCTTCGTCGCGGCACCCCCGTGCGCGACACTGGCCATGGCATTCAGGTGCCCGTTGGAAACCGCACACTTGGTCACGTATGGAACGTGTGGGGCGAAGTGCTCGACGGCAACAACGCAGACTTCAACGACATCGAGCGTTGGGACATCCACCGTTCAGCTCCAGCATTCGACACCCTCGAGCCTTCGAAGCGCATGTTCGAAACCGGAATTAAGGTCATCGACCTTCTCACCCCGTATCTCGCTGGTGGAAAGATCGGCTTGTTCGGTGGTGCAGGAGTGGGCAAGACCGTTCTCATTACCGAAATGATCAACCGCGTTGCTTCAAAGCACGGTGGTGTGTCGGTGTTCGCCGGAGTGGGCGAGCGCACACGTGAAGGAACAGACCTTCGTCTTGAAATGGAAGAGTCTGGAGTATTCGAGAAAGCCGCACTTGTGTTTGGCCAGATGGACGAACCACCAGGCGTGCGCCTTCGCGTTGCTCTCTCGGCTCTCACCATGGCTGAGTACTTCCGTGACGTGCAGAACCAGGACGTGTTGTTGTTCATCGACAACATCTTCCGTTTCGTGCAGGCCGGTTCAGAAGTATCAACGCTTCTTGGTCGTATGCCATCAGCCGTGGGTTACCAGCCAACGCTTGCCGACGAAATGGGACAGTTGCAAGAGCGCATTACATCAACCCGCGGTCGTTCAATTACGTCGCTGCAGGCTGTGTACGTTCCTGCTGACGACTACACCGACCCAGCACCGTTCACCACGTTCACCTTCTTGGATGCAACAACAGAACTTTCACGTTCCATTGCATCGTTGGGTATCTACCCCGCAGTGGACCCATTGGCATCAACGTCAACAATTCTCACACCAGAAACTGTTGGTGACCGTCACTACGCAGTTGCTCGTCGCGTTCAGGAAATCCTCCAGCGCTACAAGGAACTGCAAGACATCATCGCAATTCTTGGTCTCGACGAATTGTCCGAAGAAGACCGCCTCATCGTGTCGCGTGCACGTAAGGTACAGCGCTTCTTGTCGCAGCCGTTCTATGTTGCTGAAGTCTTCACCGGTGTGAAGGGCGAGTACGTTCCTGTTGCAGAAACAGTGGAGTCGTTCGAGTCACTCATCAATGGTGAGCTTGACGAAGTGCCAGAACAGGCATTCCTCAACGTTGGATCCGTCGAGCAAGTACTCGCGAAGGCAAAGGCTCTTCAGGAGAACGCATAATGGCTGAGTCCAACGGCGCAATGCGTGTGGAAGTGGTGTCACCTGAGCGGGTGCTTTTCTCTGGAGAAGCAACCCAGGTCATCACGCGTACTCGAGAAGGTGGCGAAGTCGCCTTCCTTCCCGGTCACGCAGCATTTCTTGGTGCACTCACCGAGAATCACACACGCATCTACTTAGCCGATGGAAGTATTCAGAATCTTGCGGTTCACTTGGGCTTCGTTGAAGTTGGTGCCGACCACGTCACCATCCTCTCCGACGCTGCAGAACTTGAACAAGACATCGATGTCACTCGTGCACAGGCCGCTAAGGCTCGCGCTGAAGAGCAAATGCGCGGTGAGCACTCCGCTGAAGTAGAAGCCGATCTGCGCCGTGCGCATGCCCGCTTGTCCGCTGCTGGCGGACTTGGCGCCGCATCGCACTAATTAGAACTTTTCGGCAGTCAGAAAAATCTGCTCAACGATGTAGTCGCGCACGGGTTGTGCGGTCTTGAAGATGTAGCCACCAAGTTTTGTTTCGTCGTTCCAGCCGGCGTTATCCACATGGTTCGTATCCCCATGAATCTTGGGGACATTCAATATTTTCGCGCCCGTCGTAGTACGGAGTGAAACTGTCGTCCTGGTACCAGTCATCTTCTGTTCCTCCGCCAATGTTCTCGTTTGCAGGACCCATGTAGTCAGAGTCATCGACATAGTCATCGTCAGTTGACGGACTTTGAGACGACCATTGGCTTGAGGAATTGCTGTTGGAACGTTGCGAAATAACGGAGTTTGCACAGGTCTGAACTGCGTTCTGTATCGCTCTGATTATTTCTTCACGCGATCTGCCTAACGTTACGTAGTAACCAATGCTTCTTTCCCTGTCTTGGTAGCACTGACGTTGGGTCGCTTCGGTGAACTTGCCCAACAGATGTTTCTGAATTGATGCTGTGCGATTGTCGCGATTAATGGTGTCGACGCCCCGCATAATCCATGGAGCTGCGACCAAAGTGATAACGGAAATGAGTGTCACAAGAGATCGAATTCGTGACGTCTTGTACCTAGTCAAGGTCACGAAGAAGGCCCCTGAAAACATCACAATAGGTGTCAACTCGTCTGCGCCCGTCAATCCGATGCGAGCAGTCTCGCAAATAGTGGCAACAATAATCACGGTGGTAGACCACCGCTTGTGGTCTCCATCTAGCGCAGCCATAAGACAAATGATTCCAAAGACTATAAAGACGATCGCAGAAGCGAGATCATCTAGCCAAGTCCCAGGATCGATTGCGATAATTGAAATCATCGTTTTGACTCAGAGAGTATTAGCTGTAATCGACTGCGGAGAATTCGCCGATCTTGTCGAGGCGATGCTGTGCGTCGATAAGGCGAACGGTTCCGCTGCGTGAGCGCATCACCAAGCTCTGTGTGTGCACAATTCCTGGGGTGAATCGCACACCTTGAAGAAGTTCACCGTCAGTGACACCGGTGGCGGCGAAGAAGCAGTTGTCGCCCTTCACCAAATCGTTGGTGGTGAGAATCTGGTCCAGGTTGTAACCCTGAGCAATAGCGTCGGCACGTTCTGCATCGTTACGTGGCCACAGGCGACCTTGAATCTCTCCACCCATGCACTTCAGTGCGGCGGCTGCAACCACACCTTCTGGTGTTCCGCCAATGCCGAACATGACGTCCACGCCAGCATTTGGCCATGCGGTAGCAATTGCCGAGAAAATGTCGCCATCTGAAATCAACTTGATGCGCGCGCCACTTCGACGGACTTCTTCAATGAGGTCGTCGTGTCGTGGACGCTCGAGAATCATGACGGTGAGGTCGCGAACCGATTCTCCCTTTGCCTTTGCGATCCACTTGAGGTTTTGTGTGGGAGATGCGGTGATGTCAATGGAGCCAACAGCGTCTGGGCCAACAGCAATTTTCTCCATGTAGAAGCACGGACCTGGGTCATACATTGTGCCGCGCTCGGAGACAGCGATTACCGAGATGGCGTTGCCACGACCAGATGCGGTGAGCGAGGTGCCGTCGATGGGATCAACTGCAACGTCGGTGAGTGGATGAGAACCGTCTCCCACTTCTTCGCCGTTGAACAACATTGGCGCATCGTCTTTTTCGCCTTCGCCAATGACAACAACACCCGACATAGGCACTGTTGCGAGAACGGTGCGCATTGCATCTACTGCTGCGCCGTCAGCACCAATTTTGTCTCCACGTCCTACCCATCGCGACGCAGCCATTGCGGCCGATTCAGTGGTGCGGACAAGTTCAAGTGCAAGGTTGCGGTCTGGACGCTCTGTGGGCATGCCTCCACCGTAGTTCGCTCACTAGCCTTGAACGGTGCCCCACATACCCCTTCAACTGTGTCTTGCGAGTCGTGAGATTACAGATGTACGCGTGCGACCTGGGGGCAAATGGGTGTCTGCGGTGGTGTCTGAACCAGTGGTCACAGGAACTCTTACGCGACTGGTGATGTGGCATGTGGAGAACCCTGAGGGTGAAGTTGTTTTGCTACTTGATCCCATGCCGGCCACGGGGCGGGGGCTCTCTGGGGGAGTGCATGTGTGGGACAACGAGGGACGTCGTGTCTTTGTTGTGACACGCACAGACGGCATTGTTGAGATACCCGTGACCAGCGACACCCCAGGACAATTGCGTCGACTTCCATTTGATGTGACGCGTTCGTGGTCTACACCCGCATTCGATTACATGAATCGTTCGGTGTATGCAATTGCTGATTGGAACGAACTGTGGGGCTGTCATGCCGATGCGGGTGAACCGTGGCGCGTGTATCGATCATTGGGCTTTGCCATGGATGCTGCAGCTGGTTCGGATGGTATGTGTGTCACGTGGGGCAGGCCACACATGCCGTGGACGCAAAGCGCGATTTATCCCGATACAGCACGGCCCAGTGTTTCGGTTCAACAACCGCGCTTCAGTACCAGTGGCAACAGTTTTGGATACATCGACGACAGAGACGGAGTGCTGAACGTTCGCATTCTCTCTGATGCAATTGTTGACCACGATGTGGTGATCACCGACGAATGTGAACATGGCGGCCCCACGTGGGGGCCCGGGCAACGTTCATGGTCGTTCAACACCGACGGAACAAAGGTGGCCTATACGCGCAACGAACGCGGCTTTGGTTCATTGTGGGTGTACGACCGCATCACCGAAGAGCGATTCATGATTGGCCGCGCCGTGCACGGGTGTGTGTCGTGGGAAAACAACACTATCGCAGCGTTACGCACGGGTGCGCGCACGCCACAACAAGTTGTTTTGTACGACGTCTCGGATCTTGCGCAACCCGTTCGCACAATCGTTGCGCGCGGCGGCGACGATATGTGGGCAACACCAGAGATAGATGCAGAACTGATTGAACCGTCATTGCACGAGGTAGATCACAACGGAGTCATTGTTCCGTATCGCTTGTATCGCTCGGCAAAACCGCCGTACGGACTCATTGTGTGGGTACACGGTGGTCCAACTGATCAGTGGCAGGTGACGTTCCGGCCTCGCCTTGCCTTTTGGATCTCGCGTGGATGGTCAATCGCTGTTGTTGATCATCGCGGAACAACCGGTCATGGTCGATCATTCATGGAAGCGCTTCATGGACACTGGGGTGAATATGACTCAGACGACACAGCGGCAGTGTTAACGCACGTGCAGCGAACGTTTGGATACCGCCCAGAACGAACAGTGTTGATGGGAGGAAGTGCAGGTGGACTCACCGCGTTGAACGTTGCTGCCCGAATTCCGGACAAAGTTGCGGGCATGGTGTTGTCATATCCGGTGGTAGATCTTCCAGAGCTCATGCGCGGCGACGATGCGTTTGAAACTCACTACATGCCCCAGCTGTTTGGTGCGACTGGTCCAGATGACCCCATTCTTCATTCACGCACGCCGTTGACATGGGCGCACACGATTGCGCGTGTTCCCACGTTGATTTTCCATGGAGACAAAGACACGTCGGTTCCGTTGGTGCACTCACAGCGATTGCAAAATGTTGTCCGCGCTGCAGGCGGCAGTGTGCAATTGGAAGTCATGGACGGCGAAGGTCACGGCTTTCGTGAATCTCGAAGCATCATTCGCGAGATGCTTGTGACGGAATCATTCCTCGGTCGGTTCTAAGAACTCACTGGCGGGAATGAGAAACTGATACCCGTAGCGCAGGTCTTTCATGGTGGTGCTCCTTCTGTGTGAAGTGACCGACCAGTGCTTGTGCGCAATCAGAGGCTGGTGGCGCCGCATCCGCCTCGGGGAGTGGGTGGAAAGGTCGGGGTGTGGCAGAGAGAACAGACACCTCGGGACATCCGTCCCTCATAGGTGGATAGCGTCAACAACATGTTGCTGGCCGAGCTTGAGATCTTCCACTCTCGGCCCATTGCGCCCACACGCAGAATCTCACTTGGTCATTTGTATTTACCTGTTGACCCTGCTCCCGGATTCGGCGGCATCTTGCTCGGTGCGGTTCTCGCTGTGCACGTGAAAGACGTTGATGAAGACCTGCACGTGGACTTGCAACGACTTTTGTCCGAGATTGAGCGTGGAAGTCGCGTTGTGCAGCCACGGTTGCGACATCGATTCCAAGTGGATCGCCACGGTCTTACGTACAGCACACACCGAATGTTGGGTGCAGGCGATTCCATTGAGTTTGAAATGAATAGCAGTGGCACACCGCTGCAACAAGTGCTTGGTTCTTTGTATGCACTTGAACGTTTAGATCCACACATTCGACAGTCACTTATCCCAGTCATGCGTCGCGCGTTCACATGGCGTGGTCCAATTGGCCCGTCGTTCATCTCTTATTTGGCAGGGTCGAAGTCTTCATCGGTGTCTGCATTGGCAGACCCGCGCGCATGGGCGCTTGACATTCTCGGATTCCCCGGTGGAACTGTGAAGCCCAGTAAACGAGAAATTACCGCGCGATATCGCGACCGACTTCGTGCGGTGCATCCCGACCATGGCGGCAACGAAAAAGATGCAAGCAAGTCAATTATGGATGTCACAGAAGCGCGACGCATTCTGTTGGAGGCCATGTGAGCCACATTGCAGGTGTGGTTCTGTTTCCTGGGTCCGGTTCTTCGTCAACGCACTCATCATTGCTCGCAATGGAACACGCATTGTCGCCACTTCCCGTTTCGCGAGTTGATTTTCCCTATCGCAAAGCGGGGAAATCATTTCCCGACAAGGCTCCTGTTTTGGTGCAATGTGTGAAAGACGAAGTACGCGCATTTGCTGCTTCGTTAGGAGTGGCAACATCCTCGCTGGTAATTGGCGGACGTTCAATGGGTGGGCGCATGTGCTCTATGGCTGTTGCCGACGACACTGAACCATTGGAAGTTGCCGGACTGGTCTTGGTGTCGTACCCGCTTCATCCGCCCAAGAAGCACGACAGCTTGCGAATTGAGCACTTGCCGAACATTCATGTCCGCACTTTGTGTGTCAGTGGAACAAAAGATGATTTCGGTACACCCGACGAACTCACGACTTCATTTGCTGTTGTTCCCGCGGATGTCACGTGGAACTGGATAGAGAACGCGCGACATGAACTTGCCCGAAAAGACGAGGTTGTTGCCGAAACCGTTGCAACGTGGGTGACGTCACTTACGTAAGCGCATCTGTGGGGTTGATCTCTTCAAGTTCTCTGTGTGCAGTTTCCGGATAGCGGAACCACACAATGAGCGACGCCACAACGGGCCCGAGCACCAACCACAACATGACCGTTCCGTATTTCACGCCGCTGTCAAGAATCTGCCCACCACCGATAAGGCCAATGCTTCCGCCCATTAGTGCAGACGTCATGATAAGCCCGCCGGCCATGCTGCGAACACTGGTGGGAAACAGTTCGCCTCGGTAGACCGCCATAGCCGGATACGAGATTCCGAATGCAAGCCCACCTGCGATTGCAACTGCCCACATAGTGGCTCCAGATGTATTGAACGACAGTGCCAACAAGAAGGCGCCAACGGGCACCATGGTGGCCCCGAGTATGCGTCGACCGCGTTCGTCCGCGATGCGTCCGCCCACGATGAGACCAAGTGATGCGGGTGCACTGGTGGCAATTGTGAAGAGCGCAACAAGTGCGGCCGAGTATCCGCGATCGTCTTTCAGGTAGCGATTCTGAAAGATGGATGCTGTGGCGATGTAGAGATTGGTGAGAAACACCACAGTGCAGATGCGCCCAATGTTGTGTCGTAGCGCTGCACGCGCACGTGCTCGAACGTCGGCACTGACAAGATGATGTTGTTCAAAACGCTGCGATTCTGGCAACCACTTCATGAGGGCAACGGCTACTAGTAGCCACACCAAGGTAACTACGTATACGTATCGCCACGAAGTAGTGCTGATGTCGGCAAGTGGAAGTGATGCAACAGCAATTCCCGCGCCAGTTCCGCTGAGCACAGCTAAGAGCCCGGTTGCATAAGCACGCGAGTTACGTGGCATCTCTTCAATTGCAACAACTGCAATGAGAATGTCCAGCGTGAGTCCCAGTGGCCGACCAATGGTTTGCGTTCCCACCAAGAAGGAAAAAGATGGAGACAATGCGCCAGCTGCGGCGATGATTGGCGCAGCCCACGCCATGGCAATCATCAATGGTCTGCGGCCACGACGATCTGCAAGCGCGACAAGTGGTAAGCAAATGATGATTCCCCAACGAACAACAGCGGCACCGATTCCTTGACCGGAATTTCCGATTCCGAACTCGTCTGCGGCGTAGGCAACTGTTTGTGTGAAGAGTGTGTTCACAAACGCCGAAGACATCGACGCGAGCGCCATCAACCCAAGAATTCTCCTCTGTCGGGGCGTGAAGGAATCACTGGGAGAAGCCCACGTGGGCAAGCGAAATAGGGGAGTACTCCCATTGGAGGGCACGGCGGGAGCATACTGATAGCCATGACAGATGAGTCGAGCCACGAAACCGACGTCATTGTCGCAGCCCAAAGCGGCCCGCTGTCTGGCGAAGTTGTGGTGCCCGGAGCCAAGAATTCGGTATTGAAGTTGATGGCAGCCACCTTGCTGGCTGACGGGCAATATGTGCTGACGAACGCCCCCGTCATTGACGATGTGGTCATCATGGCGGACCTACTCTCCGCCATTGGCTTGTCTATTCAGACCGCGCCCGCGCCCGCTGGTGAAACAGGCCAACATCTCATCATTCGTAACTCAGGCAACATCACACCCGTTGCACCTTTTGAGTTGGCAGACCGAATTCGCGCGTCGGTCAACTTGGTGGGGCCGTTACTTGGGCGCTTTGGCGAGATTGATATCGCGTTGCCCGGCGGAGACGACTTTGGTGGTCGTCCCATTGACATGCATCTTCGCGGTTTAGAAGCAATGGGCGCAGTGTTCGACGTAACCGCAGACGGAATTGTTGGTCGATGCGCGCAACTTCAGGGCGCCAACATTGAATTCGATTTTCCCAGCGTGGGGGCAACCGAAAACATCGTGATGGCTGCTGTTCTTGCACATGGCACCACCATGCTTCGCAATGCTGCACGTGAACCAGAGATTGTCGACCTCTGCAACATGTTAAAAAAAATGGGTGCACGCATAGATGGAATTGGAACATCAACACTGGTTATTGATGGCGTACTCCCAGCATCTCTTCAGGCAGTGACCCATGAAGTTGTGACCGACCGCGTGCAATCGGCGACGTACATCGCAGCGGTTGCGATGTGTGGCGGAACAATTCGTGTTGCACGTGCAGTCTCAGAGCACATGGGAATGATGCTGTCGCGCTTCACCGACATGGGAATCTCGTTTCACATTGACACCGATGGAATCACGGCCACTGCACCCGAGCGTCTGCACTCCATCGATGTAGCCACTCTTCCGTATCCCGGAGTTGCCACCGATTACAAGCCACTCATCGTTGCCATGCTGTCTGTTGCCGATGGCGTGGGAATTGTGACGGAGAACTTGTATCCGGGACGGTTTCGCTATGTAGAAGAACTGCGCAAGCTCGGAGCCGACATTTCTATCGATGGGCACCATGCGGTGGTGCGGGGAGTAGAACATCTGCACGGGGCGACCGTGGTGGCTCCCGATATTCGAGCGGGAGCAGCGCTGGTGGTAGCTGGCCTGGCCGCTCCGGGAATCACCGAGATTGGCGATGTTTTCCACATTGACCGCGGTTACGACGACATTGTGGGCCGGCTTGCTTCGCTGGGCGCCTCAATTAGTCGGATACGTCAGTAGTTGGCTCTTCGGCAACACCTGCGTTCTGCTTGCGTGCACGGGTGGTAGCCAGCCTCAACAGCCCCGCAATGAGGGCGATGGGAACGGCGGCGTAGAGGAACTCGTCCCATCCACCTTGGTGAGCGAACATAGTCACGAGCGTAGGCGAGCAGGGTGTGCGGGTGGGTATCGTTCTAGGGGAATTGGAGGACTGCATGTCAATGCGTCAGCAGGTCGAAGAGACAATTGAGGTCATTAGGCCAGCACTGCAAGCCGATGGTGGAGACATCATCTTGCGCGAGGTCGATGAGGCATCTGGCATTGTTACGGTCACGTTGACGGGTGCGTGCACCACGTGTCCTGCGTCCGATCAAACTTTGAAGGCCGGAATCGAGCGCATTATGCGCGATCGAATCGATGGCGTCACCGAGGTTGTGCAGGTCGCGTAAGTGAGTCGCCGCAATCTGAGCCCCCAAGAACTTTTCGATGCTGCGTGCGCGGGTGACCGTGCCGCACTCGCACGAGTTCTTTCGTTGCTCGAACGCGGAGACGCCGTTGCTCGTGAAGTGGGTCGCCTTGCGTATCAGCGTGGCGGTAAGGGATACACCGTAGGCATCACGGGTGCACCAGGCGCAGGGAAGAGCACACTCACCAGTGCCGTCATCAAACATTTGCGCGCCATGCAGATGGAAATTGCAGTTCTTGCTATCGACCCATCGTCGCCGTTCACGGGAGGTGCAATTCTGGGTGACCGCGTGCGTATGCAAGACCACGCCACAGACCCTGGAGTGTTCATTCGTTCCATGGCAACCCGTGGGCATCTTGGTGGTTTGTCGCTATCAACGCCGGAAGCAATTCGCATGTTGGACGCAGTAGGTCGTGACTGGATTCTTGTGGAGACCGTGGGTGTTGGCCAGGTAGAAGTAGAAATCGCAGGCAAAGCCGACACCACTGTTGTTGTGTTGAATCCTGGCTGGGGTGACTCGGTGCAGGCGAACAAAGCCGGTCTTATGGAAATTGCCGACATCTTTGTCATTAACAAAGCCGACCGCAAAGGTGTTGAAGAGACGCGACGTGACATTGAACAAATGTTGGAACTCAGTGATCTGCCTCACGAGGCGTGGCGGCCACCCATTGTCGCAACGGTGGGCAACACGGGCGAAGGCGTTCCTGCTTTGTGGGATGCAATTAAAGAACATCGAGCTTCCATTGAAACGTCTGGTGAACTCACGAAGCGTCGTGAGTTTCGTCTACGTGAAGAGTTGCGCGAAATTGTGGCACGACGTCTTGAACAACGCGCACGCGATATTTGCACCGGCGACCGTTGGGAATCTCTGCAAAGTGGAGTTCTGAATCGCAGTATCGACCCATGGTCTGCGGCAGACGAAATGTTGAAAGGCGTTGGTGCGTAAATGTCGAGCAAACAGTTAGTACTTGTCGATAGCCCAGCCAACGGAGTATTCGTTCTCACCCTGAACTCGCCCAAAGTCAACGCGCTGTCTACGGCAATGCTGGATCGCATTCACTACTTGGCAACAGATCCCACGTTGCTTGGTGCACATGCGGTCATTATCACTGGTGGAGATCGCTTGTTTGCTGCGGGCGCGGAAATCTCTGAGTTTGGTGGGCCAGATGAAGCAGCAACAATTGGTGCTGCGTTTCATCGTGCATTGAATGCTGTGGCGGCACTTCCTGCGTTCACCATCGCTGCGGTCAGCGGATATGCGTTGGGTGGCGGTTGCGAACTTTCTATGGCGTGTGACTATCGCATTGCATCTACAAAGGCCGTCTTTGGTCAGCCCGAAATCTTGTTGGGCATCATTCCTGGCGGTGGTGGAACACAACGGCTGCCTCGACTTGTTGGCGCAAGTCGTGCAAAAGAGCTCATGATCACGGGGCGTCAAGTAAAGGCCGATGAAGCCGAACGCATCGGCTTGGTCGATGAAGTTGTCGAGCCAGATCAACTCATGGTTC
>Ga0214168_1000100_pt1 | contig 32643 bp, 66 predicted proteins | sample LakMenepilimnion_FD_153002 | JGI IMG/M metagenome (GOLD analysis project Ga0214168, IMG submission 153002) | Freshwater microbial communities from Lake Mendota, WI - Practice 29OCT2010 epilimnion v4 | ecosystem: Environmental > Aquatic > Freshwater > Lake > Epilimnion/Euphotic zone | place: Lake...
CATATTTATTATTATTATAATTTTAAATTTATGCCAAAGCGTTAATGTAATTAATAAAAGCACGTACTTTTCTATGTATGAAAGTACATTGATAATTGGATGTTTATTTTTAGGGTTATTAAAATTAGAAAAATATAAAAAATGAGACTTGACAAAAAAGGTTACGATTTAATAAAAGAGTTCGAGGGATTAAGTCTTAAACCTTATAAATGTTCGGCAGGAGTTCCTACGATTGGCTATGGCTCAACTTACTATGAGAATGGCATAAAAGTACAAATGTCAGATGCACCAATAACAGGAGCAAGGGCGGATATATTGCTTAAAAATGTAGCTGATAGATTTGCTCAAAAAGTTGCTAATTTGATTAAAAAACCAATTACACAAAATCAATTTAATGCTTTAGTTTCTTTTGCTTTTAACGTTGGAAGCGGTGCTTTGGCTTCAAGTACTCTTTTAAAATTAGTAAACGAAAATCCTAATAATGCTATGATTTCAAAAGAGTTTTTAAAATGGAATAAGGCAAATGGTAAAACGATACAAGGATTAACAAACAGACGAATAAAAGAAAGCGCATTATATTTTACTAAATAATAATTTTTTTATAAATTATATTATTAAATTTGCATCGAGGCCTTCAAATTTCATAATATGAAAGAAGCGGTTTTACTAGCAATAAACCACTAACGGAAATTAGTGGTTTTTTAATAAAATTATAATTATGACAACAACACCAAACAGAAACGATAACAGCATTATTATATTTATTATAGCAATAATTATAGTAGTTTGTTTAACTTCTTGCTCCAGCAGAAAAGTAAACAAATCAGAAACTAAAATAGAAACAGTTTCAGAAACTACCAAAGTAGATACTTCAAAAACAGTTACAAAAGTTGACAGCAATACTAAAATAGTTGACAGTTCAACAATTAATGAAATTGAGTACATTCCAATCGATAACACTTTACCTTTTACTGTAAATGGTCAAACGTTCAAAAACGTTAAAATAAAGCACTCAAAAAAGAAAAACAATATAAGTATCGACAAAACTAAAAAAGTGTCGCAAATGGAACAGAAATACGTTAAACAAGGCACTAAAGATAAAACTTCTAAAGTAGTTGAAGTAAAAGTAACGGAAAAGCAATCTTTCAATTTTTTGTGGTTGCTTTTACTTTTAATTCCAGCTTACTTTTACTTTAGAAAATACTTGCGTTAAGACTATCTTTTAAATCTTGCATTGTATATTTTTTTCTGCAATCTTTTTTAATAATTTCCTTTGCTAACTTTTCATTTACAGCATCTCTTATAAACTTACTTACATTTACCTTATTTTTTCTAAGTTGGTTTAACTGATTTTTCTGAAAATCATCAGTTGTAAATGTTTGTATTTTGTCATATAATTTCATAGTTCACAAGGGAAAATATTATTTTTTTTGCGTATATTACGTAGTTAGTGGCAACCCTAAGAAACCGCACCCTTAAAAGTTTCATCGACATTAATACCACCGTGTTTTGTAATTACTTCCTGAATAGTTTCTATTGGAACATAACCGTAAACTGTACCAGTCCAATCATTTTCAGTTTCCGCATATTGATTAATCAAAGGTTCTTCATCGCTTGGAAAACCAATTTCCAAAGAGTTGTACCAATCTTGTGTTTTTCGTGGATTACAATAATGTCCAGCCGAACCTTGAACAGACATATTAAAACCATCATTACATACTATTCTTGGTCTGTAGCAGTAACCGTGTTCTTCTTTGAACGTTTCTTGAATAAACTTTTCTATTGTCATATTATTTTGATTTGTGAAGAAGGGCAGCCGCTAACAAGTGCTATACAATATGGCGGCTGACGTGCTTCGGTTAAACATTTTTACTAATTCAAACTTTGGTGCTTCGTATTGGGCTTCGTGCTGAAAACCCGCCACATCGTATAGCACCGATACGTTATGCGTCAGCTTCGTTGGAGTCGTCAGAGAAACTAATCAAAACTTGTTTTAATAATTTTTTCAATTCTTTTTTATTTTTGAGCCAACCCATAAAATAAAATTGACCGCAATTATTTTCAATAACGATGTATCTTTTATCTTTATACATTTCCCCAAAATATATTTTTTCATCTCTATTGTTTTTGCTTTTATTTATAAAGACATATTTTCCTTCTTCTTTTTTTAAAAACACAAATCCAATTGATTCTAAATCATCTCTGTTTAAAATAAATTTTCCCATTTTTTTGTTTTTTAATTAATTAATAATTGTGTTTAAAAAGCCGAACGCATAACAGCGTGTTTATTCAATTGTGGCTTTTGGTTTAATTCAATGTTTAGTTTGTAATTTTATTCTTGGGTCTTAATCCGAATCTTGGTTTTGTGTTTTTCCACAACTGAAATAAACACGCAAAACGTTATAAAACAGTTTAACCGACATCGTGCATATCATCAACTATCTTTTGTTCTTGTGTTCTTTTTGATAAATCAACTATTTCAACCCATTTGAAACCATCAAATAAAGTATCGTGTCTAAAATCATCAAATCCTTTTCTTTCGTGTTGTGGTTTTGCATACGCTTTTACTTCTCCGTTTTCTACTTCAAAATAATCTCCTTCAACATAATCTATTGCGTGAGGAACGTATCTTATTGCAATTCCTTTTCTGTAACCTCTTTCTTTTGCTTCTCTAATTAAATCCATAATAAAACCGTTTTATAACAGCAATTACACGCTATTGCTACATTGTGATTAATTTAATGTTTAGTTTGTACCTTTCAATTTCGTGTTAAACTAAAAGGTATTTTTGTGCTTTTACGCAACATCGTGTAGTTGCGAAACGAACGTTAGTGGCAAGGCTAAACAACCTCTGAAATAGCATCAATACCATTTTCAATTTCAAGTTTGCCGTTTTCTATTGCTTCAATACCTCTATCAAAACTATCTAACAGATTTTCCAATTCGTCATACAATTCACGAAGTTCATCTCTTTCTTTAGATATTTTTTCTTTAGCATTTTCAATTTTCGCTAATACTGATTTTAATTCTTTTGTGTTCATTTTAATTATATTTACGAAAGCCCAGCCACTAACAGCGTGTATAAAAAATGGCTGGTTCTCGGTTAATTTAAAGTTTTTTAATTCTAATTAAGTTTTGTGTTTGCTGAAAGTTTTGGAGTTCTAATCCGCCACTTCTTATACACGCAAAACGTTAGCGGTAATAAAATTTACTACGCTGTTCTGTAACCAACATAATCACACTTACTACAATGCACATTCTTTTTTGGTGGCATTGAAGTTAAAGTCATCATTGGGTTGCTGTCGTAAAGTTCTTCGCCACATTTTGGACACGCTATCCCATTTAATTGTGGTTCATTTGAATTTAACTGCCAATGCAAATTATTTTGTTGTGCATTGTATTCATCTAAGTTTTTAAGTTTCTTACTCATAATCCGTAAATTTTACATACCGCTAACAAAGTATAACCAAAAGTGGGGCGGTAATTCCCAAAATCAGCTATTGCACTTCTAATTTACTTTTGTAGGTAAGTCAGGGTTCAGCACTTTTAATCCCCACCTTCGGTTATACTCAGCCGTTAGCGGTAATTTAAGACAGAGAACGTGCCAACCTTTGCCTTCTCTCCGAAAATGATAATACACATCGGCAACCAAAGTCCACGTTCTTCATCATTAAAATTTACTTCGCCATTGATGAAACGAATTTCTGCTTTTACACAAACTTCCGCCCACCATTTTGTATTGCTTCTTACGGGTATCAAACAAACTTTCGTTCCTCCAAACTTTTCAGCATCATTACACGCTTTCTTTACCCATTTATTCAAATCTCTGCTAAACGGGGGGTTCATCCAACAATTACCTTCCCAATTCATAGAAAGTGAATTATCTTCCTTTGTCCAATAATCGGGCAGTTTGTGGTTTATTGCACTTGCACAAACATCTCTTGTTAAGCCAAATTCATTTATCAATGGCTGTACTATTTTCAACGGAGTGCTATACTCAACGCTATTACTTTCTCCTACTACTTGTGTTCCCATATTTTAAATTTTAATTTCTGAATAATAAACTACCGCTAACAGCACATAAGCAAAAGCCCAAATCCCTCGCTAAAGCCCACGCTATTTGTGCCTTCGCTTATCTGCAAAACGTTACCAGTAATGTTATTTAGCAACATCGCTAAAAAAACTCGGACAAATAACTTGTATCATTTCTTTAGCATCATTTTGCATTTTAGTTCCTTTCACGGAAATCCATAAAGCATTTGACAAGTAAGACAAATAATCAACGCTACCTGTTGAAAGCGGACTATTTAAACTTTGAAATTCGTGATTAAGATTAAACATCTTCCCTTCTTTTGTCTTATTAAACTTCAATAACCAGTTTTCGTGAGAAACACTACTGGTAACATCGGTTTTGGGTTCAGCTTTTTCGCTTGGGTTAATTTCTTTAGTCATTTTGTGTTTGTTTTTTAATTGTTAATCCGAAAATTGGTTTTGTACTTTCACAAGCCGAAACCAAAGCCGAGAACCGTTACCAGCAATGCCAGAACAGACACCGCTAAAATAACCGTAATTGTGATTTAAAGTCATTAAAACGCTTTTCTTGTTTCTCATAATATTCTTGGTCTATTTCAAATCCTACAAAGTTGAACCCGCCTTTATACGCTGCAATCCTACTGCTTCCACTTCCTAAATGGGTATCCAAAATCAAATCGCCTTCTTTTGCAAACTTTTTTAATTGCCAATCATAAAGGCATATTGGCTTTTGTGTTGGGTGCATACGTTCTCTATTTGCTTCGGTGCTTCCTAAATGTTTTTTATATATCCTCAATGTTCCTACATCAAAACTTGTCCAAGCCATTTCACCATCAGCAAAATGAGTTGTTCCGTTTACTTTGTCCCATATTATAGGTGCAACACATTTTCCTAAATAGTCTAAAAAGTAATTGCCACCCCACACAATTTGATTTTTAGATACTCTTTTTAGTTCAATAAAATATTCTTCATCAGGCATTTTATCCCACAACTTTCTTTTGCTTCCTTCCTTTGCGGACTGCCTGTTTCTATTATTTCCTTTATCGTGCCATCCGTTTAGTTCATAAGGCGGGTCAACTATCGCCAAGTCGAAATGCTTATCGTTAAATCGTTTTAATGCCTTTACACAATCTTCCAAATAAACCTCCGAAGAAGGCACTGCTGGTAACAGCGGTTTTGTGCTATTGCCTACTTCGGGCTTAACTGAAATTTCGTTTATATCTTCAAACATCTGTCTTAAATTTAAAGTTTTAGGTGTGTTTTTTCGGCAACATCACAAAGCCGCAGGACGTTATCACTAATTGCTACGTTTACGTTTATAATCAGAAATCATTTTCCTAATGTAAACTTCACATTGCTTTTTACGTGAACGACTTTCCTCTTTTGCAATCTGTTCTATAATCGCAACTTCTTCTTCAGTTAATTGCATTTCTATTCTGACCATACTACATTATTTTCATTTTCAGTTTTAAAAGCAATTCTATATTCGTTGTTCTCAAAAACAATTACAAATAATGAATCCCAACCATTTGCTTTTATGTAAGATACTTTTTTAATCGCATCACTTAATTTTTTAAAAAACGTTTTCATTCTTGGTTCGCAAAAATAAGTGTGTCTTTTTTCGTTTGCTCTTTTTTCAGAAATTCTAATCCCTTTTGTTTCTGCATTAATAGAAAAATTTTCCATAACTATAAGTTTTAAATTATTTATACGACAAAGTAACGTATAATAAACGTAATAAAAAAATAAAAAGTGAATTATTTTTCTAAAACACCCGCAACTAGCGATAACAGTGGTTTTATTCAATAGCGAGTTCGGTGTTTAATCGAAAATTAGTGTGTATTTGCAAACTTTAGGAATAACCGAAATATGGTTTTTTACTTTTCCGCTACTGAAATAAATCCACCAAACGTTATGTGAGATGCTAAGAAACGCCTGTATATTGAGATTTTAATTCATAATAAAACTTGCCCTTGTCAATATCTTGACCATTTGACTTTAAAGACAATTCTCTGATATGTTCATTCGCAAACCAAATTTGAGTTAATGGATATTGCTTTTTATTGTTTGCAATCTCATTCCAAAGATTGATTAAGCCTTGCAAATCTTTTGTTGCATCAGCTTCTTTTAGTATTTCTGTTATTGTTCTTGACATATTATTGTTTTTAAATTGTTTGAAAAAAGCACCTCACATAACAGCATATTTATGAAATGGCGGGTTTAGTGCTAAATTGATACTTCTTGCATCAAATAAAGTTTTGTACTAATTGAAAAAATCGTTTTCAAAATCCGCCACTTCATAAATATGCAAAACGTTATGCAACAGTTTACTCTCCGTAACTATTAACTTCTGTTTTAACATCTTCCCAGTATTCTTTACTATAAGAAATTGTAGAAAAAACAGTTCCGTTTACATTGTCAATTTTTAAAATAGAATCATCTATTGTATTTATATTTTCAATTATTTCATCACAAAGAATTAGTACTTTTTCTTTTGCTCTTGAAATTTGACCGCTTAAAACATTTTCGTCTTGATGCCATTCTAATTCTTTTCTAACGAATTTTATCAATAAAACATTTGCTTTTTCTTTTGGTGTATAATTCATATTCTGTAAGTTTAAAAACCGATTGCATAACAGCAGGTAATCGCTATTGTGGCTTCGGGTTTGATTTATAATTAATTTTGTACTTTTGTGTTTGTTGTTTAACCGAAAGTTATGGAGTACTTAAATCACAACATCGTTTACCTGCGGAACGTTAGTGGCAATCTTTAACAGCACCTTGCTCTAAATCTTTTAAAAAAGAAGCTGTAACTGTAACTTCTTTTTCTTTCCACTCGTTATCGTAATCTAAAAATAAACATTTTACCCTTTTACCATATTTAGCAGCTACTTCTTGTATAGTAAGACTGCCACTAACATCGGTTTTATTCAATGCCTTTGCTTGGTTATTATCGGGAGTGTTTTCGCTATTCATAAGTTTTGTGTTTATTTGTTAATTTCAGTTTTGAATTACGGCACTGAAATAAAGCCGACGGACGTTATAGTCAATGGCTACGATTCGATTTCAGAAGAAAATTCATCATCAATATAATTTACATACTCTTTAAAAACTTCAAATGATTCTCTATTATGAAAAACAATCGCTATTTGTGGTTCAAATTCATCGCTATTTGCTTTAAATTCTCCTTTTTCTCCAATTGGAGTAAATTCTTTTTCTTTAATTAACAATGATTTATAACCATCATTTGTTCCGTTAACGACTGATAAAGTTCCTTTTCCAAACTCAACAATTGTTACATTTTCTACATTTCCAAAATTTGATTTTTTAATTGACATAATCTTTTGTTTTAATCCGCCACTAACTATAACAGTAGTTTGTAGCAATGGCTGGTTTGTTGTTTAATTTAATGATTTGGCTTCTCTGTTATTATAGTTTTTAAACCAAAACTACTCGCTTACTTGCACGCCACTGCAACAAGCTACAAAACGTTATCAAACAGTTTTAGAACCTATGCGTAGAAATATGTAATTTCATAGTTGTTTCAACTTGTTTAACCGTCATTCTGCCTGTCCCTACGTGATAAACATCTATCCAACTATCATTATCAACTTCGCTTGGGTCGTAACCAAATCTGTTTTTAATTTCATCTTCTGCAATCGTTAATAATTTTTTATAGTTTTCATTAGCTTTTGCTAAATCATCTAATACTTTTTGAAATTTTTTATCTGTCATAATAAACCGATTTGATAACAGCAATTACACACTATTGCTACTTTGTGATTAATTTGTAATTTGTTTTGCACCTTTCAATTCCGTGTTAAACTGAAAGGTAATTTTGTACTTTTACGCAACAGTCGTGTAGTTGCAGGACGTTATCGGCAACCCTAAGAAGCTACCCTAATTTTGACGGTGGTGTAGTTGTTATTTTCATATACTTTCTAAGTATGTATTGCAACTTACTCATTGACGTTGATAACCCTTCTATTTTAGGTGGAGCGACATCTCTCATATCAGTTCCATCTTCAATTACACTTTCTGCTTCTGCACAATCCCAGCAAGCACCTAATCTTAAATCTTGCGTTCTACCGCAGCAAATACATTGTCCTGTCATTTTATTATTGTTTTAAATTGTTAATTAATAATTTGAAAGAAGGGCAGCCGATAACAACACATACACGCTATTTTCCCTCCCTCAATCCAACGCTCACAGCGTGTATCTGCAAAACGTTAGTGGCTATGTTGACAAACTCTCGGTTAAAGAGCCATCAATATCTAATCGACCACTATTCCAATAGTTGCCTAAACCAAACCACCATCCGTTTTTTGTTCTTGCAAATACTCCTTTTGGCTCATTTTTAAATTCAGTGCTTGTGAATTTAATAAAATAATCAGTTTTTTCAAATAACCAATCACTTGGTAATCCTTCTTCTTCCCATAATTCTAACAATTCATTATTAGCTTTTTCAAATGGTATAATCTCGTCAATTGTAACTTGATACATTCTACTTTCTTTAATCTTTCCATCGTCGAAGCAATTATATGTTTTTCCAATTTCAGGCAAATCAAAAACACAGCCACTAACAGCGGTTTTGTCGCATTGTGGCACTTGGGTATTTTTTGAAAGTTCAGTCATAATTTTAAAATTTAGTTATTATTTGTTAAGTTCGGTCTTAAATCGCCACAACGACGACAAAGCCACAAAACGTTATAACTCATTTTACCGAGTGCTAACAGATAGATTATTTCCTGTAATTACAATTTGTTCTTTTTTAGTTGAATTATATTTGTGCTTAAACAATAATCTTTCTGCATAATTAATTAATGCATTTAAATAATTTTTCCTATTGTACTCTTCGCTTGTCATATCGAATAGATTAATAAAAGATAATTTAAAACTTTCGCTTTCCCAATCTTCTTTTTTATTTTTTAAATTTACCATCAAAGTATTATAAGATAATTTTGATTTTTCTATAACACCATCAATAAAATTTTTAGCTCTTATTTCGTGTTCTTGTGCTTTTGAAATCATAATAAAAACGAGTTATAACAGCAATTACACGCTATTGCTACATTGTGATTAATTTAGTGATTGTTTTGTACCTTTCAATTCCGTGTTAAACTGAAAGATGGCTTTGTGTTTTTACGCAACAGACGTGTAGTTGCGAAACGTTAGCAAACAGCTTAGGACTTAGATTGAAATAATTAAGGTTTTTCGTAAATGTTGCCAATTATTTCTAAATATGGCATTTCTTGATATAATTGACAATTAAAATGCTCATTATCATTAATAATAAAAGAAGCTGTTTTTTTATGAAACTTAACTACACCCATTTTTCCATAATTAGTTTTTACAATATCGCCTTCATAAATTTCTTTACCATTTTTATCAATTAATCCAGTAAATTGCATAACTTGAAAATTTCTACAAGCAAACAAATCGTTTATAGGTTCGCTTTCAAAAAAGCAAAATCTATCTCCATAAAGCATTTCCATTTCACAAATATCTTCTTCATAGTTAAGTTCGCCAAAATTGCCCCAAAACCTAAATTTTAAAAGCCGATTTGCTAACAGCGGTTTCACAAGATTGTTGCTTTCCGCATTTTTTGAAAGTTCAGTCATAATTTTATAGTTTAGTTATTATTTATTAAGTTTGTTTTTAAATCGGCAACAACCTCGTGAAGCCACATACGTTATCGGCTATTTTAAGCGAGACCTCGTGAATATTCAGACAATAGCAATTTAAAAACCTCTTTTGTCGAAATATCTTGATAATCTACACTGACTTGGATTTTACCACCCATTTCAAAAAAACGTGTAATAGTCCATTTACCTTCTATTTGTTCCTGCATTTGTTGAAATTCTCGTCGTGAAGTATCTTGCCACTTTATGTTTTTATACATATAATCATTTTCATCTGAAACCACAATAAATGCATAATAACTTTGGTCTTTGCTATCAAAATATGTATTATGAATTAAAGCTACTTCACCTGCAATCCAATCTTTGTATATTTCGCTACTTTTTAATTTTTCTTCTGTTAAGTTTGACATTTTTTTAATTTTTATTTGTTATTTAATATTTTAATTTTACGAACTGACTAAAAAACAGCCGATAACAAGGGTTTGAACGCAAGTAGGGCTTTAGTGCTTCATTTCAGCTTTGGTACTCTTTTCAGCATTAGTAAGTAAACAAGCATTTGTGCTTTTTATCCCTACCTGCGTCAAGCCCTCGACCGTTATATAATAGCATACAACCTGTCGTTGCAACAACCATTTAAACAATAAATACCACTACCACCATTATCATATTTAACATAGATATTATAGATATTTTCTATTTCTGTTATCGTTCCTTTATCGCCATCTTTATCAATAACTTTCTGTCCTACAAAAATGCCATCACATAACAGTGGTTTTGACTTATTGCCGTTTTCGGCTTCATTTAATGTTGGTTTTGTACTTTCTGACATAGTTTTTAAATTTAAAGATTAGGTCTTATTTTTCGGCAACAAGACAAAGCCACAAAACGTTAGCATCAAGACTACGTTTTTCGTACATCAAGCTCAAATTGAGTTAAATAACCTTGTCTGCTATTGTCTTTAAGCCATAATTTATATCCATTTTTTAAATACCACTCTAATTCTGAAATTCTATAAAAACACATAAAATGTCTATTATTTAATATATGGTCATCATTTAGTGTTTTGTCTTTAAAATGAATTAAAAGCCTACAAGCTCCACATTCATAATCATTTTGATTAAAATGAGTTCTTGAAATTTGTGTAACTTCATAATCTTTAATTCCTAATTCTAAAAATTTTTCATTCAACCAATTAACAATTTTTTTGCTAGTTAACCGTCCTAATGCTAACATCGGTTTTGTCGCATTGTGGGTTGGTTTTGTGTCTTTAAGCATAGTTTTAAATTTAAGATTAGTTTGTACTTGATTATTTAGTTTTTGGCTCGCCACAACGACGACAAAGCCGAAAACCGTTAGCAAACATTGTTGTTATTCGTTATCAGAACGAACTTTCAACATAGCATCAGCATAACTAAAACTAATTATTGCAATTAATTCTTCAAAGTCAACTCTTCTATCTTTTGGAGCTGAATTATAAGTTTTGGTTATCTCTCGCATTGTATCCGAATTTGAAATAATTGCACTCATAAAATGAACTTGTGCATAATCTCTTAAAGTCATTCCGAAATATTTTTCTTTTTCTAGTTCGCCAGATATTTCATTAAATTCAATGCTTTGAAAAGGAAAAGCCATTGGGTTGTTTGTTTTTTTTAAATTTGTTTCCATAATTACGTTTGTTTTAAATTTCACAACGATTTGCTAACAGCAGTTAATCGATATTGTGGCTTTTGGTTTGATTTATAATTAATTTTGAACTTGTAAAAAATCTTTACAAGTTAATTCATAACTTCATTAACAGCTTTCCTACTTATTTCTCTAATCTTTTTCTTGCCTAATTTTTTAATCGTTTCCAACTCAAAAAATATAGTTACACGCTCTTTTACTTTTTCTCTATTCTCAAACTTCGGTCTTGCCATATCTTTTTTTTACAAAAATAATGATTAAAATGACACTAAAACTATTATAGTGTAATTTATAATCATTCTAAATTAATACTACTGCTATAAATCATAAAAACCTCTTCATTTACAAGGTCAAAGTATAAATCATAATAACTTATTTGCTGTAAAGCATTCTGAATTATAAGCAACTGGTGAAAGGTATATGATTTTTTTAAGTTTGTAAGTCCGTATAAAGGTGAAGCATTTAAACCATGACCCTCAACTATTCTTTCGATAGTTCCATAATCTACCCCGCAGAAATAAGCTATATTATTAATTGTGTACATTATTTTATAATTAATCGTTTACGTTTTAAATAGTCTAAATATGGTTTCATTTCATCTTTTTTTGACCAATCTAAAATAGTTTCTTCAAGCATAGTTCTATCCATATTTAAAACCATTTTATCAATATCAGAAATCATATTATCAAATATTTTTTTCTGTTCTTTTTTCTTTTGTATGTTTTTATAATACAAATCAACAGCAGAATTATTATTTATAAATTGTGTTTTTTCTACTTGATAGTTTTGTTCTCTTATTTCGGCTTTTTTGTCTAAGTATTTTGGAAACCAATCCCCTAAAATTAAATTACTATCAACACCTCTTCCAGTACTTCCAAACTTTCCAGTTCGAGCCATTTTTAAAAAAATGATAATATCTTCTAAAGTTTCATATTGGAAGTTTTCTAAAATATCAACTGTTAATGTTTCAATTTGAGTAGGATTTAACTTTGTTGAAAATCCAAAACTATCAATAAAACGAGTTACTAATACATTTACAACACTAAAACCTATTTGACCAGCTTCTCCCTTAAAAACACTTTTGATTAATGCTTTATCAAAAGTTTGCTGAATAGTTAATTGCATTTCAACTGGTGCTATTGATACTGTCCCAGCAATAATATTTTTACTTAAATCTAAAGTTTTTTGCTGTTTCGCTATTATATGCGTCGATAGCGATTTCTGTGTTTGTTCGTTGTTCGACATTTTTATTTTTGTTTTTAATATTATCAATCCATTCCCACGAAAACCCGCTCCAAGAATTTGAAACTATTATTTCTAAAATTTCATTTAGGTTGCAATTTCTTTTTTCAATTTCAGAAATAAATTTTTTAAATGCAGTTTCGGTGTTTGATGCTTTTTTGTTTTTTCTGACTTTTAACCAATCATCAATTAAATTTTCTTTAAAACCATATTCAATTAATTTTTTTTTGAAACTAAATATATTATTTTTTGTTTCTTTTTTTAAAAGAATATCACTTACATTATCACTTACATTATCATTAACACTTACATTAACATTATCATTAACACTTACAGTTGAATTTGTTGAACTTTGTTGAACAAAATCAACATTTGTTGAATTTGTTGAACTTTGTTGATTTTCTTTTGATAATCTTTTTGCTTCGGCACTTGCTTTACCCGCCTTACTTCTTCCTTCTAAAGTTTGTTCCCATTTTACCAAATCTCTTTTTAATTGTGCCTTTATTGGTTCAAAAGCTACATTAACAAGTAATTCATCAGTAATAGGATTTTCATCGTTTACGTAAGCGTAAATGTGTTTAAGTAATCTACCAGCGACATCATCAGGTAAATGCTTAATTAATCCAAAAGTATCGGTATAAAGTACAAATGATTTTTTATTTTCAGCCATAATATAAATATAATTAAATGCAAAACTCCCATAAATCCCCGCTTCTCACTTCGGTTCATTATAGGAGTTTGTGTAATTTCTTTAAGTTGGTATAATGTGAGAAGCCAACTACTCCACAAAGATAAAAAATTAATCGAATAAATCAACTAAATTTTTGATTTTTTCATAATCAGAATTTTTTAAGGAATATTCAAAATACCATCCATCAGAATAAGCATCCTTCCAGGTTATAGTTTTTCGATTTAATTCAACTCCGAAAGGTATTTCAAAGTTTCTGCGTATTTCACGTGAACAGTTGGAAGCTTTAATTAGCCAAATGTTCTTGATGCTTAAAGGTGTTCCTGATAAAAAATGCTTAATAAGTCTTTTTTGAATAGGTGATGTAATTTTCATAATTTTAAGTTTTTAAATATTTATCGATTTCTTTTTTTATTGTTTCAAAATCCCAAGCGAAAAAAGACTTATATCCCTTTTCGTTTAGTTTTAATATTGTTTCAAGTTGGTTTTTTAAATGGTCGTTTTTAGATGCTTTAATTTCGCCGTTACGTTTATATGGTGTTTCTATTTTTAACTCAATAAACAATCCTTTATAAACGCTATTTGGCTCTAAAATTAGCAAATCAGGGCAATGAAAACCACTCTTTTGTATTGCTTTGTTTCGGTTTTGCTGTGCTGGTGTTAAACTCAAACTTGCAACAGTATCGGACAAATAAAATACATTTGGATATTGATAATTTAAGTATTGGCAAACTGCCTTTTGGAATTGGTATTCTTTATGTTTCATTTAAAATTAATTTTATATTGTGAAATTTCTAATCCAGTATTTTTACAAAATTCCAATCGCTCCCTAACATTTTTTATAACTTGTAATTGGTCTGAAATTGATAATCCGCTATTTATTAATAACTCTACAATTTCCATAGCTTTGGTGTAAGTATCTTTTTTCATTGATTAAAATTTAAAGTTAAATCTTCATTTGGAAGCGGTGCATCTACATTAAACCATTCTTTCAAATGTTCTCTAATTTCAGTATGATAGACTTCCATTTCTGTAGTAGTATTTTCGGTTGTTGATTTTGGAACTTTGATAATTTGTCCTGTACTTTCGTTTACCTTTTCATTAAAACAAAAGTTTTCTTTTAAGTAGCAATGCGTTTTTTCAATGCTCCAAACTTCGCCCCAAGTGTCTAAAATTGCGTTTTGAGTTAATGGAATTAAAACACTCCAGTAATACCTATTTTGTTGATTAGAACGTTTCTTTTTTGGCTTTTCAAAAGTTATAACAACCTCTTTACCCTCGAATGACTTAATCGCCTGAATAACAGTATTTCTATTTCTTTTGAATAAACCGTTGAGGATTGAGGTTGTTATTTCTATTTTCATACTTCTAAATCAAAAAGTTCAATTAATAGTTTAAGGTTTGGATTTTCTCAAAAAGGTGGGTCTTGTTCAAATTGTGCGCTTAAACTTGCTGGTTCATTTGGTGCAGTTTCTATATCAGTTTTTTCAATTCTCCAACCCTGTATTTGATTAAAATACTTTACTTCGCCTTGTGGATTAGTCCATTCACGACCTCGCAAATTGATACTTACTTTTACTTCTTGACCTAATTTGTAACTGTTTAGTAAATCGCATTTATCCTGTGCAAACTCGATTAAGATATGCTGTGGGTATTGCTCATCGGTTGTTACTACCAATTCTCTTTTTTTGAAACTTGCGCTTACTTCTTGCGTGTTTCCAATTACTTTAATTTTTCCGTTTACTTCCATTTTAATTGTTTTTTAAATTATGTCGTTTGTTAAATAAATATTCCTGTAAATCTTTAGTAGCTTTCTTTTTAGCTTTGTAAAGCATCCTGTAATTTGCATCGTCTTGGTTTTCTTGCCATTCGTTGGCTTCCCTAACTTCTATTGATAAAAGTTTGTTTCTAAATTCGGGAGAGAGTTCGTTGAACTCTTGCTCCCGCATTATTGCAAATATTTCTTTTGATGCTCCCATTATTTTATTGGTGTTAATTTTTCTTTGAGTTCATTTTTCAATACTTCCGTAGCTTGTTTTTCACTTGCAGTAAAAGACATATACACTTTACCAAGTTCATCGATTGTAGTACAAGCGGTTAAACGAGTTTCTAAACGTGGAATGTCTAACATCGGTTGTACTTGTTTTACTTGAACAGGTGCGCTTGTTTTGCGCTGGTCGTTATCAATATCATCTTCATCAGTAGCAATGTGAAAGTATTTTAATAAAAAATATCTTTCAGCATACGTTAAGGCACTTCCTAAACCTTTCTCCCAATCGTTTTGACCGTTTGCACCAAATAGATTAACATCGGTTTCACCTGTTTCACAATCAATCCAAGTAAATTGCATCATTACTTTAGAAAGTATTTCGGACTTACTGCCATTTTTGGTTTCGTAGTCTTGTCTTGTGTTTTCAATGCTTAATACTTCTTGTTTTAAAATCAAACCTAAATCATTCATCATAGGTTTGATTTCTCCTAGTAATTTGTCACCTGTAACATACTTGTAATTGTACGTTGCTTTGTCTTTTCCTAAACCATTAATCTTGTGTTGGATGGTTAGTAATTTTTTGTAAATTTTCATAATGTTTTGTTTTTGGTTTTAATTATTAATACATATTCTTAAAAATTTTATCTAATTGTTCGATTGGACTTTGAAAATCATTATCGAGTAAGTTTGGCTCAATTACTTCTGCCTCGTTTACTTCCCAGTCGTTAATAAGGTCTTGAAAAATCTGTTTAGCTTGTTTTAGCTCATTTTCTAAATACTCGTTACGTTTTTGTAACGCTTGTATTTGTTCGTTTTGAAATTTGATTAAATCATCCATTGTTTATAGTTTTAAAAGTTTCTTTGTTGTATTGTTCCCAAGACTCCCACACAGGAGGCATACCAATTTCAAATATTTTTGCTTTTCTTGATTGTTTAAATGTTTCTTTATGTTGCTCCTTCTCCATTTCTTTTGCTTTTAAAACATCTTCAAAACTTATTCTTGGATAAAGATAAATATCCGTTTCTGTCTTTTTTAAAGTGATTTTTTCGATAAACAAATCTACTGCTGTTTTCATAATATAAAGATTAAAGTTAATATTAAAAATGCTATTGATAAGGCAATCAATGCCTCTGCTCCTGCTTTGAGAATAAATCTCAATTCTTTTTTGTCTTGTGGTGTCATGATTTCTCGATTTTTTGTTTTACTTTGCTATAATAATCTATTCTTCCAATTAAATTATAATCTGTATCAGAAAAATGCAATTCTTCCAACACTAACTCGACTGCTATTAATGCATTATATTTACAATCATCAAATGTAAATCCAGTCATTTTATTTACTAATTCTTTTGCTTTGTCTTTTGGTGGTGGTATCATAGTGTTTGTATATAAATTTCTAAAATTTCATCAATCGTATAATCTTTATCGTTGCAATAAAATCGCTTGTCTTGATTTCCGTACATTACTGAATAAACACATTGACTATCTGTAAGCCATTCTAAAACCTCAACAACTTTTTGCTTTTCTTGTGGTGTCATAACTCTTTAATTATTTGGTTAACTTCAATCTGCAACTTTTCTAGTTGTACTTCCTGTTCAAACAATAACCCGAAAGCAACGCTACAATCTTGTATCTCTTCGATTTGCTGTACTAACTGTTTCAATCTTGAAACAACATTAGCTTTGATTATGGTATCATTCATAACTACTTATTTAAAGCCATTAATATTTGAGAACCATTTAAACCTTTAGTTGATTTTAAGAAGTTTGAAAACTCCGCATTTTTACGTCTGTTTTCAGCTTGTATCTTTGTCATTTCATCTTTGATAGTGAAAAGCACTACAAGGTATCTACCCGCTTTATCTGTATGAATATAGTCTTTAGCAACTATCCTTTCATATCGGTTGTGCAATGTTTCTAATCTAGTCATTAGTTCTACTTTTTAATGCCTCATTTGCGCACTTTGTGAGTGCATCCGCTTGAAGCTGGTTAATTTTATCTATCAACTCTTTTTTTAAAGGCGTTGCTTTACCTTTTGGAACTATCTTCCTAACGTGCAATATTTCTGTTTCATTATTTGGAAACTTCTTTTTTGCACCAGCGTTTCTGTCATTTGCCATATTGTTATGTTTTAATATTATGGTACAAATATAAAACTATTTTTTAAATAAAGATACATTTTATTAATTATTTATACAATTTATATTGATTATAAATAAGTAGTCAACAAAAAACCCCCGCATTTCTGCGAGGGTAATTAACCAAAATCAAAACTTATTATATGAAAGTGTAAATGTAATAATTTTTTTTTATAAGTTTGTTAAAAATTTAAAATATTTATACTATGGAAGTAAAAGTTATTAGAAGTTACACCGACAAAGAATTGAACCGCAATATGCAAATCGGTGACGTTATCGATGTAACAAACGAAAGAGCAAAGTTATTAATTGAAAAGGATTATGTAGTAGCTTTGCAAGTTGAAACAACTGAACCAATAGATGGCGGAAGTTCAATAGAAAGTTTCGGCAAACCAAAAAAACCAAGAGCTAAAAAGTAATATGCTTCAGGAACTTGTGAAACATCAAGACCAACTTTTAAAAATGGCAATCTCTATTTGCAAGTCAGAGGAAGTTGCTCAAGATGTTTTGCAAGATACTTATATTAAATTACACGATAGTGGTAAAAAGTTTGAGGAAGTAAACACTGGTTACATTTACTTTACAATGAAGTCTATCTTTTTAGATAGCGTTAAGCAATCAACAGGTAAAAATAGATTTATACCAACTGAAACTTTTACTAACTTAGCCGAAGATTTAGAACCAGCAAAAGTAATCGTTTACAAAAATTTAAGTAATTTTGAAAAAAGATTAATCGATGCACTCTTTGGTAGAGAGATTACAAATGATAAAAATGAAATTGTAAAAACTTTTGAGGGAAGTAATAAACTTAAACTAAGTCGTGATACAGGAATACCCTATAAAACAATTTGCAAAAGGTTTAATATTTTAAAATCAAAAATATGCTTGGAGATGCAATAGCAAAAGTAACTCACGCTTTAGGAATTGAACAATGTGATGCCTGTAAGGAACGACAGCAAAAGCTAAACCGATTATTTGGTTTCAAAAGTCCATCGCCAATGACTGAAAAGGATAAAGAGTTTATGGCACGTTTTTTGGAATGGTACAACGATATTCCAATCCCGATTGATAAGGTTAACGATATGCTGGAAGCGGAACAAATGTGGTTAAGACTATTCAAAGTTAACACAGGGCAATGCCGGGGCTGTGGCGTAGACTATCAAAGGGCATTTATTAATGATTTAATTAAATTATATGAAAGTTACTCAAACTAATACAGGTCTTTATTTTCACGAGATGAAAATAGGTAAATTATACCATAAATTATTATCTAAAGACAAACACACAAAAGAAAAATTTATAAAAGCAATAAAAATATATGAAAGTAGTATTTGAAAAGATAGAAGTAGTTGATAATATTTATTGCATTATTTTTACCGATGGAATTACAAAGCAAAAATGGGATGGTGAGTTTGGTAAAAACTACGATAAATTAGAAGATGTAATTAACGAAATTTTAAAAGAATATCAATTTTAAAAACAATAAAACAATGAAAAAACTATTAAACAAATTAGGACTATTTACCGAAAGAGATTTGGTAACTTTTGGCAATCAAATGTCAGAAAAAAAAGGAAACGAAAACACAAAAAAAGTTTGGCATTCCGACATCGAAAATTTTAAACGCACAATTTTAATTTTACTTGTAACAATCTTTACAAGTTGTTCAGCCGAAGAGGTTGTAGAGCCACAAGGTAACATCTGTATTAAATCTTACTACATTTACAAGCCGATAGGTTATCAAGGTGGAACGTGGGTATGGGATTATGTATTCCAATATTCAGAAGCTACAACACTCCCAGCGACAAATGGTTATGTATTGATAAATAACTCGAATTATTATACTGTTCAATGTGATTAATCAACTTTTTTCAGATGGAAGAAAAAAAACAAAATGGTGGTAAAAGAGAGGGAGCTGGTAGAAAACCAAAGATTGATGAAATAACATTAATCGAAAGTATGGATGCCGTTTTAGTTCCTAAGGTAGCTTGGGAAAAGTTGGCAGTTAAAGTAAAAGAAAACGATGTACAAGCTATTAAGACGTGGTTAAGTTATCGATATGGTATGCCAAAGCAAACAGTTGATAATAATACTAACTTAAACATAAACGATTTCAATTTAAAGGATGTAATTAAATTTAAAGAGTAATGAAAGATTGGAATCCACATTATATTGATTACAAAAAAGGGATTATTGTATATTATGAGAAAAGTTGGTATTGCAACACAAATAAAATAATACATAAGACAGAAAAAGAATATTTAAAATGTAAATATTGTAATGTAGTTGATAACACTAAACAGTAAATATTATCCTTTATTTGAAAACGACACAAGGTATTTTATTATAACAGGAGGTCGAGGTTCAAGTAAGTCATTTGGGGTTGGTACTTTTACCAACCTTTTGTCATTTGAAACAGGGCATAAAATACTATTCACAAGGCAAACAATGACATCAGCGCATTTATCAATTATTCCAGAATTTCAGGAAAAAATTGATTTAATGGAGCTCAATCCTTTATTTGAAATCAATAAATCAGAAATTAAAAACTTACAAAGCAAATCAGATATTATATTTCGAGGCATCAAAACAAGTTCGGGTGACCAGACCGCAAACCTCAAATCATTGCAAGGCGTTACAACGTGGATTTTAGATGAGGCAGAAGAGTTAACCGATGAAACTACCTTTGACAAAATTAATTTATCAATTAGGCAAAAAGGCAAACAGAATAGGGTTATTTTAATCCTAAACCCAGCAACAAAAGAGCATTGGATTTATAAACGCTTCTTTGAAGATAGAGGCGTACAAGAGGGATTTAATGGTATTAAAGATGATACAACCTACATACATACTACTTACTTAGATAATATAGACAATTTAGATGATAGCTTTATAAACGAGGTTAAAAGAATTGAATTAACCAATCCCGAAAAGTATAAGCATCAAATATTAGGTGGGTGGTTAAACAAAGCTGAGGGAGTTGTTTATTCTAACTGGCGTATTGATGAATTTAAAGAAGTAAGTAAATCAATTTACGGTCAAGATTTTGGATTTAGTATTGACCCGACTACATTAGTTCAAGTTTCAATAGACAAAGAAAAGAAAATAGTTTATGCAAAGGAATTACTTTATAAAGCTGGATTAACAACAACTGAAATATATACTTATAATAATCGATTTTGCGGGGCTAATAATTTGATTATAGCAGATAGTGCCGAGCCAAGACTTATAAGCGAATTAAAGCAAAGAGGATTGAATATCAAAGGTATTGACAAACCAAAGATAATTGATAGAATTGCATTACTTCAAGACTATGAAATTATAATTGATAAAGATAGTATCAATTTAATTAAAGAGTTGAATAACTACGTTTGGCACGATAAGAAATCAGAAACCCCGATAGATGACTATAACCATTTACTCGATGCCTTAGGTTATGCAGTTTGGAATTACATAGGCAAACCCAACAAAGGAAAATATTACGTATACTAGAAAAAAATACTTTTTTTTCGTTATAGTAGTATGACGATAACAATCCCACAAAATTACAACGAGATTACCATCGACCAAATGATACGATGGAATAAAGCAGTTGAGGAAAATCAAACCTCAATATTAGAATATCAAATGGTTTCAATCCTTTGTGATGTATCATTTGTTGACGTTCTAAATATCCCACTTAAAGAGTTTAGAGAAATATTGCACGACCTTACAAAGCTATTTGAAACCGAACCAGCGTTAATAGATAGATTTGAAATGAATGGCATAACGTATGGCTTTATTCCGAACTTTGATAACCTTACTACGGCAGAATACATCGATTTAGATACCTACGCTGAAACCGATATACTTCGCTTCTTAGCGGTAGCATACCGACCTATTCAAAACAAGTTTGGCAAACTTTATAACATTGAAGATTATAAAGGGACAGAGGATAATTATCTTAAAATGGCACACGCTCCAGCGATGGCTTTCTTAGGGGCAAAGGTTTTTTTTTGGGATTTAAGCAGAGAATTGCTGAAACATTTACCGAGCTTTTTGGAGCAGGAACTAACGGCGGAACAGTCAACGCTTTTAGAGAAAAATGGAGTTGGTATGCATACATTGATGCAGTCGCTGGAAGAGATTACTTCAAACATTCCAAAGTTTACGAACTTACAATATTCCAATTTTTAACACATTGTGAATTTATAAACGATTGGGATAAAGAAAATACAAGAATTTTAAAAACTTTAAAATGAGAAATCCGATATACAACTGCATACAATTAATTGCTACTATTTTACAAAACGATAGCGACGTAAATACCATTACTTTAATGGAAAGCGAAGATAGTATTGACTTTGATAAAAAGAACATTTACAATTTAGTAAATATCAATATCATATCAGCAAACTTTGAAACAAAGACAATAGGTTTTGAAATTACAGCTTTGGCACAAAGAGATGAGGTTAAGACTACGATAACAAATAAGTTTTTAGGCAACGATAACCGATTGGACAACTTCGCTTCAATACACTCAATACTAAACAACCTCACAAAGAAGTTAAGATTAACAAGAAATGATTTTGATATTGAGTTTGAAAGTGCAACCGAGCCAACAATATTCAACAAAGCATTTACAAACGGATTAGATGGAATGACTTTAGATTTAGTATTGAGCTATCCTGATAACGATACAACTGTTTGCGATGGATGCTAATTTAGATGCGATTTTAAAAAAGTTCACAAAGTATGTAGTTAGCCAAGCTAAGTCAAACTTAACACGCAAAAAAAAGAATGTAAAAGGCAATCTTTACAACTCAATCAAGGGTGACACCTTTGTAGGCAAAAATAGTATAGGTGTTTACTTTGAGATGGAAGATTATGGAGTTTTCCAAGATAGCGGAGTTAAGGGTAAATCAAGCGGTCAAAGTTTAGGCACGTTCAAAGATGGTGGATTTAGATTTGGAAGTAGAACAGGGCAAAGTGGTGGACTTACAAAAGCAATTAATCAATGGGTAAAAGATAGACGCTTTCAATTTAAAGATAAAGCAAACGGACAGTTTATGAGTTATGATGCAACCGCTTTTTTAATCACTCGTTCAATTTGGCAAAAAGGAATTAAACCAACACGATTTTTTAGTAAACCTTTTGAAGATAGCATTAAGAGATTACCCGACGAAGTAGTCGAAGCATACGCATTAGATACCGAAAATACAATAAGAAAATCATTAGCACAATGGAAGTAATACAGTCAAGAAGTCCTTACATAGTTACAATAAACGAAGCAGACCAAACAGCTACAAAGCTGGAGTTATACATTTGGCATAAGGGTGAAACCGAGCCGACCACTCCAATGTACACACTTACAGGAATTGCATCAAGTCCAACGCAAAGGGCAAATAGTTATAATATTGCACCATTTATAAAAGAGAATATTGATATAATTAATCCACTATCAACTACTGTAATTGCAGAAGAAAGTAATAATAATTGGTGCTATTGCAAAGTGATTAGATATGCTACTGTTGATGGAGATGAAGATTTAATTGATGAAACAACTTACATAGGATTGAATGGCTATACAACCTATACAGGTGGCTACAATCAAACAAATAGTGATACAGTTCAACTACTTACAGATAGTCGCAAAAGGTATTACTATTTAACTCCAAGTTATACCGATGAAAGCTATTTTAATTTGTTACGTAATACGAGAAATGAAACAATAATAGTAAACTATTATGATAACACTAATGCACTTATTTCAAGTACTACTTTAGACTCTGATAGCCGAGAGCTTTTTAGGGTTCGATTTTCAATAAATGACCCTGACTTTGATAATGGTACAAGAATTGAAATATACAATGATACTACTGAAACCTTGCTTTATACACTATTTGCTGAGCCAGTTTGCGAAACAAAATACACTCCTGTAATTTGCTCATTCATTAATCGCTTTGGTGGGTGGGAGTATATTACATTTTTCAAAGCAAAGTCAGAAACCTACGATGTGAAAAGTAAAGATTATAGTTTACTTCCCGATGCCTTAGATTACAATCCACTTCGAGGGCAAAAGCAGAAATTTAACTTTACAGGAACAAAAGCAGTAAAACTTAATACAGGTTGGGTTGCCGAAAGTATGTCAGATATTATTGAGCAGTTATTCAATAGCGAAACAATATTATTAGATAACGTTCCAGCAATATTAAAGAGTAGTAATTTTCAAATTAAGACGCATTTGAAAGATAGGGTTATTAATTATGAATTGGATTTTGAATACAATTTCAACACTATAAACAACGTGCAGTAATGGTTGATATTTATATTAAAATAGATGAAGAGTACAGACGTATCGAGCAGTTTGACGACGAGAAAGTAAGCGTTACAAGTTCCGTTCAAAACTTCAACGATATAGGCAAACTATTTACCGACTACTCGCAATCTTTTACTATTCCAGCATCAAAGATTAATAATAGTATCTTTTCGCATTGGTATAACAGCAATGTAGATGACGGCTTCGACCACCGTAGAAGATACGATGCATATATAGAAGTTGATACTTTGTTTTTCAAAGCTGGAAAATTACAAATCGAAAAAGCAAACAAAAACGATGGGTACATTGAAAACTATCAAGTAACCTTTTATGGAAATTTAACTCAATTAAAAGATAAATTTAAAGAGGATAAGTTACAGGTTGTTTTTGGAACTGCTTTAGCATTGGCATTGAATCATAATTACACTCCAGCCGAAGTTATAGATAGGATTTCACTATCTACTAATTATGATGTGCGCTATCCTTTGGTCGGTAACAATCGAAGATTAACTTATAATGACGGAGGTTCAACCGATGTAACTACAAACGCTGGTGCTATTCCTTGGAATGATTTATTTCCAGCAGTAAGAGTTAACAAAATCTTTGAGATGATTGAGCAATACTACGGCTTAGAATTTACAGGCACATTTTTCAATTATGTTCAAGTGAATGAATTATGGTTATTGTTGAAAAATGCCGAATTGCCGAGGGGTTACTCGCAAGGTCAAAGATTAAATTTTTTAGCAACTTCTGGATTTCTTTTTCTTGAATTAAATTTAACAACAGATATTATTACAACTAATTGGGATTATGGATTTACAAATCCTACGCAAAGAAGATTAGTTATTGGAATAGATATAGCTCCAACAAGCGGAAGTATTGTTTATAAAGTGCAAGTATTTGTCGATGGTTTACTTTTTAATACTTTTGATAATTTGATTGGAAATAACTCTTTATTACTTTATGACCAAAATAGAGCAGACGACCCTTTAAACCATCAAATTTACTTTGTAATTTCATCTGTAGGAAGCACTACTTTTATTACTAATTTAATATATAAAAGGTATAGTCTTGGATTGTCTTATACTAGCAATGACAGTGCTGGTTTTAATGCAACAGGACAAACTATTCCCTATCTTCAAAATTTATTTAACTACGTTCCCGACATAAAAGTTTCAGACTTCTTTATGGGAATAGTCAAAATGTTTAATATGGTAGTAACTCCAACGAGTGAAACATCATTCCACTTTGAGCCGTTAGATTTATTTTACGAAAGCGGTCAAGTCAAAGAGGCATCAAGATACATTGATGCAATGGAGATGGATATTGATAAACCAAAACTTTTTAAAGCCATTAACTTCGTTTACGAGAAATCAGAAAATATACTCAACAATAGTTTCAGAGGGTTATTTAATCGTGAATATGGCGATTTGGTTTTTGACAATCCCGAAAGTTCAGAGAGTTCAAACTATGAAATTAAACTCCCTTTTGAAAATCCAATGTGGGAGCGTACTACGGGGTTTAAGTTTATGACAAACACATTTTTAAACAGTGCCTTAAGTCCTTACACTCCTAAGCCAGTCTTAATGTATCGTAACGGATTAGAATTACTTGGAGCTTCCCACAGCGACCATATAAAAATTAAAGATGGCTCAACACATTATGACGTTTCACAATATCAAAGATTTTCAAATGAAATCAATACAGCGGGTACTGATTTGTCTTATTTAATGTCTTTAAATTGGGGCAATGAAATATCGCCTTGGTACTTAGTAAATGCACCGCAAGGACTTTACCGACGTTTATATGAAAACTATGTAAGCAATCTTTATAATCTCAAAACTCGTGTTTTAAAAGTCAAAGGAAAAGTTACATCGTTTTTTCTTAATTCTTTAAAGTTAAAAGACCGTTTAACTATTCGTGATAATCGATATATTATTAATACAATGACTACCGACCTTACTACCAACGAAGTTAATTTTGAGTTGATAACCGATTATCGAAGCGTAGCTGGATTTAATAATATAGGTTACAGATTTGCAAATATTAATAATTTGATAATTGACAACACAGCACAAAAAATAGAAGTTGTATTTTATCGTGGCGGTTACGAAAGTATATTAGTGCCAACGAATACAGGATTTGTAACAAGTACAGGAACAGGAATAGTTTACGATGATGTTATAGTCGAATTAACAATAAGTGCAAACGGAACAGCATCACCAAGAACACATATTGTAAACTCAAAATTTACAGATTTTCAAGGAAACGTAACAGATTTTAACATACCAATACTTCAAAATGCTTAAATTAATAATAGAACTTTTACAGTTACATAATTGGGAAGTAGGAAGCGAAAATATAGAAATCGCAAAGGGCAAAAATGAACTGCCGAAAAATTTTAAAGGTGCAATTAAAAAAAATAAAAGACAATGGCGATTAAGAAAGTTATAGAAATTGATGTTGATGTATTAAATGCACAGGGTGGTATTGATGGACTAACCAACTCATTTAAAGAGGCAAGTAAAGATACCGAGAGTTTGCGTACACAAATGCGTAAAGCTCAACAAGAGGTCGCTGAACTTTCTGCAAAGTTTGGAGCAACTTCTAAAGAGGCAACCGAAGCTGCAAAGAAAGCCGCTATATTAAAAGATAGGATTGGAGATGCTAAAAGTTTAACCGATGCTTTCAATCCCGATGCAAAGTTCAAATCTTTAACAGCTTCTTTAACAGGTGTTGCTGGTGGGTTTGCTGCCGTTCAAGGCGCAATGGGTTTACTCGGAACTGAAAATAAAGACTTGGAGCAACAACTTTTGAAAGTTCAATCCGCTATGGCTATTGCAGCGGGTGCGCAACAAGTAGGTGAGAGTATTGATGCTTTTAAGCAATTAGGGGCGGTTGTAAAATCATACTCAATAGTTCAGAAATCAATTACAGCGGGGCAATGGTTATGGAATGCAGCAATGGCAGCCAATCCAATAGGTGCAATAGTAGCAGTCGTTACAGCTTTAGTAGCGGCTGGATATGCTTTAGTAAATATGTTTATAGCCAGTTCGGAAGCTACCAAAAAAGCTGAAAAAGCAAATAAGGAATTAAATAAGCAGTTAGAAACACAAATTAAAACGCAAAAGAAAGCGAATGAAGAAAGCGATATTGCAAGAGATTATCAGTTAAAAATGGCTAAGGCATCGGGTAAAAGTGCCGAAGAAATTAGAAAGTTATCAGTTGAATTAGCTAACCAAGAAGTTTCTCAAAAAATGGCAAACGCTCAAACATTAAGAGCAATCGCCATCGAAGCTATGCGAGTTGCAGGATTAGAAGATGCAACCGATGCCGAAAAGGAAACAGCAAAGAATGCGTTAAAAGCTTTTAACGATGCGAATAATGATTTAAAAGTAGCGGTTACAAATCGTAGAAAATTGCTTTTAGATAATAGAGTAGCAGAAAGACAAGAAGAAAATGATGCAGAAAATAAGAGAAAAGAGGATAGAAAAAAAGCAAGTGACGAGGCAAAAGATGCAGCAGTAAAAGCAAAAAAAGAAGAAATTGAAGCAGTTGAAAAAGCACGAAAAGAAACCGAAGAAAGATTAAAAAAAGAAGCAGAAGAATTTTTTGAAAAAGGAAAGCAATCTGAAATAGATGCGGCTAATTTAAAATTAGAACAAGAAAAAATCCTTGCTGATGGCATTGTTGAAATTAATAAAAATAGCGATGAAACAATCGCTTATAATAAAAAATTAATAGAAGATAAAGCGGCGGCTGACAAAAAAATACTTAGACAACAAGAAATAGATGCTACGTCGCAAATGTTAGGAATATTATCAGACATATTAGGCAGAAGCAGTAAAGCAGGAAAAGCAGTTGCTATTGCACAAGCTTTAATTAATACTTATCAAGGTATTACAGCGGGTGTTAAGTTAGGTTATCCCGCTGCAATTCCAGCAGTTGCAGCCGCTACAGTAACAGGATTTAAAGCAGTTAAACAAATAATAGCAACAAAAGTAGATGGAAGTGGAAGCGGTGGCGCACCATCAATAGGCAGTGGCGGTGGCGGTGCTGGAAGCGGAGGCGCACAAGCCCCATCGTTCAATGTTGTAGGCAATAGCGGTGTTAATCAAATTGCTCAAACTTTAGGACAACCACAGCCACCAATACAAGCGGTTGTAGTAGCAAACAATGTAACCACAGCTCAAAGTGCAAATAGAAATATAGTTCAGAATGCAAGTTTAGGATAAAAAAAAGGGCAAATAAAAAAAAGATTTCGTTTATAGGTTATGGAAAGTATCGATACTTATTTAGTAGAATTTAATCCCGATGAAAAAAGAGGGGTATTCGGCTATGCTTTAGTCGAAAAACCAGCCATTGAAACGGATGCAATTTACTTAAGTAAAGAAGAGGAATTAATACTTTTAAAAGAAACTGAAAAGGGATTATTGGTAACGCCTGTATTAATTCCAAATCAAAAAATTTTAAGAGTTGACCCTAAGACTGGCGAAAAGTATAATATACTTTTTCCAAAAGAAACAATCGAATTAGCACAAAGACAATTTCATATTAATGGAAATCAAAGTAAGTCTAATTTAGAACATACCGATATTAAACTCGAGGGGGTTACGGTTGTTGAAAGCTGGTTAAAGGAGTTTGATAATGACAAGTCAACAAACTACGGTTTTGATTTACCAATAGGCACTTGGTTTGTTACTATGAAAGTTGATAATGAAGAAGTGAAAGAAAAAATAAAAAGCGGTGCTATAAAAGGCATTTCTATTGAGGGCGAATTTAATATTAACACAAATAAAATGAGTAAAGAAAATGAATTTTTAAAATCACTCAAAGCACTTTTCACAAAAGAAGAAGTTGTTGAGTTGGCGGAAGAAACTCCAGCGGTTGTTGAAGAAACTCCAGCCGAAGTAGAAACTAAGTTAGCTTCTTTGGAAGTTGGCTCAACTGTTCCTGATGGAACTTTTAGCGCAGAAGATGGGACTGTATTTACAGTTACCGATGGTACTATTTCAGAAGTTATTATGCCAGAAGCTCCAGAAGAGGAAAAAGTAGAAGTTGATATGGCTACGGAATTATCAAAGATTAAAGAAGAATTGAAATTATCTTTTGATGCACAAATCGAAGCTATCAAAAAAGAATTTCACGATAAGGAAGTTGCTACAATCGAGCTAAAAGCCGAAACAAAAGCAAAACCAAATTTTGAAATTAAAGAACCAAAAACATTTAGAGAGAAAATTTTTAACGAACTAATAAATAAATAAAAAAATGCCAACAACAGTATCAGTAACATCAAACTATGCAGGAAGAGACGCAGGTGGTTTTTTCCTAAAAACATTTAAACAAATCGGTGCTATCCAAAATGGAGCAGTTACCATTTATGATAATGTAAATTATGAACTATGGTTAAAAAAATTAGCCACAACAAATGGACGCAGAGCTTATACTTGCGGTCACACTCCAGGCGGTTCAATTACTTTAACCGAGAAACTTTTAGCTCCTAAAAAATTCAAAGATGATTGGGATATCTGTAAAGAAGATTTTAGAGCAGAATGGGGTGAATTGTCAATGGGTGCATCAGCTCACAATAGAACAATGAACAAAGAAATCTTAGATGCAATTATTGCTAATAAGTTAGCAAACAATGTAGAGGATTTTAATTCATTAATTTGGAGCGGAGACAGTACAACTACATCTCAATTTGATGGTTTCTTGAAATTATTCTTAGCCGATGACGATGTAATCGACGTTGATTTAGATACAGTAACGGAAGCTAACGTAGAAGCGCAAATCAAATTAGCTTTGGATGCGGTGCCTATTGCTTTGAGAGGTAACAATAATTTGAAAGTATCAGTTTCTCCTGATATTGCTCAATTTTATAACTTCTTTTTAGCAAGTAAAGGAATTGCAAACGGATTAGGTGGTAACGCAAACACTTCTTTAGTGTTCGGTAACTATACTTTGGTAGTTGACCAAGGATTACCAGCAAACACAATCGTAGTTGCAGACCCTAAAAACTTAGCTTTTGGAACAGGTGCAATGGCTGACCACAATACTATTGACGTAGTAGATGAAGATAGTATCGGTTTACTTACTGGTAAAGTAAGAGGAACTATGGTATACAACGCTGGCGTTCAATACGCTTATGGTGCTGAAATCGTTTGGGCTCGTCCAATCGCTTAACCCTTTAAAAATATAAAATTATGGCTTGTGATTTAGCAAAAGGCAGAAAACTGCCATGTAAAGACCAAAAGGGCGGAATTAAAAATCTATACTTTGCAAACTACGATGCTTATGGTATCGTAGTTGCAAATGATGTAGTGACTGGATTAGGAACTTTGGCAGACGTATTTAAGTGGGAATTGAAAGGCACAGCCAACACTTCCACTCAAACAATGACAGGGTCACGAGATAATGGTACTACATTTTTCAGCCAAGTTGTAGCGGGTACACTTCCACAATTAACTCCAGAAGCTCAAAATGAATTAACCTTAATGGCTTATGGCAGACCGATAGTATTTGTTGAAGATTACAATGGTAACATTACTATTGTAGGATTAGAGAACGGAGCGGAGTTGACTGGTGGAACAGTTGTAACAGGTGGCGCAAGTGGTGACTTAACAGGATTTACAATCGAGTTAACAGCAGAAGAAAAAAGAGGCGCACCATTTTTAAACAGCGCAATGAAAACAGCTTTATATGCCCTTGTAGCAGACAGTTATGTAGGTGAGGTTTAAATTTAATATGTTTTGTTTTAAAAACACTCCAATAGGGGTGTTTTTTTTTGGCAAAAAATAAAAGATTTTCGTTATAAGAGTATGCAAGTGTTCAAACCATCAAACGAAAGTCATATTTTAAAGATAATTCCACGGTATAAAGTAGAGGAATGTACTGTAAATATACGTCACGAGCTTACCGATGTGCTTACAACACTCGAAAATAAGGCGGTTTTTTGCGAAAACGGGTACTCAATTATACCTTTTGAATACCAATTTAAAGAGGGTGGCTCATATCACATCGAAATAATAAGCGATATTCTAACTATTTGGAGAGGCAAAGCATACGCTACCAATGAAACGGACATCGAAAATTACAAATTACTATGAATAAATTAGAAATATTTAAACTCGAAAGTTATGTCAGACCCGATATTGTAGAAAAATATGGTACTGATTGGGTGTTAAACGGATATAATAACGAGTTTTTTCAGTACATAATTGACCGATATAATGGCAGTCCTACCAACTCCGCTGTAATTGATGCGTATTCTCAAATGATTTACGGCTTAGGATTGAACATTCAAATCCCTTTACTTCCAAAAAAAGAAGTTAGACGCATTGTAAAGGATTTTGAAATGTTTGGTATGGCTTCATTTGAGGTTATGTACTTACAAAATACCCCTGTTAAAATAGTCCACGTGCCAACCGAAAAGATAGCACCCGAAAAGGCAAATGATGAAGGTAACATTACAGGATATTTCTATTCGTATGATTGGAATAATCAAATGAAATACCCACCAAAAAGAATGGATGCGTTTGGTTATGGCAAAGGTGCAAAGCGTAGCGAAATATTTGTTATTAAAGATTATCAAGTAGGGCAGTTCTATTTTTCAAACCCAAGTTATTTAAGTGCTTTGCCTTATGCAGAATTAGAAGAGGAAATTGCAAACTTTTGTATCAATTATGTTAAGAATAAATTTTCAGTAGGCACGATTATAAATGTAAACAATGGCATTCCAGAAAGTGAAGAAGAACGAGGCAAAATAAGTCGACAATATAAAAGTACTGCAACAGGAACAGATAACGCTGGGGCGGTTGTAATTGCATTTAACGATAACAAAGAAAATGCAACGACAGTAGAGCAAATCCAAATAGTTGATGGTTATCAGCAATACGAGTTTGTTTCAAAACACGCTCAAGATAATATTTGTACTGCTCACAAATTAGTAAGCAAGTCTATGATAGGCATTTCAACAGGGAGCGGATTTAGTTCGACTGCCGATGAAATCCAAATGGCTTTTGATGAAAGTATGATGAACGTTATCCAACCAAAACAGGAAATAATTTTAGATGCGTTTCAACAAATTGCATCGATGGTAGGCATTCAAACTAATTTAGAGTTTTTGAGTTTACGACCAAAAGTTGATGTTACGCAACCAAGCGAACAGTTATCTTTATCAGCTCAATTATTAATCGACTTAGGTGAAGATATAGACATCGATGGTTACGAATTAGAAAGCGTTAAACCAGTTGATTATGCTGAAGAAGATGCAATTAAATTAGCCACAAGTACAGGTGTAGCTTTTCCAAATAGAAAATCAATTTACGATACTGAATATAATTTGGTGCGTTACCGATACGCTGGGAATATTGCACCCGAGAGAGAATTTTGTGTAAAGATGATGAAAGCTAATAAGATTTACAGACGTGAGGACATCGAAGCGATGGGAAGCGTAGTTGTTAACCCCGGCTTTGGAATGCACCCCAACCCTGATAATCCTTATTCAATTTGGTTATACAAAGGTGGTGGATTATTAAGCGCAAACCATCCTGGTGGAACTTGTAAGCACTATTGGGAAAAATTAATTTTCAGAAAAAAAGATATTAAAGTAGATACAAAATCACCAATCGCTATTGATGATGCTAAAAAATTACCAGCATCAGGAATAGCGGGGCAAACACCACACTCGAGATGATAATACTTTTAAACGATAACGACATCACTAAAAACACCTTATTAGGTGGGAATATTGACGTTGATAAATTACGTCAATGCACTTTGGATGCACAAGCGACAAGACTTGAAGAATTATTAGGTGAAACTTTGTACGCTAAAATAGAAACTGACTTTGAGAATGACGATTTAAGCGGACTTTATCTAACTTTGTACAATGACTATATTAAACCTTTTTTAATCCGACAGAGCGCAACAG